>ERZ795046.4061-NODE-4061-length-10975-cov-4.307051_pt1 | contig 10975 bp, 12 predicted proteins | sample MGYA00375130_ERZ795046 | MGnify/ENA primary metagenome ERZ795046 (study PRJEB30175, sample SAMN05720202) | activated sludge metagenome | isolation source: anaerobic digester from wastewater treatment plant | place: Japan | collected 2015-05-15 ...
ATCTCTCCTCCCGACGGGGCAATCGCATTGTACGGGCATCCTCCCCGGCAGTACCGGATGTGGGAACAGGATGAACAATGAGTATCCACGTAGGCTTTGAAATCATTCATGAGCCGACCGGCCTTTGATTCATCAAGTTCTTTCTGTGTTGGCCGGTCACGGACATTGCCCATGACATACTCATCCATGCCTACAAACCGGTAACAGGGATAGATATTCCCATCCGGACCAATGGCGTAGGTATTTCCCATGCAGTCGGCAAATGTGCAGACATTGCCCCTTCTTGTAAAGACACACCTGACCAGGTCATTGATATTCATAATATCAATCTCATGGTAATGATCAAGTGACTGATCCAGAAGGTAGACCAAGAGATCGCCAAATTTCTCCGGTGCCAGTGCCCACTCGTTCGGGCTTGAACTTCGAAGTGAGGGGAGGGCCGGATGCAGCTTCATGGTAAATCCCTGGTCGATGAAGAACTGTACAATAGATTCCCGCTGTTTTTCTGAATATCCGGTAAACGTGCATATAAACCGGACCTGCAATCCATGCTCACGTGCAATCCGGTACCCTTCCATTGTTTTTTTGAAGTACCCGTCGCCCCGTTGATAGTCAGTGATCTCCTCCGGCCCATCAATACTGGATCCGATGGGAATATGATATGCTGCAAAGATATCTGCAAGTTCGGGAGTCATTTTCCAAAGGTTTGTCTGAATCGCGAATGAGGGCTTATTTTTTGCAAGACCTTCTGCAAGGAGGGGAAGTGCCTCACGGTAAAAGGCAGGTCCGGCAAGGAGGGGTTCACCACCGTGGAAGGTTATCGTGACCGGATCATCGCGGAAATCTGAAAGCCATGAGACGGTGTCCTTTATCACCTGAATATTCATGACTGGAGATCCTTCTTCAGAACTCCAGCAGTATTTACAGTTTGACGGGCAGCCAAGGGTCGGGATGAACATAATATGAAACGGGGTTTTCATCGATTCACCAGAAACTGATTACCATGTTGAACCGGAGATCTCAATTAAGTAAGCATCCGGGTGCGAAAACAGAGAAAAAATAACCTTTCGATATTCTATAAAATTTTCGAATTTAACCGGATTTTGATCTCGAACAGGCATTTATCAACGCAATGACCGGGAGAAAAGGACCGTTTCATTTGAGTCTTCCAAAAGACATCCTCATGGAAACAGTGGATGTCACGCTTCCTACCGGCCCGTTCATCCCTCCCTCAGATGAATACTTTGACAGAAAACGAGTAATTGAAGCGACAAAGGAACTTTGTGAGGCACAATGCCTGGTAATTCTAATCGGCACCGGGGCAATAGAGTCTGGTGCATGTGATGATATCATCGAACGTGCTGAGATGTACAATATACCGGTTGCAACTACCCCGAAGTCGAAAGGAGCGTTCCCCGAAGATCATCCGCTTGCTCTTGGTGTCCTTGGATTTGGTGGTTCGCCTCTTGCTGAGGAATATATAAAATCAGATGCGGTTATTGTTATATTAATCCGGTGGAAAAGCCTCCCGTCCAGTCATTTGCACAGGGAGCTCGTGACTACGCAATCCGGACTTTGCATTAAAGCCAGCAAAATCCTAACTTTTTCTGGATTTTCTCGATATAAACGGCTCATTCATGCACCGAATGGGCGAACTCATTTTCAGAATCCATTTATGAAAAACCCGCATACGTTTGTACATGGATCCGATTATCAGCGCAATTCAGGAAGAACTCAAAGAGGTGATAGACGAAAAGACACAGAATAGTTATCAGCGGTTTTTCAAGGAAAAGGTGAACGCATACGGATGTAAGACGGCTGAGGTATCAAAAATAGCGAAAAAATACTGGAAAGAAGTCAGAACCAGAAGTAAACAAGAAATATTCTCTCTTTGTGAAGAACTCTACGAGTCAGGACATCTGGAGGAAACTTTTATTGTATCCTCCTGGGTCCCGAACCTCAAAGACCGGTTCAAGCCGGAAGACATAAACACCTTCAGATACTGGATTGAGAATTACATTACCAACTGGGCTACCTGCGATAGTTTTTGTAACCATTCGGTGGGTGATTTTATCGAGAAATACCCTGCATTCATCGGCGAACTAAAAAACTGGACCAGGTCAGAAAACCGGTGGATGAGACGGGCAGCTGCTGTATCACTCATTATACCAGCAAAGCGTGGAAGATATCTGGATGATGTCCTCGAAATTGCCGATGCTCTTCTGACCGATGAGGATGATATGGTCAGGAAAGGATATGGGTGGCTCTTAAAAGAAGCAAGCAGACAGCATGAGGATAGTATTTTTGAGTATGTTCAGGCACATAAAAAGGAGATGCCACGAACATCACTACGCTATGCCATTGAACTCATGCCAAAGGAGAGACGGGCAGAAGCAATGAAAAAGGACTGGAAATAAGAGACAAAACCGGGAGCATCATATAGATATATGGGAATAATTCATAATGGATGAGTGAGGCAGGCCAAACGGAAAGGAGGGCATTTGGGTGACATATTCACTTCCGTTCATCTCCGTATTGTGCCTTATCTCTGCGGCCATAACCTTCAGCCTCGGAATTTTTGTCTTTGCACGAAATCCCAAAAGTACTGTTCACCAGTTATTCCTTCTGCTCTGCTGTGCCGGAGCATTCTGGGCATTTTTTGAATATATGCTCAGGCAGGCAATTGCTCTCTCTTTTGCGTATTACTGGAACATGATAGGGTCAGAGTGGATTTTTACCGTTCCGGTTGCAATCTATTTTTGAGATCGTATTTCCCCCCGGCAACTGGAGAGCGGGCAGGGCCTGACCATTAAAAGATGGTATTATCCTCAATAAACCGCTCAATTATTTCTATCTCCCGTTCAAGGGTATCGCTGAGTTCAAGTGCCTTTGCATGGCTGAGATACTTTCTGGCTTCAAAGAAATCCCCCTCCTGTTTGCATTCGTCTGCATACCGGATCATGAGATCGATCATCTGCCGGTTTGGCCCAAAGGGAATATTCCGTTCATTCAGAATTTCATGGCCGTGGGAGATGATGAAGGGTATATCCGGTTCTGTTCCTGTTTTTTCCTGAATATATGCCAGTTCACGGGCAGTGTCCGGTGATTCTTCCCAGGTTGTAGCCATCAGATAGCAGGTTACTGCACCGGTATAATCGCCGGTTTCGGTCAAATAATACCCCATGTTCCGGTAGGCATGCGCAAGGTCGTCAGGCTTCCATGCATATTGCAGACACTGAATGGTACGATCGCGAAATTCCTCAAGGTTTCCTTCCTCGCGAGCAATATCCGCAAGTTCAAACAGAATGGCATCGTTAACCGGGCTGATTTGGACAAGTGAGGTGAAGAGTGCATGGGCTTTTTCTTTTTCTCCCTGCAATGCAATGAGCCTGCCATACTGAACCAGAATGTCTGTATTTTGGTACGGATGAATATCAGGGGCCTTGTCAGGACTCGTATCCTGGGCCAGAACGGTCTGGTAGTATGCGTACTCAATAAAATCGCGAAATGAGAGATAATTTCTCTTCGTGTGATCTGTCCGTTCTGCATACGGAAGGATACAGGCCAAGTCTTTTTCTGCGGCATGAAGATCCCTCTCATCCAGGGATATCCGGACAGTAGCAAGGACGGTTTGTACAAGACTCTCAGGATGCATCGCCTGAGATACCAGATTCCAGAACTCCTGCGGAGTGAGATGTTCTCTGGCAAGGAACGCGATACCCTCTGATACCTCCTGCTGGCACGGATGACCTGAAAAATGATGCTCCATATCGACGAGATACTCCAAAACCGCATCCTGTTCTGTGGGGAGATGTGCTCTGATATGTTGCAGGGTTCCTGCACAACGCTCTGGTGATGTCATACTTATGCCTGCCCTGACGGTCGGATCACATAGGATTGGTCTTCAGCCATAATGAACTCCCGGTCAGGCTCCAAGAGTTCTAGTACCTGAACAGATGATCTATTGGTATGCATCTCCAAAAGCAGGGAATCCGGGTGCTTGGAATATCCGAGTCATTTGCAGACCGCACGTGGTCGATCCTCTGCGGTGTGGTCATGCGACGGGACCTGCATATTGACGGGTTCTGCTTTGGAAAGGTACAGGTTGGGGGGATGGATGCAACCGGTGAGATTCTCAGGATGATTGCATCCCTGGATCGTGAAGACATAAACGCAATCATGCTGAATGGGTGTGTTATTGCCTGGTATAATGTGATTAATCCGGATGCAATCACGAAGAAGGCCAATATTCCGGTTATTTGCGTCTCCTATAAGGATTCAGAAGGTCTTGCTGATCATATCAGGCATCATTTCCCGGGAGATGAGGACCGGGTCAGGGCGTACGAGCGTCTCGGTGAGCGGATGCGTATTCATGTAAAAACAGGCCTGTCGGTGTATGCACGCGGGTATGGATGTTCAGAACAGGAAGTCAGACAGCTGATCCGGATTTTTACGCTCCATGGAAAGATTCCTGAACCGCTCCGGGTTGCACGACTGTGTGCACGAACCGTTCTGCAGCATTCCTGGAATGAGAAAATCACCATGTCATGAAAATAGTCCCTCCCCGTCCGATGAGATACTTGATATGGTCAGTCAGCCGTGTGATGCACGACCATGAATCATGAACTCGTGGTATGTGTTCGCTCATTCCCACTCTGACAGATGAGTGAAGAGTTACTTAAGGTTATACCTGTAATTACTCAGCTGGGATCCATGTCCCTGTTCCCGGGTGTCCTGCAAGAGGACAGAAATCGGAAAGGAATGGTGACAGGTGATAGTAATATGAATCCAAAACGATTGTTTGTTGGAAATCTGACATATTCTGTAGACGAGAAACAACTCTGGGGATTGTTCTCACGATATGGTGAGGTTGTCGGTGTTCGTGTCATTGAGGGGAAAGGATACGGATTTGTAGAGATGGAGAGCTATGAGGATGCACGGGCAGCACGAAACGCCCTCAACGAGACCGAGTTTCAGGGAAGAAACCTTCTTATTGATGATGTAAGACCGCCAAAAGCACGTGCCGGTTCTCCCCACCGACCAGGCGGGAAATATCAGGGTAAAAAACCATCATCGTTCGGCCAATCCAGAAAATCGGGGAAGAAAGGATGGGGGGAGGTGCGAAACAGGTCGTCATCTGGTAAGGCAGGAGGGGGAAGCGGGCGGACAAAGTGGGAAGAGTACCCTGAACGGGTATTACAGCGTGCTCCCCGGCCCTATCGCGATGAGAAAAAACCCATTGAAACGAAGAAACCAAAAGCTGCCGTACCAGCAGGCGGGAAACCTGCTTTAAAGAAACAAAAAACCCGGTTCTGGCCGGGTGGCAGCAGATAACTTTTTCCAGAAGAATCCTGTGCCATCCGAAGGGGCATGTCATGGCAACCAGGAGCCCCTACCGGTTGATCGGAAACATGTCTGAAGAGGGAGCATGTGGGTGTGTGATATACCTGATGATGAGCCTGATGACCTCCGGGTTTTTTGGGAGATATATGTGGCAGTACTGATAGGGTTCGGCCAGCATACTCCCCGGCTCTGATGGAATGATATCAAACTCCGTTCCCGGAAGGTATGAGTCATAATGGGGAATGACCCCGTCACCAAGCCATGTGGTCCGCCAGATCTCATCATGCCCAAGCACCCAGGTTCTCCCCTCAAAACTTGGAAAAAAAGCGGGATCTCCGGTCCGGTTCGCAGCAAGGATGTTCCGGTACCTGATATCAGGCCTGATTCCGGCTTTGCGTAACTCGCTCGTCTCCCGGCTCCTGATCCGCAGTCCCTGAACATTCACATCATGTTCAGGTTCATACCTCCGAGGGACGAATTCACCGGATAAAACCTGAATAACCCTGGGTCCATGAACGGGATCATTAAAAATCTCTGCCATTGATGAACCCTGGTTCGGAACGCCGATCTCGATCAGCTGACGGACCTTCTCCTCCCGCTTCTTCCCGTCAAGTACCTCCAGATAGTACCTCGTTACATAGCCCCCCATTGAATGACAGACGATGTCAATTGGCCCGGTATATCCCGCTGCCTTTCGTTTTTCATGAAGAAAAGACTTCAGCTGGTGGGCTATATGAGAGATTGTCGATGTGTGCAGATTCGAATAATCAAATAACCAGACCAGTTCTGTTGGTAACGGAACCTTCTCACGAAGCCTTCGCCAGATATCCGGATGACTCTTCCATCCATGAATCAGAACCAGGGGGACCGATTCCATAGTCATTGCGTCTGCCTGGCTGGACAGAAGTTGCAGATGGAGAAGAATACATCCTGTTCCTTATCCCGAATAGGACAGTAATACTCGGTGCCCCGTTTTTCCACAACCTGCCCTCCGGGAAAGGGCATCCCGACCGGATGGCCGGGGAGGTCTTCGACAAACATGGTGTATGCTGCTATGAGATAGTAAAAAAGCCGGTGTTTCGGACTCCAGATCTCCGGATTCTTCCACATATTCTCATCCCATGCCATGCACCCCTCAGGAATCATACGACAATACGAGAGAAAGAGTTCAGGATCACGGATTGGGTCAGTATATCTCACAAAGCTGCCGCTCCGGTACCTGGAAAGGAGTGTATGATACGCCCCGAATATCTGATCCCGAAAATATGGCCTGATCTTATGACGATACGGAACCGGAAGCCGCTCTATCTCAAGATTGAGTTGTCCACCGATGACCTGCAGTTCAAACACTGAATACGTTGAGATCGCTTCGGCTATTATGGTTGCAAGTTCCCCTTTGCTGGTCGCACCTGACATTCGTGCAACGACTGACTCGATCTTTGTTCGCTCCGGATCTGTCATCCCACCGCAGAGCCGTTCTGTTATCACTGCCTGTACATGTAACCCGGAGAACCGATATAGTTTAAGAAAAATGTTCCGGGTATACGTTCGTATGATCCGGTGGACACAGTGTTCATACTATTACCTTACGGACACGATATATATGAGATGGAACCATCCAATATTTCAGCGCTCATCATCCTTATCGGCGGTATATGCGGCATTGTTCTCATTAAAGCCGTCGGAAAATATCTGAGATCACAGGCAAAAAAGACAGAAAGCGTTCTTGATGATATCATACTCACCTCTATTGGGAAACCACTGATTCTGTTTCTTATAATCATCACCATCTATTCATCTCTTGCAACAAGCACCCTCATTCCCCCGGAACTGGCCTGGATCCTTGACAGCAGATATCTGATGGTCTGCATTACCATCCTGGTAACCTGGATAGTCTGGTCCTTTGTCAGAAATGTTGCGGTTCAGTATGAAGAACATATCCTCCAATCGTCTTCACATGAAGCTGGAATCAGATTTTATCATTTTTTCCGCTCCACCTTCAGTTATATTATCTGGATGATCGCAATCGTAATCATCCTTGAAATCCTCAGTGTTGATATCACTCCCCTCCTTGCTGCCGGGGGGATTGTGGGTATTGCCGCAGGTTTTGCCGGAAAAGATATTCTGGGGAACTTCTTCTCCGGAGCACTTCTTGCTGCAGATCAGCCGTTCCATATCGGGGATCGGATTCAGGTTCAGGATTTTATCGGTGATGTTATCACCATCGGTCCCAGGAGTACAAGGATTCAGACGCTTGACAATCAACTGATAACCATCCCGAACTCTATCCTGACCAATGATGTTGTCATCAATTATGCCGAGCCTGATCTGAAGATAAAAGTCAGAATACATGTGGGAGTTGCCTATGGCAGTGATATTGAAAGAGTAAAACTGCTCCTGCTTCGGATAGCAGATGAGATCATTGAGACCGGTTTGTGTCTCGCTGAACCAAAACCTGCGGTGTTTTTCCTGGAATTTGCAGCATCAAGCCTGAATCTGCAATTGATTGTCTGGACAGAGAAGTATACCATGACCTTTGAGATTCGGGATTTTATCAATTGCCGTATTCAGAAGGTATTTGAGGAGGAAGGAATTGAGATCCCCTTCCCCCAGATGGATGTGCACCTGAAAGCGGAAAAAACCGGGAGCTGGTAGTTGGGACTTCATATGGTCCCATGATCAATACTATTCATGGAACTCTCCCCTATGGAGCTCTTTCAGAAAGAAGCCCCGGAAGTTGCTGCAGCATTCAATGGTCTGATACAGACACTTGTTGCATCAAAAGGACTGGATGAGAAGACAAAGCAGTTGATATATATTGCCATGAAAACTGCCATGGGTGATGACCGGGCAGTCAGGGCCCATATTCCCATGGCAAAATCACTCGGGGCAAGCAGGGAAGAGATGATTGATGCAGTGCTTATGACGCTGACCGTAAGTGGAATTGCCGGAGTGCTCAAGGTACTGCCCCTCATTGTTGAGATGTATGATACACAATGAGTATAGGGAAAGCTGAATATCTCAAAACACTTACCGTCTCAACGCTTCAGAGCAGATCAGTCCCTATTGGAACTGAGCTTGATGGCAGTTCCCCCCCTTCCATCTTTATTGGAAGTGCAGGATATCCAAAAGTATATGCCGGTCCGCTCATCACCCCTGACCATGGGGATACCAGTGTGTATGACACACCTGAGTCATGGATTCCTGCACACAAGTCACAGGAGGAGATCATCGGCTACCGGCTCAGCCTGGTCCGGGGAAAACGCCTTGTTGAGATTGGGGATATACAGAGCAGATTTGTCAGTCAGCTTCAGGAGATTGTCCTGTCAGACGCATCGGTTGAGAGTGAGGCTGCATTTCTCGAGGTTCCGACCGGGTTTTCATTGAGCGAGGAGCATGCCCCGTTCGGACCAAGTGCCTCAATAGACAGGCTCTCATGTGAGCCGGTACGGTGGAACCAATACCTTGAACGGGTATTTTATGATACGGATCTCCCTGCAAAGGATGCGGTCATCGCCCTTCACCGGAATAAGGTCCCCTTTTCAGCAATTCAAAAGGCATTTTCGGCAGGGACCATGGGAAATGAAAAGATGCGGCATCTTGTCCCGACCAGATGGTCGATCACCGCAGTGGACAGCACCCTTGCAGATCATCTCTATAACCAGGTGAAAACATTCAGTCCGATTGATACCTGGCGGGTTCATGAATTTTCAAGCCTGCATAACCGGTATGCGGTCATTCTCACCCCGACCGGGTGGCAATATGAATGGACTGAGGCATTTATCCGGGTTCTTGGTGATGAAAAACTTGTCTTCTCCGACAGTGAAGTAAAACGACCAAAAACCGAGTATTCATCGGTCGGAGGATGCTATTACTCATGCAAAATGGCGGTCCTTGAAGCACTTCTGCGGGAACGAAAACAGGCTGGGGCGATCGTCCTTCGGGAGGCTACGGAGGGGTATGTCCCCCTTGGGGTATTTAATGTCAGGGAGAATGTCAGACATGCAATGCTCACCAAAGGAAAGGAGTTTGAGACTTTTAAGGATGCATTCTCATATGTATCTGCGAATATGACCCTTGAGCCGGAACGGTTTATCAGATCAGGCCGCCTGCTTCGAAGTCTTCTCAAAGAGCAACAAACCCGTCTTTCTGATTTTACTTTGAATAAACCAAAAATATCAGACGAAGAGGAACTATGATAAATGATCAGCCGCAAGAATGTATGAGGAGCCGGTTTTCAAAGGGATAGATCCAGCCCCCTGATGGGAGAAGGTATTATCAGATGACTACAAAGAAGAAGATCCTGCTCATTGATGACGAAGCAGTCTTTCGGAAAACCTTACAGGAGGATCTCTCATATTGCGGATATATCTGTAAGACTGCAGAATCTCCGTCCGAAGGGATGAGGCAATTAAAAACTGATACTTTTGATCTCATTCTTCTTGATATCATGATGGAGCCCCTGGATGGCTGGGATACCCTGGACCTTATCAAAAGCCTGACCCATGGCTATGAGACACCGGTTATCATGGTCTCATCCAAAAAAATGGATCTGGTGGAAGTGGTCAGGTATGGAGAGCGGCTGTATGGGTATATGGCAAAACCCCTGACACGAGAGGAGTTATGTGCCGGGATTTACTCGTTTTTCCGCTGGTATGAAGCCCTTTTTGAAGCAGCTGCAAAAATACGTTCAGAATCCATCCCTGAAGAAGACGTTGCCCTCTGGCTTGAACTCTCACGGCAGGTCAGAGTCATAACTGACCTTCGGTCCGAAGCAGCCCTTCTGTGTATTCCAGATGGTGATCATACCGAAGAGGAGTGCCGGGAAATGCTCAATGAACAGGTTGATGAGATGATCCGCGAAAAGCGGGCGAAACTAATGGAACTAACGCAAAAATACCCGATTCTTCAATCAATACATCAGTAAATCAGGTAATAAAAAAGTTTTAGTATCGTCTGCGGTTGCCGCCAAAGCCACCGCTTCCGCCACCATAGCCACGGTTGCCACCAAATGAGCTGTTCCCGCCAAATTCACGGCGTGGCTGCATCGGGCGTGCTTCATCGATCCTAAGGGTTCGTCCGCCAAATTCGGTCTGGTTCAGTGAGTCCATTGCGTTTTGTGCCTCTTCAGAGGAACTCATCTCTACAAAACCAAAGCCCTTCTGTTCGATAAGCTTGACACTGTCAATTGTGCCAAACGGTGCAAACAGCTCTCTGATCTGGGTCTCGTTCGTGGAGTAGGGGAGGTTCCCAACGTATAATCTCTTTCCTTCCATTATCAATCACTTATCTTTTGCATCCGTGTAATTGGCAGGTAGGGATTTTAGGGATCCGCTCTGCCAGAGACATAACCGAGAATAGCATGACACAAAACACTTCAGACCGAAGGATGCTCAGGGACTATTTCAGAATTGCTCAAACGTCTGCTATACAATAATTGACGCCAGAGTATATCAAGTATCACCATACCGGGAAGGATTACCGGTATCCTTCCCAGCAGGCCTCACATCCGATGAACGAATCATCATCCGGCGGGGTAATACTGACCATCCCACCGGCCTTTTTCATATTATTACTGATATTGATATCATGAGTCTGGTCAGTATCAATCAGTATTGAGAATGTATATCCA
>ERZ795046.4062-NODE-4062-length-10975-cov-3.298535_pt1 | contig 10975 bp, 7 predicted proteins | sample MGYA00375130_ERZ795046 | MGnify/ENA primary metagenome ERZ795046 (study PRJEB30175, sample SAMN05720202) | activated sludge metagenome | isolation source: anaerobic digester from wastewater treatment plant | place: Japan | collected 2015-05-15 ...
ACAAATAGGCTCATAACCAAATAAGAAAACTAAATCTGAAGAAACTTTAGTACCACACAAGTCAAATACTAGTTTGACAAATTTGTCGCCTAATTTCTGTAAATCTTGTTTACTTAACTTTTTTGAATTTGCTTGATACACTATTAAATCTTCAAAATAGATTTTCTTATATGCATCAATCTCTGCTCTTTCCACTATTTCGATAATTTTTTCAAGTCTATTATAAATTTTTTCTGTTTTTTTCTCAATTCTGACTCTATTTAAAAACACTAATATTGAGTAGATAAAAAACGTTTGTAGAATCAAAGATAAAATACCAAAAATTAATAAAAACACAGTATTAATCATAGAAACTATACTTCACCTTTTACTGATTCTTTGTTATCGTTTGTATTATTTTCCGGTGTATTTGTTATTTCTGAATTCAATAACGATTCTTCATTCATTTCAAATTCTGTTTTGAATTCTTCAAGATCAGTTGTTGTTTCTCCTAAATCATCATCAATCTTCTTGTATACTTCTTTCAATTCATCTTCCAAACTATTTTCGTCTAAACAAACAGCTAAAATCTCAGAAGCTTTAACTGCAACAACACAACTTTTTTCTGAATTTTCAATTCTTAAGAAATCATCGTGTTTTGATTTAGTTGTTATCAAATTAAGAATTGTGTTCATACTTTTTGATGCAGAAATTGTGTTGTCCATTTTTGTAGTAACAACTGAACCATTTTTTAAATAGATAGATACTAACATAGTTTCTCCTCCTTAAATTTCACTGTTTTATTTATATATGTAAAACTAACTATTTTTCCATTCGCCTAATTTTCCCGATATTGGAATTTTAACACTATCAAAAATATCAAGAGTAGTACCTCGAAATGGCTTTCTTTCTATTTTCTCGTTCAGGATTTTGTATGAGTATTCATCATTTTTATAACCGTGTCCTCTAAGTATCTCTAAAACTGGATTTAACTCTTTTAGTGTTACTCTAAAACGACATGGTGATCTCATTAGTCCAATCCTTGGAAAAACTAATGAGTCACCATGTCTGTATAAACGAAATTCAACCAAAACTGACGGTTCTTGTCTCATAATTCGTCTTTCTGTGTATATTAATCTAATGTTTCTACTCTTTCTTCATTTTCTTCCTCGTCTTCATCTTCGTCTTTCAATTCTTCTTTATTTTCTTCCTCGTCTTCATCTTCGTCTTCATCATTCAATTCTTCAGCATCATCTTCAGACTCATCTTCTGTTTCTTCACCTTTTAATTCATCTTCTTCTTCGTTTAAGATATCACCCATTAATGCTGACAACAATAAACTTTCCTTTATATCAGCTTCGTTTTTAGTACTAACATCTGATAATAACTCGTCTTCATCTTCGTCTTTCAATTCTTCTTTATTTTCTTCCTCATTCTCCTCTTCGTCTTCATCTTTCAATTCTTCCTCATTCTCCTCTTCATCTTTCAAATCTTCATCTGCATCCAATAATTCATCTGTATCTCTATTATCAGACAAATCTAATTCGTCTTCATCTTCTAATAATGCAAGAGGAGAAATTCCATATCTTTCAGCCATTTCCTTTATCTTTTCTGCACACGTTTCGCATTCTTCTTCATCATCTTTTTCTGTTTCTATTTTTTCTAAAGCTTGATTCAATTCATCTTCATCATTTGAAGATTCTTCTGGCTCATCGGGCAATTCATCATCTTCAGATTCACTTTCTTCTTCGATTTCGTCCTCTGATTCAACAGAATCGTCATTTTTATCTGTATCACCTTCGTTTTCTAGCATTTCAGATATTATACTATCAAGATATTCTTCATCTTGTCTTTCAATTAAAGATTCATTTTCTGTATCTTCAACTGAATTTAGTAATTTATCTGCTATTTTTATAAGATTTGGATCTTGTAAATTAGTATCTAAATTACTAATACTAGCACCTGGATCTTTTCTCCAATTTCTTATATGTTGTTCATTAGACTTATACTCTGTAGGTGTTTCTGGTTCATAATCTTCTTGAAAATACATAGATTTTTTCAAGAACTCCTTATATTCTTTGTTACTCATAATAGACTCTCCTTTCTTAAAGGTTTTTCATACACAAAAACTAAACTTAGACTTACCAAAAACTAACATTTTGTCCTCAAAACAATTAATGTACTACAAAAAACAAATTCTTTAATCAAAATCAAATGAAAATTTAAGCCAAGGATACTCATTTTCAGTTATTTTCCAAATGTTAACAAAGTCCCAATTATTATATGTGCTACTTAATTTCATTGCATCATCAGTTTTGCCCTCTCCTCCATCTGATATATAAACAGAAGATTTAGTAACATTCCAATAAGAACAGAGAATTTGATATTTGTCATTCTTCCTAGCACAAAAGCCACCAAAAGAACTCAAAGATTCAAGTGTGTTTGAACAATAACACCTAACAACAACATCCTGCTCTGTTGACAAATCAGTATTATTAGCTACTTCCAATCCAAGAGTAGCAACAAAACCACCAACATTAGAATTAGAAGTAATAAAATTATCTCTACTATAGCTATCGTATATATATGGTACTAACTTAGTAATACCAATAATATAAACAATAGCTGTACCAACTAGTCCACCAGCTATTGAATAAACAGATGAAACAATTGTATCAGTTGAACTAGATAGTAAAACAATTCCACCTTCAAGTATTCCAACTAGACCACCTGACACGGAATTGGATGATTCAACTTTTGATTTTTCTGACAAATTTGTATAACTTTCGACTAAACAATTATAAATAAGCGATCTGTTAGTTCCAACTAAACCACCAGCATATCTACCAGCTACTACATGACATGATCTAACTGTGCTTTTAGAAATGATACCTTCATTTAAACCACAAATACCACCACAAGAATCCGAATTTGATTTAACTTCAGACTTGTACAAATAACATTTTGTAACTAAAGAAAAACTTGAATTTATTTTATCCAAAAAGCTAAAATCTGATAACAACACTTTTCTATCCTTTTTATTATTGAAACAAATCAAACCGATATGATCATCATCAATACTCCTCGAATTACCAACTATACCTCCAACATTTTTACTACCACTTACATGTATAATCTCATCTCCATATGAACTGCTAATAGTACCACATGCTCTAATAGTTCCACCAGTTTGAAGACCAACTATACCACCTACATTTGATGATCCAGAAACGTTACCAGAAACAGTAACTTTTTCAACTGTACTCAGATAGCTAGAACCAGTCACAATACCAACATTTTCTCTACCGACAATTTGAACATTACTAAACTTAACATTTTTAATAACAGCACCTTCACCCAACCTAGAAAACAAACCAACATTACTCTGATTCGGTCTATTGATATACAAATTTTTAATTGTATAACCATTTCCATCAAATGTTTCACAAAAAGGAAAATCTGGTTTTCCAACTGGATTAAAACCCTTTCCATCGTCCCAATCCTTTGTTACTGATGCGTCTATATCACATCCTAACTCATACAGGTGAACTCTTTCATCACTACCTAACAACGTTAAATCTTCTGCACTTCTAATAACAATCTTATTATATGAAACATACAATTTAATAAGAGTACCTTTAATGACATATTTGGTTGTACCATTGCAACTAGGTTGTTGATCAATAACTTTACCATGTAAATCTGGATTATCGTTATAAACTCTAATTATTTCATATTCCAATGAGGCATCCTGAATTCTACGGACAACTTCATCTTCTTCAAAATCTAAACCAATCACGCAAGGTACTTCAGTACATTCACCATTTTGAGCTATAAATATAGAAACATCAGTGTCCAAAAAAACAGTTTCTCCTACTTTTGGATACTGATCTACAATTAAATCTTTTGTTAAATAATCATAAAGACCTATACATGTGTAAAACACTTCTGTTTTACCACTATGGTTCAAAGATCTCAAAATTACTTCTGTCTCTGTTTTAGTTTTCTCGATTAGATTAGGCATAGTAAAACATCTTCCACCAGACAATATTAAATCAACTTTTGTTAATGGCTCTAAAAAAGTTGTTTCTACATATTGTTGTCCTAAAACATAACCTTTAGGAAAATTAGAACAAACATAAGTAAGATTTCCAAGTTTTAATCTATATAATCTTAGTAGCTCTTCTGCTTTTTTTATGTCTCTATCAGTTAAATCTGGTGTAGTGGTGATAGTACCAGATGAAACAATTAATGAGACAATACCATTTAATTCATAAATAACACTAGCTGATGGACTTTGTGATAAAACTGTGTGTATTTCTGTTTTGTCATCTTTTTTATAAGTGATTTTAGTATTAAATTTTAGCTTTTTTAACTCAGTTGTTGCATCATCTATATTCATACCAACAACATTAGGAACAACAACACCAATACCTAATGATACTATCAACACAACAGTAGAACCAATTCCGACAACACTACCTGCAGTAGGATTCTGATTAATTACACAATTTTTAACGACATCATCTGAAAATTCATAAACAGTTGATGAATCTAAACCTAATCCTGACAAAGCTGTAACAGCATCTTCTATATTAAATCCAATAAGATCTGGTACATCAACACCTATATCTTTTGAAACTTTAATAGTTATGATATCATTTTCTTCTGCATTACTGCCAGCTTCAGGATCTTGTTCAAAAACTATACCGGATGAATAATCTTCATTGTACTCGTAAGAAATTTCAAATTTCAATTTAGAACTTCTCAAAATAAGTGTAGCATCATCTAACGAATATCCGACTATATTAGGTACTTGTATATATGGCTTTTGTATAACCAAATCTATCACATAACCAGGATAAGCAACACTATTTGCTTCTAAACTTTGTTGTGAAACAACATTAGTTGTAACATCTTCTGAATACTCGTACGTTCTAGAACCTAAAAGAAAACCATTGTAATAAATCTTTTTTATAGCAACATCTTCTTCTTGATCTACTAACGATGGTACAGACAAAATAGTACTGTTCCTTAAATAAGGATAACTAGCTTTATCACCATCTTGAGTAATTGTCCAAATGTTGTCAAAATCCCAATTCTCAAAAGTACTTTGAGTTTTCATTTCTGATGTAGTTTTACCAACACCTATTATACTAACTCCTATTTCTTCAACGACAGTATCATAATAAGAGTTTTGAGAATCACCTGGAGAACCAGAAGCACACATACCATACACTCTTGCTGTACGAGGATTGAACTTAACCGATGAATAACAACAACTAACATTACCACTATTACCATTATTGTGATAAACAAAAGCAGATACTGCTGCTAATGGATCTCCTATATGTATCATACCCAAAGAATAACAATTCAAAATAGTACCAGAATTATTAAACACAAAAGCAGATATGTTAGAAGATGTTGTAAAATCTGCAATACTGAAACAGTTTTCTATTGTACCATCGTTATTCATAGTAAAAGCTGATACTTTGTTTGTTGAACTAACAAAAGAAGCTCTAACTAAACCTAAGTTTGAAAGATGTCCAGAGAAAGTATTGAAGATGCTCACATCTGTTTCTCTATCTATAAATAAATCATATATCACATGATTCAATCCGTCAATTACACCTGTAAAAACATCAATCGGATTAAAACCATCTGAACCATTCCAATTAGATATAGTACTACCATCTAAATCTGTTGATATGTTATACGTTGCATCACTAGGATAATCTGAATCTATCCCAATAAGTTGAAATTCTTCTATTGAATCTATTAATATGATGCTAGGTGGTACACCTTTTGACAACATTATATGTACTTCTTCACCACATGGAACAACTGTACCTGGTTCAAATGATTGTCTAACAACAAGATCTGTTTCTATTGTTGAACTATATTGATAACTAACTGGACTACCCAAAAAAAGACCAAAAGATAAAAGTGTTGTCTCCGCTTCTTCTTTAGTTTTACCAGATAAATTTGGTACTATTGTGGTTTTCCATCTAAAATATGGATACGTTTTTGATTCTAATATTGTCCAAACACGAACAAAATCCCAATCAACAAAAGTGTTTTGAGTTTTCATTTCTTCTGTAGTTTTACCTTCTCCTCCAGCAGAACTACTCTGTCCTGATGTTTCCACATCCCAAAATGAATTAGTGATCTTCTCTGAATTATCCGAATAACCAATTAATCCACCAACTCCATTTTCACCTGCAACAGAACCAACAGAATAACATTTATCAACTAAAGTGTTAACATTCAAACCTACTAATCCTCCAACAGAATTTAATCCAATAGTTGAACAATGAGAATACGAATTTTTTATTGTAGAATCAATTGCTGTACCAATAAGTCCACCTGCAGCATCCTTACCAAACACTGAACCAGTAGAAAAACAATAAGTAATTTTGCTACCATAACTATATCCAACTAATGAACCAACATTTTCTGAACCTGTTGCATCAATTGTTACATTTTCTAAAGCAAGTTTAGTTATTTCTACACAATTTTCTGTACAACCAAATAATCCAACGTCAGATAATTCGATATCTATTTTAATCTTCAAATTTTTTATACTATGTCCGTTACCATCAAAAGTACCTAAAAAGGGCTGATCAGAATTACCTATAGGTTGAACATCAGTAATGCCTAAAAAATCTAAATCATTTAACAATCTATATTTGGCAGAAATAGGATAATTCTCATCAACTCCAATTTTTATCAAATCTTCTACAGTAGTTATGTCAATCTCTTTGTACTCACCTAATGAAATAGTTATATCAATAGCTGTTGAAAAATTAGTTTTCGAATATTCATCAAGAGACTGACTTATTATAAAGTTCAAGGCAAGGTTATCATTATACTGATAACTATGTTGTTCTATTTTCAAAAAAGTTGACATCAAAAATATAAGTGCATAGAACAAATGATTATTTGTTAATTTAGGAACATATGTTTCCTCTAGTTCCACAAGATATGGTAATGTACCTTCGCTTATACCCCAAACACCTTCAAAATCCCAATCTTCATACGTTGCAGAATCAAACATTTCTTCGATCGTTTTACAAGTACCACCATTTCCCGCACTTTCTGTTGTATCTGACAACTCGACACTCCAATAACAGTTATTTATAGTTAAATTATCTGGCGAACCTTCAAAATGATAAACTAGTCCTTTCTTAGTCTCAGCTGGTGCAATCAGTGAAAAAGAATATGAATTAGTTAGTTCAATAGAACCACCACCACTAAGATTAACAGTGTGCAAAAATCCAGAAGCAGAAGAACAATTTGTAAACAAATGAGATGTAGTAAAACAATTTTCAATAGTAATAGAACTAGAAGCATTGTCTACCTGAGCCATAAAGATAAAAGATGATGAACTTTCATTTGAATAATTTGCACATGCAATAGAAGAACATCCTACTATTGAACTACTACTATCAGAAAGGACAGCTAAAATAAAAGGTGTCGTCGACTGACTAGAAAAAACATTACAAAGAACTGTGTGACAATTTGTAATATCGCATGATAAACAATAACTTGCTAAAACAGAAGAATGCGCAAAACTATCTTCTGAACCTGTAGTACAATTTATTAGTTTTATGTTTGAAATAGTTGTTTGTATTGCTGCACCCAAAAGAACACTAGATGCATTTGAAAGAGTAGTATCAACAATATTAATTTCACATTCATGTGCTATAACAGTACAATCAACTAAAGTTAAGTTTTCAAATGACGAATCGTTTGTACAACTAAAAATCGATGCAAATTTATCTTCTAATTGATTAATGGTAGTATTTATATAAAGATTACTTATAGTGTGATCTTTTCCATCAAATGAACCAGCAAAAAAATTCGAAGAATCACCAATCGGGACAAACCCCGCTCCGTCGTTCCAGTTTATCGTATCTGATGCATCTATATCCTGTGTCAATTCATATTCACCATCTAACGGATAGTCAGGATCATTACCTATCTTCTGTAAATCTACTATATTACTTATCTCTATAGCCATTTGAAAAAACTCCTGATCTTGTGCAAATAAAAACTTTTATCTTTACTATATTATATTGTTTGTGTCCTCATTCGAAGTGTTAATCAACGAAAAAAAGGACTTATTTTCAAAAAGGAGTACACAATATTTATGAATTACGAATTAGGCATTAATTTTATTGTAACTTATTATAATGAGCATAAATATTTAGATGCGTCTATAGATTCAATACTCAATTCAATTAATGAATTCAAAAAAACGTACGGTTCTCAACTAAAATGCGAAATTGTAATCAGTGATGATAATTCTAAAGAAAAACAAACAACTAATGTGTTAGAAAGACAAAAAGATAAAAGTAAATTCATAACAATCATCAGAAGATCAGAAAACATAGGAGTAAGTAAAAACAGAAATCTTGCAATATCAGAATGCAAAAATAGATACAAGTACATTTTTGTATTAGATTCTGATGATAAAATAGATGAAAACTATATACCCGAACTTTGGAATTACATTTTGAATGATTATGATCTTATATACTCAGATGATTTAATCCTAGATAATAAAGGAAACCCGGTTGGCTACAACTATAGAACTAATATATATGACATTGAATTTCTAAAAAATCCATTTACTAAAGCAAATATTCCCTCATGCATACTACTCAAAAGAGAAAAATTTGAAGAAATAGGCGGTTATGATGAAACAAATAAACTAACGAATGGATCAGAATTTTACTTACCTGAAAGCATAGATTTAGTGCTTACGTTGATTGCTTACTATTCAACTGATCTAAAATGGTTTAAAATAAATAAACCTCATTATATAAAAACTAACTTTAAAAATACAAAAGATAGATTAACAGGTAAAGTTTTGAGTTTTCCCAACAAAAGCTTTTCTAATATTTATCTTTACAAAAAACATCATAAGATCTGGAATGAAAAAATACTTAAGAAATACAATTTTAAACTGCAAAAACCACCACTATACGATAAATATGAATGTTTATTTGAAGAACCTAAGACTTATAAGAAAATAGGCTTCTAAATTTTTTTAATGTGATTAAATTGGGATTCTTAGTAAAACGCATTAAGAATCCCAATTTATTTTTTATGTTTTAATTAAATATGATGGAGAAAAAATACTAACGTCTATACTTTTATTAGTTCCTGGAACTAAAACTTTAGCGTCTAATCTCATTACTATAGATTTCTTTCCATCTTTTTTACTGTATAATTTACATTCAAATTCAAAAACATTACCTTGCGTAAGATTTAACAAACAAGCTGCAGGAAAAGTAGCATAACAATTAAATAAACTATCATCTTCTAATCCATCAGATACCGAAAATAAATCAATTTGTGTAGTAGATTCATTATCTAAAGCTTGAATCTTACATGTAACACTATAATCATCATTGAAAGTAAACTTTATTAGTGGTGTTGATAGTGTTTTTGAATATATCGATAATCTATCTAGCAACATTTTATTCCACGTCATTTTAAATACTAAAGTATCTTTTGTGCTAACAATCGTTTCCTCTACTTTTGATTTCTCTAACTTAACTTTTTCTAAATATTTCTCTAGGGCCCTCTTAAAGTAAACTTTTGTAAAGTTATCTTTAAAAACATAATCATTTTCATTAACAACTAAAGATACATCAACATTTTGTTTCCTAAACACACTCAGTAAATCATACTTGAAAGATATATTATTTAATGAAATAGAAATATTACCTAGTATGGGTGTTAAGTTAATAAGAAATATCATATTCTTTTTAGAACTTAACTGTGAAATCCAACCATCTGTTATATACAAATCAGAACAAGAAAATCTCACTATATCCAATAAATCCATTAAAACAGAGAAAACAGATTTGCTTAAGAGAATTTCCTTATCGTTGCTGCTAGCACTATTAGTACTACTGATAACAGTATTATCATTCTTTGCTATCTCGTTAGAATCTGAGTTCAACACTTCTTCTAAACTATCTGAAATTAATAAATTATCGTCTTGTAGCATAGATCAAAAATTTCTCCTTTCTATCTTCTTTTTGTTGTTTGACTTTTTCTAACCATACGTCTAATTCTTTCATCTTCTAATCTAGCTCTTTCTTCTGCCTTTTTGTTTTTCTTTTCATCAAGATCAATCTTCCATTTATAAGATCCAACAAAATATTCATATGGCATCAATTGTATAGCCAACCAAGATTCATGAGTTAGTTCTATAAACCCTCTGATATCATCTTCGAAGCTCTTTTTACTTTTTGTTCTGAGTTTTTCGTCATCCAATTGCAACCATTCGAAAAAATTGAGAAACTATATCGATTGGTGTTTCATTTACTGTACCACAATCAATACAGTTCCACTCAGAAGTAAGTTTTATTCCATATTTTCCAAAAAGTTCTAAATATCTATCCAAAATAATTGATCTATCAATATTTGGTAAATTTTGATATTCATTAAAAATTTGCATTCTATCATCTAAAACAATAAGTTTATCCTTCGAAGTATATGTTATCTTTTTGATAATAATTGTTTCATTAAGAGCATCTAATTGTTTTCTGTGGCTAAACGGTATATTACTAACTAACATTTCTTCGTCTTTTAAAGTTGGCTGAAAAATAGTAACTTTAACATTTTTCAAGTGTGGCAGTTCTATTGTTTCTTCTTTTGACAAAATGGAATCAACAAAAGAAGAAGGTAATGCAAAATCAGTTTCTATTATTTTTTGATTATCAATGTGTTCAATGTTCTCTTTATCCTCTACTTCTTGAGTTTCAGACGTTAAACCAAGATTTTTCTTAAGATCTTCTCTACTAATAACAGTTGGTTTATTTATAATCTTCTCCATATATTCATCTTGTTCTCCAGTTCTAGCCTTATCAAGTAAATATTGATTCTTTAAAGCTTTAGACTCTGGATATGGCTCTATAGAAAAAGCTAAATCAAGATTTACTTTAATATCTTTAGTTCTACCACAATTATTACA
>ERZ795046.4071-NODE-4071-length-10957-cov-3.633370_pt1 | contig 10957 bp, 11 predicted proteins | sample MGYA00375130_ERZ795046 | MGnify/ENA primary metagenome ERZ795046 (study PRJEB30175, sample SAMN05720202) | activated sludge metagenome | isolation source: anaerobic digester from wastewater treatment plant | place: Japan | collected 2015-05-15 ...
GTAGTTGCGGAAGCAGTACTGGTTGCCCACCGTGGCTGTGGTGATCGCGGGCAGATTGAACGTCATTGCGCCCGCCGCATTGTTGAAGTAGAACCCGGTCTGCGCGACGGCTTGCGGGCTGACGGTGGCGACGGTCACAGTCAGCTTCCACGAGGCGCAGTCCATCTTGCCGGTGTGGGGATTTAGCACCCACTTCGTGCATTGTCCCGCCGCCGGCAGCGCGGCAACGAGCAGCACTGCTAGGATAATTGTGACTGTGGTGCGCATGGAGTCCTCCGGACTTACTGGTACTGCGCAGGCGCGGCGCAGGTGTTGCGCATGCTCGTTCCGCCGCCAACCCAGAACACGCCAACGAGGTCGCCGCCGACATTGTAGACATATTTCTGCACAGCCCACACGGACTGCCCCATGCGCGGTGCGCGTGTCTTGAACACGAGCGATCCGGTCATTGCGCCGAAGGCGGTTGAGTCCACGGGAATTGTGAACGTGTTTGCGCCCGTGACCGTAGCGATGAATGTACCGTTCACTGCGCTCCACTTGCCAGTGCCGCCGGAGATGGTTATCGACGGGCGGGCACTGGTACTGAAACCGTGCGCGACCGAGGTCAGCGAAACCGGGTTCGCATTTGTGGCGGCCACGATCGAAGATGTAGACGCGGTCGGCTGCAGCGACGTCGCATAACAGATGTAATCGAGGTTCCCACCCGCCGTGTAAAAGAACAGTTTCTGGTGAGCGGTGGCTGGCGGCCCTTCGCTCTGGTTAACGGTGGGGCCCTCCTGCGCTGCGGCGGTAGACAAAACGAGCAGTAGACAAACGAACATCGCGAAGAGTGAACGCATGCCGACCTCCAAAATTGTCGAGAATTCGGGGCCGGCCGAAACCGGCCCCGGTATAGAGTCAATACCTACGGTCGCGACTACGCCACGCGAATCGCGAGCACGTAGACGATGCCAGCGCCGACATCGCCACCAGCATCGGAGTCGGTCGTGGTCACGCGCAGGGAATCCCCTGCGGCGACCTCGTGGTTTGCGTAGTTGATCGACCCCGCCCGAACGATCTGCGTGTCCGCGCCGGACCACGACATCGCGTCGGTGATCGCCCCCCCGGCGACCGACAGCAGCTGGATCGTGTCGCCCGCTTCGCCAGGGCCGCCCGTGTGGACAGCCCATGCGTCGAGGACGCGGATCTTGTGGTCCATCACCACGTCTGTGTTGCCCGCTGCGCCGCCTGCGACGTTGATCCGGAACAGGATCGGAATACCGCCTGTAGTATTCGCGTCTGGGACAGTCGCGACCTTGAGCGCCGTGAGAATGGCGTTGGCGATCTTTGTCGCAGATACCGCGCCGGTCGCGAGATTCACGTCCCCGACCGTACCCGCGCCGAGCGCGATGAGCAGATTCGGGATCTGAAGCACCTTGATCGTCGCAGTCTGTCCAGCTCCGACCGCTTCGAGCGCGATGCCGAACGGGTAGCCGGCCGAGTTGTTGCAAAGGCCGACGGCATCGACGTAGTACAGCACATTGCCGACGGCGATACCGCCGCCGACTGTGTCCTGAACGGTGTGGTCGTACACCGCGATTCCGAAGTCGACCACGGTTTGAGTTGCGAGGGCAACACCGCCGTCACCCTCGTTGAGCAGCGCCGTGCCGGTCATGTTGCCGTAGCGAACGGGATCGCCCGACGCGGGAACCGCGGGGTCCGTCACGACGACCGGCAGCCCGCGCACATCTTCGTACCTCTGGTTTGCAGACATGTTATCGAATCCTCCTCATGTAAGATGTGGCAGCGCTGCCTACTACGCGCCGTCGTTGCGCACAAAGGCGCGCCAGTCTATGACCTTGGCGCCGAAGTCGAGGCGGCACTTGAACTGCATGCCGTCCACCTCGAAACCGACCTTGGTCTCCATGTAGGCGCCTTCCTGACCTTCCAGGTAGGCGTACTCGATCGTGTCTATCTGGTCGGGCGAGGCGGCCAGGTACCAGGCTGTGGTGCCGATGCCGGCGAGCCGGTCGAGGCGCGGCTCCACGATTGGAGTCAGCGTGCCGAACCACGGGTTGGTGTTCGCGTTCGTCGTCGGGTTGATCGGCATGAGAGTGTACTGGCGCGCAATTTCCTCGAGGGTCGTCGGAACCAGCAGGAAGCGCGGCTCGAGGTTCAGGTACGCAGCCGATCCGTCGGCGTTCGCGAGCCCGCGCTGAATGCGCATCAACTGGCGCGCGATGCCGAGGTTGGCCACATTGATCACGGTGCCGGGGCCGGTGATCAGGTTCGCGTGATTGGCGACGGAAAATAGGTTCACGCCGTCGCCCATCGTCGGATTGCTCGTGATGAGACCCCAGACGACGTCCGACTCGCAGCGGGCAGCGGCGCGGCCCTGCAGTTCGGGCAGGCGCGTAAATGCACCCATGTCGTCGTTGATGATCGCCTGGCGCGTGAACAGCAGGATCTTGCCGTAAGTCCGCAGAGCGTAACTCTCGCGAGCTTCCGGAATCGACCCGATCGGGAACACGCCGCTCTCGGGTACGAGTTCCAGATTCGGCGCATCGCCGAGTTGATTCACGAACTTCGCCTTGAAGTCGCGCGCGTTGCTCTGGCGGCAGAACGGACGCCACGTCTGTGGTTCGGCCGCGTAGGCGTCGCGCAGGGTCTTGTTCGCCACGTTCGCGAGGATGAACGGGAAGTCGCTCGTCCCCATCGCGCCGAGGCGCTCAATCCCGCTGTCGCCGATCAGGACGTGGCTGCCGCCGACGTTCATCGCCTCGGCTGCCATCTCCATCGGCGACATGCCGCGGGTCTTCACGCCCGCGTTCGAGAGGCATTCCTCCGCCAGGCGCAGCAGACTCATGCCGCGGTACTGCCGCGCGTCATCCTCGAGTTTGTACTTGCCCGGGGCGTAGCGGTGGAGCAGCGCGCCGGCCATCAGTTCGCGCCGCGAGTCACGCTGATCGCGGGTCACTTCAGCGTGGTGGTGCTGGATCGGCGTCTGCTCCGACATCCTGGCCAGCTCGTTGAGAATCGCCGTCTTGGCGTCCTCTACGCTCGTGCCGTTCGCGATCAACGTCTGCACGAATGTGGCTTGCAGTTTGAACGGGGCCGCGAGCGCCTGAATATCCGAGACACGCTTGCGTTCGGCCTGGATAGCTTCGGCGGAGGCCTGAGCCCTGAGCTCCTCCGCCTCGGCCTGCCTGATTTCGCCGTCGAGGCGAGCAACTTCCGCCTTGGCGTCGTTGTAGGCTTTCGTCTCGTGCTCGTTGGAGCAGGCGACATTGGCCTCCATGATTTCAATCTGCTTCCCCCGCTGTGCGCGGAGGGTCGCAATTCGGTTCATATTGCGTCTCCTGTAGGGTGTTCCCAAACCCGCTGTGGCGGGGTGTAGCTAAACTCGTGATGCCCTCAGAACGTCGATCTCGACGCGCCGGCGAAGCACCGACTTGTCGATTATCGGAGGTGCACCACGTTCGGCGGAAAGTGTAGTCGTGGAAAAATCGGCGGGCACGGAAACGACGGAAATTTCGAACGGCCGCCATTTCGTGGCCATCCGCGTCAGCAGCTTTCCAGACTTGTCGCGCTCGTCGACGGTCTCGACCAGTTCCACGCCCATCGAGAACTTCGTCAGGATGCCGTCGCGGATATCGACCCAAATCCCCTCACACTTCGGATCCGCCCGCTTCGAGAAGCGCAAGGTGGCGAAGTACTTGCCGCCGTCTTCCCACGCGCGCTCCACCTTGCCTATTTGGCCGGCGCAACCTTCCCACGTGGAATGGCTGTCCAGCACCGGCGCGTTATTGTTGAGCAACGAGAGGTCCGCGCCCTTTGAATCGAAACGAAGGGTATAGGGCTCGCCGGTCCAGTAATCGACGCGTGCAACGTCGGCGCCGCTGAAGAACAGGCAATCGACGGTGCGATCATCCTCTTTGGCTGTCTCCGGGACCATACCCATCGCGAGGAACGCATGCGACTGCAGATACTCTGCGCCCTCGCGACTGAGGCCCTGAAATATCGGAAGCCCCTGTTGGCCCTGCTGCTTCTGGTTCTTGATCATCGGATTTACCTCGTGTCTAATTCGACCGGCTTTATGATTCGCTTCTAGCAACGTGGGCACTGACGGCCGCGGCGATCCAACTCAATGATTGTCCAGTAACGATCGCGTGCACCTGTGCGCTCTGTAGCCAGTGCGGTCAGTTGCTTCGCTGGTTCATCGATGGCCGGCGGCGCCGCCTGACTACCGCCGTCACGTTGATCGAACGCAAAAGTCACGCCCGCCTGGTCCGCTTTCTTCTGCCATTCCGCGATCACGTCGAGCTGCTTGGCTGGATCGTTCCCTTTGCGTGCGACGGCATCCGGCCACGTCAGCGTGCCGTTGCTCATCTCGCGCTCGTCGGACAGTGCGTCCTTTACGGGATCGACTGATGCGAACTGCGGCGGGTGCCAGTTGACGCCGTATGCCGCGACGGGGATCCTGCCCGCGGCGTATGCGGTGTCGATGAAACGCCGCCACACCGGCGTGCAAACCATGGGGATGAAATACAACCAGCGGAACGCCTCAATGGCGCCGCGAAAATCCCGGTCTCCGGCGCGGTAACTCGAATAGTTGACTGCAGTCAGGTCTCCCGAGGCCTGCGTGTAATGCAAGTCCAGCGCGACGGCAACGATGTGCAGCAGGAACTTCATGTACTCCGCAAAGTTCGCATGCCCGGTCGGGACTATCGGACGCGCGTCTTCGCCAGGGCGCCCATATAGAATCATGCCGGGCCGCATCTTCTCGAGGCGTTTGCCGGTGCCGAACTCTGATGTCTCCGTGCCGAGCACCGAAGCTCCCGGGCCCTCAGCCCCGGTTACGAACAGCGACAGGCACGCAGCCATCTTGGCCCGCACGATTTCGGCCTCGTTGTACTCGTCCATGTCGCGCAGTAGCAGCATCGCGGGCGCGAGCCACGGCACGCCGTGAAGTTGCCCGGGGCGGTCCTTCCTGTATCCATGCACGATCTCGGACGCGGGGACGAACTTGCTCTGCCATGCGGCGCGGAAGTTTCGAATGGACCCCACAGCCCCTGGATGCTTGGCGAACAGATAGAAGCCGACGCGCTCGCCGAGGGCGTTCAGCTCAATTCCTTGTATTGTGTCTCCGCCGCTGTTGTTGGTCGTCGCGGACATGTCGATGAAGTCCGGCTCCATCGTCTGGAGGCGCAACGGAACGAAGAATCCATCGGTCGGCCGGCGATGGCGGAAGCGCAGAAGTGCGGCGCCGGACTCAATAATCGTCCGCATGGCGAGACGCTGTACGCCGAAGAAGTCGAGGTCTCCATCCGCGTCGCATTCGCGATCGTCCGACCAGCGCCAGAACGCGTCGTCGATGGCTTTGTTGAGTTCCGGGTCGCCGGTGGCCGCCTGCGGAATAATCCCGGTGCCGATGGTACTGGATGTCAGTACACTCAAGCAGCGCGCCGCTATGCTGTTGTTGCGGCAAAGGTCGCGCGACCGCTCGCGCAGCCGGGTTAGGTCCGGACCGATTTCGGCGTTCGCGTCTGCCCCGGTTGTAATCCAGCCATCCGTGCGCCGGCCCGTCTTTGCGCCGTCATAGGACAACAAGACGTCTGTTATCATCCGGGCGCGGACGCGGTTCATCCCCCACGTCGGGGCGACCGACAAAATGAGCCGATCAAGCATGCTAAGTTCGCGGGACATGTGATGATGTGTTGAGTGAGCGCGTCAGTCGCGCGAATACCATCCGTAAGTGCAGCGGTCGGGGGCAGTGCCGGCGGAGGCCTGGATGGCGTCCGTCATAGCCGCGCGCAGGCGCAGCATCTCATCGAGAGAATGATACTCAACTGTTCTGTCCGTGTATGACACGCGCCGCACGCCAGCCTTAATAGCTGTTTCGAGAGCGTCGAGGTCTGCCTGTGTCCAAGCCATAAGCTAGCCGCTTAGTTTCGTCGCCTCCGAAAGTAGAACATCGCCTGATCGCCCGCAGCTGGGATCACGCTGTAACATTCCCATCCCTCTGTACCGAACTGCGACAGGTCCGCATCGCGATCCATCAGCGCGGAGCGGTAGTCCCAGCGAGTGGGACGTTCGACAGCGGCAGATTCAACGGGGCGGTGTATCGGCATTTCGGATCCCCGGCGTACGGTGCTTGAAAGTTTCATATCCAGTCATCTCCACGGCCGCGCAACCAATCATCGTCGGAGTCGCGTGCTTCGCGGTGCGCTACTGCAGGAGCCTGACGCTGCGCGGCAGTAGATGCGGTTGCAGTTGATGTCGCCACCCGCCGCTCTAACTCCGCCCAATCCGACTCCTGAAACCGTCCGATCTCGCACAGCTCAGCCATGGCCAGGTTGTACGCGCCGAGATCGAGAGGCTCGTTGCGGAACCGTTTGTCCCAGACCCACGATCGGTTACCCGCGGAGTTCGTCACGACCGACTCCGCGGTGAGTCCCTGGAACCACCACTCGGCATAGTTCGGGTAGTGCCAGTAATACGGCGTATCCCCGGCCGGCAGCCGCAGTGCGTTGTAAACTTCCTGCTTCAGATACGGCGTGCCCAACGTGAGTATTCGGAGACCGTCGCGCTTGCGTGCGCCCTCGATAGACGAGAAACCCTCGATCGCCCGCTGCCAGTCGTGGCCGCCCTTGATCGGCACGACCGTCCTGACCGCACGGACCTTTGCGCCGGCGGGTCCGTACGCGGGCTGCGGGAAGCGGCTACAGAAATCATACGCGCGCTGCGGATTCCATCCGGTGTCTATCGCGCACGCCCACACCGGCAGGCGGCCACCAGAGGCATGCGGCCACTCGCGGCGGATCAGCTTGTCCAACTCGGCCCACGGCTCGGCGCCGGTCGGATCGCCGGCGATGGCGCCTGCGTCCACCGACCAGGACTGGTGATTCCTGCCCCACGCCTTCAGTTCCCACTCGAGCCGCGGCGGGTTCCGTTGCTGATCGACCGCCATCGTCAAAAACAGACCGCCGGCCGGAACGATGCCGATGTCGTAGAATTCGCGCTTGCCGTAGATAATCTGCCAGTCGGGAGCGTCGCCGCGGGGCGTCCACACCTCGGCCAGTTTGGTGTTGATCACAGCCTTCAACTCGAGCGGGCTGCGTTGCGCCTTTTGCCAGTCTTCGACGAGGTCCGACCACGAGTACCAGCCGATCGGCGAGTACTGCGACGGCAGATGGAAACTCACTCTCCGCGCGCTATCCATGCGCGCCAGTATCGGCGCCAGCACGCGCGGGTCGTCGAAGCCGACCTTCAGCAGATCCGGGTCGCGGTCAGTCGCGACCCACATGCCGCGCGACAGGAACTGCGTCTTGTACCGCTCCGGGAACCGCTGATCACAGCCGACGCACTGGAAGCCGAGCGGACCATCGCTGTACTTCAGCCGGTGGAAGTCGAGCCACTGAAACCGGCCGCAGAATGGGCACGGCACAAAGTAATAGCGCTGGTCGCCCTTCAGAAACTCGCGGTGGATCCGGCTCGGGTCGTGCGTCGGCGTGCTGATCTTGAAGTGCTTCCCGCGGGGAAAGTTCACGAACCGGCCGTCGAGCAGCACGAGCGGGCAACCCTCCCCCTCGGTGTCCCCGACGAAGCCGTCGACTTCATCGCTCAGTAGGTTCGCCGCCGGCGTCGAGCGCAGCTTCTTCGCCGAGGACGACCACGCTATCTTGATCGTCGCCGAGGTGCCGGTGATGCGCTTCAGGAAGATCGAGTTGCCCGACCGCGAACGCGTGTCTTTGATCTTTGCGCGCAGGCACGGCGTCTCTTCCACGAGCTGCGTGAGGCGCTGGTTGCTCCATTCCTTCGCCACGCCCTCAGACGGCAGCGTGATGATCGTTGACGTCGGCGCGAGGTCGATGATATAGCCGATCCAGTTCAGGCCGACCGTCGTGGCGCCGAGTTGCACGCCCTTCTCCCAGACGATGTGCCGGGCCGGATGAAACGGCGAAAGACAGTCCATGACCTGGCGCACGTACGGCGTGCGCGACGTCCGGTACCGATTGCCGTCGATGTAGCGGTGCTCGTCCGCCCAATCCGCGACCGACATCGTCGGCGGCGGGGCCCATGCGCGGTTCGCGGCCTCGTTCACGAGCTGGCGGGCGTCACGCACGTGCGCCCCCGCGGTCAGTGTCGACAGCAACCATAGAGCGATCGCGCATGAACGCACGAACGTACTTGTCGAGCAGCGCGTGGATCTGGCGTTCGTCGACTCCAAGTTCGGCGGCGAATTCCGGCGCTATCAAAGCCGGCCAGTTGAGCAGCGCCTCGGCATCTGCGCGGAAGCGGGCCTCGGTCTCGGCCGCGACCTGCTCGGCGTCGACGAGGGTCCCGTTGAGCTTCTCATAGAGCAGCTTTTCCTTCTGGAGCTTGACCGCTTCGCGCGCGGCCTGAATCTCCGGCAGCCGGCCGACGGCGCTACTGGGGCCGCTGGCGGTGGGGCCTGGCTGCCGGCCGACGGTCGCGCTGGGCTGCTGCGCTCGAACCGGCGCCGCCACCGGCCGGACTGCTGCCGGCGTTGGAGCTGACTTCGCCGGCGGCGCGGCTGGCGCTCGGCCTCGGCTGTGCGCGCCCCGGGCATGCTGGAGCGCGTCCCGGTTCTGCTCCCACTGTGCATCTGCGACGTCCGGATCGATCTGCCCATCGACGAGCGTAATGCGGCCGCGAGCGATGCGGCGCTGGATCGCCGTATGGCTGACGCCTCGTTGGCGGGCATATTCACGTATGGAGACGAGCACACGCTAGACGGTTCGTTGGGCCGCGCCACAAGGCGCTAACCTGTTGCAAACACACGTAAAAAAAACTGTTGACACCTAAACCGCAGTGGTTTATGCTGGTGGCATTTTGGCTGCTGCGCCCGGACTGTCACGTCTGCTCGCAGCGCGCAGAGATGCGCTCGGCTTGGGGGAGTATGACTATGTTGCTGTTCGTTAAAAAACGCTTCGCTGACGCCATCCGTGACGGCTCCAAGACACTGGAGATTCGCGCCGGGAGTCGATATCGCAACCTGGCGCCGGGAGACTCGATCAGCATCAACGGGCACTTTCGCAAGCGCGTCGAACGCGTAGAGCGCGTCGAGGGACGCGAAAACCTGATCGCATCCCTGCGCGGGCGCTTCCACAGCGCTGGGGTAAGCGACGAGCGTGAAGGTGTACGAGCAATACGCGAGTGCTACCCGGATGATTCTGGTGAGTACTTCGTACTTCATCTCAGATGAGTCCGAATCCTTTAGCGGCGGCTTGATGCGCAGGACCGATATACTCAAAGCTCGCACTCAACCGCGCATTTGCGTGAGTGGCTGCCATTCTTCGTATTCCGCTTCTGCCTTGGGCGGGTGTCCGTGATGGAGGCCGCGTCATTTTCCACAATGGCGAGCGAGCACAACGACGGGTCAGCGCTGGGTGTGATGTTACAGCGAAGTATGGCCGACCCGTGGCGCGGAATAACCCGGCTACATAATCAGCCACGGCGTTGCCGATCCCCACGCCTTGGAAGTCCGGCAGGCAGACCGCTCGATGCCCGCGCCATCCGGAACGCTTCGGGTGCGGAAAGTTTATGACTGACACAAACGCTGCCGGGTGATCTTCGATTAGGGCGAGGAAACAAATTGAACCCCTCGCCAATTCCGCACTTAGATAGTGATGGTGCTTGAATAACTGCCAAGCGGAATGATGCACGCGCCGTATTTCGATCTGGATGGCTGGCCGACATTGAAGCTCCCTCCATTGGAAGGAGTCGGTGCCGGGCTCGTATATCCAGTCCGGCTGCAGCCAGTCGATAATGTCGTAGTGGCACGACACCGCGATGAACTGCTTGCCCCTTCCCCGAACGGCCTTAGCAATGGCGTGACTTCCAATACGCGCAACCGTTCGGTCCACAACGCTGGTGAACTCATCCACCACAAAGAGCCCATCCGACTCGAGCATGGCGCGGGCTATCGTGGCCCGAAACTGCTCACCGTTTGATAGCACTCGGAATGGCCGCAGCCACGATGGCGGGCTAGAGAACCCCACGCTGGATAGCGCCCCTGTTATATCCTTGATGCTTAGCGATGCCGGGAACGCATCGATAATGCTCTTGTCGGCCGGCCAGTCGTAACCGCTGATGATGCGGTCGCCAAACAACTCGCGGGCAACAGACGTCTTACCGCTGCCGCTGGCACCAACTATCAGACCTATCTGCCAAGGCTTTTCCTCGAGCGGTAACGACACACGCCATCGCACTTCGCTGCGCTCGGACGGCGGTACGTCAAACATGCCCTCAAGCTGCATCACGCGGGGCGATCTCATTATCGGCGTGGACCTTACGATATCAGCGCTCGGCAAGAATACCCCCATGCGTTCAGATGCCCGAGCAATCGAACCTGATCCTGCTCGTCTTTACATGTCACCACGATCTGATATTGTTCCTTGATTTTGTTGCTCTCGTCCTCGGCTACGGCGTCAGTGGTATTGCTACCCAGGCTCGCCAGCAGCTCGTCGAGCGCGTCTCCGTCGAAGCCGGTGCCCTCAAGCGTTCCGGTATCGGTTAGAATCTCCTGGAGCAGCGAGGCGAGCTTCGGATCGTCATACGTCGCGACATCACTGGTCCTGTTATCGGCGAGCAGAATCCGCAGCGCCCGATCGTCGTCCACGTCGAGCCAGATTACTGGGACCTCGGCCATGCCGATTTCGCGGGCGGCCAGCCAGCGGTGATTGCCGGCGAGGATGTACGCTGTGCACTGCTGCACCAGCAGCGGTGCGACGAAGCCGTTGGCGCGGATGCTCTCGACGATGGCCGCCACGTCACCCTGGCGCGGGTTGCGCGGGTGCGGCTGGACCGCCTCGATGCGGACAGTCACGACCTCCTTCGCGAGGATGGATATGTTGTTACGCTTGGCCATCACGCCCTGCATCTGGTTGCCAAACCGTACCCGGCAACCCCGGCAACCCGGTAGAAACCAGCGCCCTCATGCAATGAGGCTACC
>ERZ795046.4075-NODE-4075-length-10951-cov-4.461913_pt1 | contig 10951 bp, 14 predicted proteins | sample MGYA00375130_ERZ795046 | MGnify/ENA primary metagenome ERZ795046 (study PRJEB30175, sample SAMN05720202) | activated sludge metagenome | isolation source: anaerobic digester from wastewater treatment plant | place: Japan | collected 2015-05-15 ...
GAACCAAAATAGAAAGGTTGGGAAAAACCATCAAAACGTATTGGTTTTTTACAAAGGCAATCCAAACAACATAAAAAAACACTTTAAAAAAATAAAAGATGAAAGCAGAAATATTTAATATAAGCGGATGGATTAATTCAACTGATGAATTAATCATTAAAAGCTACTTTGATAACCTTTTAGAAAAATCAGGGTTTACAATTCTAAACTATCAAAGCCATCAATTTAAACCGATTGGATATACTGGTTTGTGGTTGCTTTCAGAAAGTCATTTTGCTGTTCATACATTTCCTGAAGAAAATAAATCATATATAGAATTGTCAAGTTGCAATTATGATTTTTATGAAAAATTCAAATTCGAGTGCGGTGTCTTTTGGCATTGCTGGTAACATTCAAACAAACGCAAAAACGTCCGGCTAAAATAACCACTAACTCAAAAATCCCCTATCTTTACACCCCGCATTATTTGGCAATCAATAACGCCCACTTTGCAGAGTGGGCTTTTTTATTCGTATTATTCCTATCTTTGCTTTGAAATACAAAGTGAATGATCCAAGCGAAGATTGATTATATAATTGATCTTATGAGGGCCGGAAACCATGAACGCATCGACGCAATGGCAAAGTTTGGCGAAAAGTGGCAAGGCACTTCAAAGAGAACATTTGACAGGTATTGGAAGGCTGCAAAGGATTCATACGCGGTTGAAATCAGGGCTAAAGAGGCGCTCATTGAACAATCCCGCACGGAACAATTGCAGGGCGAAATTTCGGCTAATATTGCATCGGAATCGGAATTAGATGTGGTACTTTCTAAAATTGCGCTTGGCGGGTGCAAGGTTCAGGAATTTATCAAAGGTGATCTTATTCTCAGGGATATAACGCCTACGGAGATAATCATGGCGGCAGATAAATTGTACAAACGGAAGGGTTCATATGCTCCGGCCAAAGTAGCCCCGACAAATCCAGATGGAACCCCACTGGAGCAGCCTAAGCAGACCATGAGCCTGGCCGATGCCATGGCAATCATAGAGGCCATAAAGAAACAATGACATTAGTACCCTGCGAATATTCGACACTACTAAAGATTCCCGAGCCAGTCAGGGATGTAATGTTGAACAGTGGTATCGTTGGGGTGAATGATATATTCATGCCGATATATAACCCTGATTACTTTAGGATTCACTTAAGGGGTGGGCGAGGCTCTGGGAAGTCACATCACAGCCAGGATTTAGCGGATTATCTATTAAGTACTCTTCCATATTGCAGGGTTCTACTTTTGCGATATATCAAGGAAACGGTTAGGTCAAGTATCTGGCTCGATTTCAATGATAGGCTAACTGAGAAGGGAAGAAAAAATCAGTACAGGATACAAGAGGATAAGATGAAGGTCATACACAACAAGACCGGTAACATGCTTGTAAGTATGGGTGTAAAATCTAATAAATCACAAACCGCAAAGCTAAAGTCGTTAGCGGGCTTCACCCATGTCTTTATTGATGAAGCGGATGAAATACCCTACGAAGACAAGCGAAAGTTGATTGATTCGGTCCGGAAGAAGGGGGTTAAGATACAGATATTTGAATCGTTCAATACGCCTCCAAAAGCGCACCATATTTGGAATGATTACCGGCTAATTCCTACAGAGTATGAAGGTTATTATCAGGCTGAGCCATTACCAGATTCGGAGATTGTTTCGATATTTTCCACTTATAAAGACAACCTTCACAACCTGAATGAAGTGTTTATCAAACGATACGATAAAGCCAAAGACGGCAAAGATCAGGACTACTACCTTACAGATGTTTGCGGTCTGATCCCATCCGGGAACCGTGGACTGATTCACAAGGGATGGCAAAGGTGTACGGTATCTGAATTCAATAATTTTGGCGGGAAAGAATTCTACTACATTGATTGGGGAACCCGTGACGAATGCGCAATAGGACGGGTTAAGCTGGACAAAAGAACCATGGCAATTCAAGGGCTTAACTATAAGCCAATGGGGATACTTGAAGTCGGAATTAAATTGTGTCAACTCGGATTTACCGAAAAGGAAATCATCATCTGTGATAGTGCGAAATCAACATGGGTTACTACATTACGCACCGGATTCGACAAGTCTGAATTGACCGACGAACTCATAAGAAAGTACCCGCAGTTACTCCGCGGGTTTACGTCTGTAGCAGTCAGGAAGCCAGCGGGATCCGTCCGTGAGGGTATCGATATGGTGAATGAATACGACGTTTATGTATGTGATGATGCCGAATCTGAACACATCTGGACGGAGTATGTAGATTACCGTTGGGAGCTGGACAAAAACGGCAATCCAACCGATAACCCTGTAGATGGTCACGATCACCACATGAACGGAATTAGATACGTTGCATATAGTCGTAATATCATTCTTTCTGCTTAACTTTATGCCATGCAGGAGGTGCATCCGATCAGTATCATTAACTGGAAGCTGGTTCAATGGGGTAATTTAAAGCCCAACGAGAAACGTGTATACGTTGCATCGGTCCTATATGATAACCTGGAGAACGATCTCAGGTCTGCTGAATTCTCAAAGTACTTTGATTTTGAGATTGCCGTTACTGGCACTCACTTTGTAGGTATCTGGTTTACAAAAAAGGAACCGTTAGATGTGGAGTTTGAGGATGTTTGATGTAATTTTATAGTTGGAACTACCTATGGAAACAGAAATGTATTTAATTAACGACACAAAAAAACACGTTGTAAGTAATATAATCGACAACGAAATTTTTTTATTCTATGGGGTGCTGTGCAAAAACGACAGCGCTCGGCTTGCGTCTAACGATTCAGATTGGATACAGCATTTTTATAATGGGGCTTATGAGGATTACAGAGAAATACCACTGAACCAATACAGCAAAAACAATCTTGATGAACTCGAAAAGGAAGTGAATAAAATAGACCCAGTATATCTATTTGCCGTCTTCGATGGTTCCGACCAAGGAGTTAGTGGTAACGGGCTTGTGGGTGTTTTTGATGACGAGGATAAAGCATTGGAGGTTAAGAATGCTGGTTGGCGTTATATCAAGAAAATTGAAAAGAATAAATTTTACCCGAATGGGGTTGGGTCATGGGGTATGTAATGTAGCAAATATTTTTTTTACAACAATTCAAATAATTACTATTTTTGTATTCAAATGACTTTGCAGCACAAAGTACTTTTGAAAAAGAAACCAACCAGCGACAGCAAAGAACTTCGCTGTTATAAATGTTTGAAGGTCTTGGCAAAAGTTGAGTTGAAACCAGAATCAAAGGTTTCTATCAAATGCCCAAGATGTAAGAACATCAACGGTTTCACGGCCTAGAGCCACAATAGGACCTAGAGTCCAAAGCAGCGCCATGAGCGCATAAACAAAAACAGCTGTGGGCCCGAATTTATTCACTAAAATAGGTCGTGCATGGGATGCCTTCAAGGGGCTTAACTCAGCGACGATGAACCCAACCGGGCTGAATCCGACGGAATTAAACCAAATGTTTGACGATTCCATAGGTAACAGGTTATTACTCGGCGATAATTACACATACTCCTTCAAAACCAAAGAAGAAATTCATAAGGCCTTAGAGGGGTGTCCACCCTTGGCCTATGTGATTCTAAAGAAAGCCCTAGCCATCACTAATGGCAGGATATACATACGACGCGAAGGCGGTGGATCAGAGATCACCGGAGGCCAGCAGATGAAGTACATGAAGCTACTGGAACGTCCTAATTACATCCAAACGCAAGAAGTATTCAATCTTCAGAATATTGTTCAATGCAGTATCTACGGGTATTCCATTTGCAAATTGGTTAAGCCGGTCGGGATGGAGGAACTGGAACTTCTCGGTGCGCAATCGGTAGGTGAGGCCTGGGTATTACCAGGTGAGTATGTTTCCGTGAAATGGGTACAGAAACCTAATTACAACGCAATATTTTCCGGCGCGACTCAAATAACGGACCTCATTGAAAAGGTTTATTTTGATGGTGTTGAGATTCCCAAGGATGATTTGTTTCTGATTCGGGATCCGTATATGTACCGGAACCTGATAATCCCTGAAACTAGAATGGTTACAGGCGCTCAGGCTATCAATAACTTGATGACGAACTACTCAGGTCGTGGTAAATTAATGGACCGTCCGGCTGGTATTATCAGTGCTGATCCTGGCAGTAATAATACCGGGTCACTCGGAGCAAGCGTTGCCGATATTGAAATGATCCAAAAGCGGCTAACTAGTCGTTATGGGGCCAAGGAATCGAAGTCAATGATTATGGCCGTCAAGTCGGCTTTAAAGTGGCAGGCGCTTAGTTTCTCAATGGCTGAAATGCAGTATGATGTGATGGAGAAACAGGATACCATTACGCTAGCTGAATTGTATGGCTATCCACCAGCATTGCTTGGTCTTAGTGATAACCAAACATACAACAACGTCAAGGAGGCTGGTAAAAAACTGTACACGGATACCGCAATACCAGAAGGAGAATACTATGTATCGCAATTAACTGAGGGCCTTGTTGAATTCGGTGATCGCGTTGAATATGCAATCGATTTTAGCCATGTTCCTGAATTACAGGCTGATAAAAAAGAGGCTTCCGATGTGCGTAAGAATTCCACGGTTCCGGTATTGCAGCAGCTTGTTTCCGGCATTATCACATACGGCCAAGCCATGATAAACCTTGAATCAACATCGGAAACCGAGAATAAAGACAAATTCTTTTGGGAGTTACCGGAGCCGATTCAATCCGGGGTATTACAAGCCTTAAAAATTCAATCCAATGAGCAAAGCAACCAAGTTAACGGACAAGGAAATCAAACAAATAATCAAGGACAAAACCAAAACGGTTAAGTCCGGTAAAATCGTAAAGAAATGAGCATTTTAATACCAAATTTCGGAGCAGATAAAGATCAATTATATGATTTCTTGCGTAAGAACATGAATCAGTTAATTCGTGCGAAGAAGTCAGTAATGAAAGCCCCTATGGATGGGTTTTCGTTAAACTTTACCACTGATCAAATCCAAGACAAAGAGGTTCAAAAGGAATTTGGTATTGCCGCAATGGATGGAGCAGGAACGGGCAAAACTACTGCACGGTGCGCAATCAATGCAACGAATGTAATTGATAGCCATTTAGATCTTCACTTACCTAAGTTATTCAATCGCAGTGTTAAGGCAAATAAAGACCCTTTGCATTTGAATCTACACAGAATGAATGATTGGGATGCTGTTATAGCCGATGGTCCAGACGAAGTAAAGACCTATGTTAAAACAGTAACATGGCGCTCAATCGGTTGGGACTTTGAAGGCAAAACAGACATTTTAATGCACGATGTCAGATTCACAGGGCGCAATCCAGAGATGGAGGATCGTTATCTGAAGGGCCATGTGAAGTATCATTCGGTCGGCATGATTTACGTCGATTGTGTTCTTTGTGCTAATACGGATTCAAAGTATATGCGCGAGGAAAAGGACAATTACGACCAATACATTACACAGGCTATAAACCCAGAAGTTGCCGAGGAATACGGTTATTTCTGGGCTGTAAAGGAAGCCAAAGAGGTTGAGGGGTCTAGTGTAGTTCGTGGCAGTTGTCCAGCCACACCAACAATAAGCATTTTCACGGAGTCCGAGAAATTCACCTCCGTTGATGATACCACCGATAAAAGTAAAGGCTCGTCAGATGACACCCTTGAACGTATCAAACAAATCAAATTTTTCTAAACAAAAAACAAGAACAAAAACAATGAAAAAAGTAAGAATCATTGCACTGGTAGTACTCGGGTTTATGTTCGCATTACCCTTGTTCAATACCAAATCCGATGCCGGCATGAAGGCCGCTGCGTCGATGACATTGGCCGTTGCTCCTTTTGCGGCTATCTACAAAACAAAAGAAGAAGCTGACAAAGCGGAACAGGAATTCGAAGCCAGCATCAAGGACTTATCCGATACGGAAAAAGAAGTTGCCCGTGCAGCTCGCAAGGCCACATTGGATGCTATTAGCGAGGGCATGAAGAATCTTGCAACTACCGAGGAGGTAAATAAGGCACTTGATAAAATCCGCGAGGAGTACAAGGACAAACACCAGTTAATCAACGATGTCTTAATCAAACACGGTGCAGCTATTCAACGCGTAGGGAACCCAATGGCCCCAACGAAGGAGCAGAAGATGACTATTATGAAGGCTTTCGAGGATAAGATGGACCAAATCAAATCTTTTCTTGCCAATCAGGCAGAGGGCCAAACATTGAACATCTACAGTAGCAAAGCCGCTGTAAACATGACTACGGCAAACACCGTGGACAACTCGGCTTTGAGTGAAGATGTTATTGAGAACTTCCGTATCGACGGCATGGTAAAACAACGCCAAAACCGTCAGTACATCTTTGATATTGCCGACCGTATGACCTCACAAAGTGTTCCTGAGTTCATCATTTGGGATGAAGAAGCTGATCCAGAAGGTGCATTTGCGTTGGTTTCTGAAAGCGGATTGAAGCCGTTGACTTCTTACTCTTTGAAGAAGAAACAAAGCCAGGTTAAGAAGGTCGCTGGTAAAAAAGTGGTAACAACCGAATTTAATACGTTCCGGACAAGACTAAACAGCTATATCAATGAGTTGTTCAATGATAAAATGCTTCGCGACTATCAGTCACAGTTAACTACTGAACTCGTCGCATTGGCTGCATCATACACAGGAACAACATTGGACGGGACAATCACAAACCCGACAGACTTTCACGCTATCGGTGCTGTAGCGGCTCAAATCGAGGCGCTGGACTTTAACCCAAGTGTTTTAATTATCAATCCACAGGATAAATGGCGTATTGCTTTAACAACTACTGAAACCGGTGATTTCCATATCGCTACTTTGCCAATTGCTGGAGCAAACGGCCAGGTTCAAATGATGTCTTTCCTCACGGTTACAACAAACAAGATTGATCCAGGTACCGCCATCTTAGGTGAAGGGAACCTGTTCAAGATTGAGGACACCCCGGTTAACTTGAAGTTGACTTATGGGTTGACAATCACCGAATCAGGCGGTAACGTAACCAGTGCGCAATTCGACACCGACTACAACCGTATGCGTTTAATCGGTGAGATGTTCTATCACAGCTACATGGCATCTGTTCATACCGGATCCTTCGTTGAGTTCGAATTCGACACCATTAAAGCTGCCTTGGCTACACCTTAATTCACAACATAATTATTCAATCACTTAATACTTAATACTTAAAACAATGTCAGAATTAAAGAAAATCAAAGCAAAGGACCCGGTTCTATTCAAATTCTCGGACGGCAAAGTCCGTACCATTCACTCCGCATTGGCTGAGAAAATGACGAAACTTGGTAAAGGCGAACTCGTTACAGACGAACAGCCAAAGGCCAAGGCAAAACCGGATTCCAAATAATTCACTCACTTCAAAAATTCATAATAAGAAATGAAAAAACTTCTTTTATTCCTTGCAGTCACGATGTGCCTCGTGGCTTGTCAAGAGAAAACACAGGCCCAAACCGGGACAATGGTCATGTATTCGAGCGACAACATCGCTACCGATACCCTGAGCAATGCTTCCACGATTTACCTCACATCAACTTCCCTTGCGAAGTACAGCAATAATGCAGAGATTACAGTTGACCTGAAAGTGACCAACATCTCCGGCACATCCACATTCAAAGCTATCTGGCAAACCTCTATGGATGGAACGAATTGGAGTAATCACTTCATGGTAGCCGGTACTGATGGAATCCATTGTGACACATTACAGGTCACATCGGCATCACCGGCATATCACAAGTTAGATGTAGCAAAAGGTGTGATTCGTTACAATTCTTCAGGTGTCGCATTGAACACCAACACGCCATACTTTAGATATGGCCGTTGGATGATAGTCGGAACCGGTACGCAGTCAACTATTGTTGCCTCTAAATTATACATCCGTAGACCAGACGGTAACTAAAACAACTGATTGAATGTCATTGGTAATAACGTCATATTTGAATTTTGTTGGGGATCTGAATATTCCAAACATCGGGTCAGGTGATCCCAATCGGGATTACTTGGATAAAATGATTGAGCGTCACGAACCTCAATTTTTATCCGATCTACTTGGCTACGAGTTGGCAAATCTTATGATTGAAGATCAGGACGTGGCAACACCACCACCAGGAATCTATTATGACTTATTACACGGGAAGGAATTCACAGACTCTTTGGGTAGGTTGAATAAGTGGGAAGGTTTCCTGAGTGAGGTGTATAATCCCATAGCTTACTATGTGTATTATCTCGTTCAACAGGATTCCTTTTCCACTACAACCAGCATCGGAGAAACTCGGCCAAAATCGGAAAACTCAGAGGTTTATACACCGATCGAGAAAATGAATAGGGCATGGAACACAATGGTTGATATTAACTGCGTGCTTCATGATTTCCTTACCGTAAACGCTGAGGATTATCCTGAATACAGAGGGGTTGAAGGTCCACGGGATTTGTCATGGGGAAATAGAAAGTTCTTCACTAAACAAAATGCACTAGGTATCTAATGCCACGGACATACGATAACGAACCCTTTTTGATACCGAATATATTTCGGGAAATTGTTGACACGGTTAGCGATAATCTGTCAACTGATACCGATTTGTCTATCGATCAGGTTTCTTTCAAGCATGGTTCCTGGTTAAAGATTCAGGCGCAACTTATTGAGGAAGCCAAATCCGAAAGTCATAAAAATATCCGGTTCCCATTGATTGCAATGATCCATCGGTATAAGGAGGGGTATGAATTGAATGACAACACCTTTACGGCAGACTTCATCATATTCGCCAGGCGGGATAAAACGGCACGGGTTAAGGAATCGTATGAGGGCAATTTCCCGAATGTTTTGAATCCGATCTATGCGGAATTCCGTCAGGTTTGCTGTGATTCATCCTATTTCAGAGGCTACAACCATTCAAAGAATTTCCCTAAAATGGACATTGTGGACGCCGGGGAAGCCGCTCAGTATGGGAATGTGCGATATGAAATCCCTGAACACCTTGACGCCGTAGTCATTAAGGACCTGAGTTACACCGTCATAAAATCAAGCTGTTCTGCATTACAAGCCTGTTTACATGATTACGACATTGAGCAACTCAATTACATTGCCGAGGCTAACATATCCGGATTAAATACGGATTCCTTGACAATTAATATCAATGAGGACGATGTAGTTGAAACCGGGATAGCACCGACGTATACCATAACAATTTCCAGTAGCGCGGCCACGACTTCACCGGTAGATTTTACTTTGGACACGCCTTTCGTGATTAATGTAGCCGGATACCAGAACGGGGTTTATACGGCCAATGTGATTTCATCTTCAACGGCTGAGCTAGAGTTATGCTTTACAGTAGCCGGCGGCAGGATAACGGCATTTACTAAGGTTATACGGACCAGTTTAATTCTTGACTTGGGATGCCTGAATTGGCCTGATTATCCTTTCAGTATTATTCACTCAATCGATGGTGGAGGCACTTTACTTCCAACCGCTTTTGAAGGTGAAGAAGTTGAAAGCACCGGGTTCTATGAAGGTGAAAAAGAGGGCGATCTAAATGCGGATGATGCACCGGATGAAGTGGAGGAACTACTTACTGTAGCAATGACAAACAATCAAAGTGATACCGTCACGACGCAAAAAATATTCATTAAAATTCAAAAACAATATTAAAAAATGGGACAAATATTAGTAGGGCTTTTGGACTGCACTACCGGAGTATTGAACACCGGAGCGACAAAATGTCCTTTTGATCCAAAGAACTTTGAGGGCGTGATTGCGGTTCCGGCAGGTACCATCTTCACAAAGGCTCAGATTCTGGATTTCCAAAATACCTTGACCGGAATGATTGAAGCCGACGATCCGGCTGACCGTGCATATCCTATTCAGCGATTCGATGGCATGGAAAACATCAGTTCTGAGGCCACCTACCGTGACCGTCCTTATGGACAGCGTTACAAAAACCGTGATGGTCAATATGGCTTCAAATTCATGTACACCGAAGGCGGCATGGGATTGCATTCCAAACTGAAAAGTTTTGAAGGGAAGCACGATCAATATGATTTCATCTTTGTTGACCGTAAGAACCGGGGATTCATGGGGTGGACCAGTGACGGCGTAAACTTCCGTCCGTTTACATTATCAATGTTTGATGTTCACAACGTCACATTTGATGACGGTACAAACGGCACTGAATACGCAGTTAGCCTGTTCCTTGACGATGCCGACCAAATCAACAAGTATGCCCGTCTGCTTCAGATGCCTGTAGGTGTTGACGTAATCCGTGACTTCAAGGGATTGTACGACATTGAGCCAATTGTTTACAGTGAAACAATGTCTTCGCTTGGTGTTGCTACATTCCGCTTCACAATCGGAGGCGGTACAACTGACCTGTACGCTGATTACTCAGCTATTTTGGCCGACAAAGACAACTGGACTGCCAAAAACAAAGAAACAGGTGCAGCCATCACGATAACAACGGGTTCCGCTGCGGTAACGGCAGGAGTTGGGTTAATTACGTTGGATTTGGATTCAGCGGATTCAGATTTTCCGGCAACTGCTGGTGATCTCATTGAATTGACACTTGGGCCTACATCTACGCTGAAAACTGAGGGTATGGTAGGGTTTGCCGGGGTGACATTCGATGTTGAACGCGCTTAATTATTCACCTGATAAACTCAAAACAATGGCGAAAAGCACAAAGTTCGAAGGCTATTCCTGGAATACTGACTGGATCCTTGGATTCAAATCAGTTGATGACTTTTTGAAACACCCTAACAACCAAGCACGTTGGAAACAAAACAACGAAGCCAAGTTGAAGGAACTGTATCAATTAGTCCACGGGAAAGCACCGAAAGCAAAACCGGTGGATCCGGATAAAGAAACCAGCACGAAGTAATATAAACGCCGGGGAGGTAACAG
>ERZ795046.4077-NODE-4077-length-10944-cov-11.195794_pt1 | contig 10944 bp, 9 predicted proteins | sample MGYA00375130_ERZ795046 | MGnify/ENA primary metagenome ERZ795046 (study PRJEB30175, sample SAMN05720202) | activated sludge metagenome | isolation source: anaerobic digester from wastewater treatment plant | place: Japan | collected 2015-05-15 ...
CGCTCTCCTTCTGTCTCCCATTCTTTCAAGACGATAGCAGCATGCCAATAACCACGAGTAGAATCGCCAAAGACATGGAAAAAACATAAGTTTGTGCTTGTATCCTTTTACTTGAGTACAGAAAGGAAATGGCCAAGCACAATATGGCACCTATTGCCTCCAAAACCCATGCGATTACTGGCATTTCAGGCCCCCTTCCTGTTTAAGGCCGTTGGATTGATACTAATACTCGTAGTTATCGCGGTGTCACCTAGCGAAAATGCCCTGTTTAGCGTATTATAACTTACCTACACCGACAGGGAGAGTCGGTAACAAGTGTTTGGGGCTTATCCGAGGTTGGGGACGGTTCTCATGCTTCCGCAATAACGTCCCCCTAAATAAATGGAAGCATGAGAACCGTCCCCATGCTTCCTACGGAGATGGACGATCGAAGTTCACCTTGTACAACACTTTGCCAGACTTGCTGTAAGCATATACCTTAGGATTGCCCATTTCATGTTGACGGCGCCATTCATAAGGCCCTGCCCACCAGAATCCGTTCTTAATTTTGGCTGTGAATGTGACTGCACCTTCATTCTCAGGTTGGACTACCTCGATCTTAGTTACTTTAGGATTCTTTACCCAACCTACAGCGTACTCGCTCCAACAATCGGCACCAAACTTGTGGGTCGAGAATGAAGCAGTGGCTGCTATTCCATCAGGTGAGAACCCGGTGGACCCTTGTCCGTTGTGCAGTCTCCCGGTCCACACTGGATTTCCTTCCTCATCTGTGGTTTCCTTGAACAAGCCAAATATCATGTCCGTGAAAATATATCCTGAGATAGTTGCCGATTCCCATTCTACGATCCCAATAAGGAAATATCCATCGCCTTCTGGCTCCCATACGTAGTATTCAGTTTTCCGAGGGTGACAGTATGGTTCACTAAAGCGTTTTTCCGCAAGTTCTCTAATCTCGTAGGGCACCTCTTCCTCATCTAAAGCAACAGGTTTGACAGTAGAACATCCTGAAACGCATATGACCAAACCGCAAATGAGTAAAACAACGGCGATGGTGCGAAACATCTTCGCCAACATAATGGAACCTCCTTTCATCCAGTCTTTAGGCAATAATCGTCAAACAAACTGAATCACAAATCCTTATAATTATCATACGCTCTCGTTAGAAGAAGGTCCCAATGCATCTTTAACGAAAACTCCCCAGATACGCCAAAAACCCAGCGGTTGCCAAGAAACATTTCGATGGTTAGATCGTAAGGTTTTAGCCTACGGTGCGACTCAGAGAACATCCAATTACTTGCGACACGCCGGCCTCCCGCAGAGACTTTGCACAACGCCCCAAGGTAGAAAAGGTAGTAGCGACATCATCTACCAACAAAACCGTATTGTACGCCGATAAATCCTTGGTGCACTCGAAAAGACTGTCTTCCCTGTCAGTTCTTGAACTTCCATATCTCGTCTTTGTGATGAGATCCGGTTCGTACCTTAAGCCAAGGTTCAGCGAAATCCACTGGCACAGCAGCCCGACTCGATCAAAACCGCTAGACTCTATATCTTTCTCATGTACTGGCACTCCTGTTACCACAGTTCCAACAGGAAGATTCTCCCTCAAAAGCCTTGAAACCATCAGATTGCCCAATGGGATCACCAAACACGGATTACTCTTAAAGCCAAGGATCATCTTACTGAGAAGGCTCTCAAGCAATCGACCTTGTCCCTGGTGATAAGGCCGGTAAATCCCAACCACAATAGTTCTTACAAGATCATCTGCATGTTGGTAAAATTTAGAGCATAAACCATCACGGTCAAGGGGATAACCGCATATAATGCACGTGCCCTCCAGCAATTCTATATCCTGCGCAAGCAACAAACTGCAAAAAAGAGGGTTGTCTTTGTTTGTAGCACAGTACCTACACTCATCGCGCTTTTGCATACAATTATCTATGCACATCGTATATGACAAGTCACTACATGATCTGCAATTTATGCTGCAACTTGATGATTCTCGGTCTCGGAGACATTTCACAAAGTCTTCAAACCACTGTAATTCGGGATACATCTTTGTCATGGATCTGACCATAAAATCTATCTTGCCTATATCGAGAGACGACACGAGAACCCTGTTTGGATGCATACCCACTGGATTTGGGGACACCCATAGAACTTCGCATTTCATTGAGCCAGCTGGCGCTTGGTAAAGGAAAGTGTCTCCAGGGAATTTGCCTAGGAGTTTTCGTCCCAAGGGTGACTTTGCAGACAAAGACTTTTCTCTAGACTTGTCTAATTCTTTGCACAATACAAATTCTCTTTCTGAAACGTGGCCCTTGGGGTTTTGTAACGCAACTGCAACGTGGCTTCCCACCCAAACCTTTGTTCTAAAGCCATAGTAATCTCGAGCATCGCTAAACAGCCATTTCGTCAAATCTCTTGGCACGCAAATAACGTCTAGGTCGTTCCTTGCTCTTTGGCTTTTGGGCCCCCAGAGAGCGTATGCCAGTTTTGGCTCCTTTGTTTCGTCGCTTACGTCAATAATGACTGGGCAATCAAGAAATTCTGGGTTGAAGGGCAGATTTTTAGCATACATATCATCCATCAAATCCGCAGAAGACACATATTCTATACCATCTGATGTAGACCAATTCTTGTATTGCTGGGAGTCACCAAAAAGTTTCACCTTGATGCCACCCCTAGCCCGCCACTGGGCAATGGTTTCCATGAAACCGGGATATGTAGTCTTGGCAGGCAACTCATTAAAAACATCTATGTAAAACTTGCCGTACTCACTATCTGGAGTCGCATAGAAAGCCGTATCTTTTATAAATAGTGCTCTTTGTTCGCTAGGAGCGTCCAAAGGTATAGAATATGATCCCAATCTAGGTGACACTCTCCATCCTTCTCCTTTCTGTGCTCGGTCTTTGGCAAAACCACGCCCCTACGATTCCCCTCTTGCAAGTAAAGGAAAACTGGAGCGGTGGCCCTACTTTTCCATCAAGCCACCTGGACTGACGCCAGCATCCACCCCCAAACTCTTCAGGAACAATAGGGCTTACCCGACCTTCACTGACATCTGGTTTTTTACGGGTCTGGGTATTCGAGAATCTGCTAGATTGAGGGACATATGTGACGTCTACTGTCTCTCGCGAGGTTACATGGTAACTGTAAACAGCATAGGGCAGATGAAGCCATGCCTGCTGTAATCTGGCGGCATAGGTTTTAGGGGATAACGACAGGTCATCAGTTTTGGCACTGTGATAATAGAATTGGCTAGGTGGATAAATAAGATGAGTACAATCTTGGAATCGGCGGACTGCAGGTTCTGCGCCCTTCCGCTCTCTCTTTCTTTCATATATCGCTGTGAGCTGAAAAGATAGGGAACTTTCTCCCAGTTCAGAAAAGATACCCTCTACACTTCCCAAATATTCTGCCTGATACCTCAATCACTTTCGCTCCTATTCAATCAATCGGTTCTGCGTTAACCAATTGCTGGCTTCGCCTCCTTTCTTGATTAGGTGATCCCATCTTTGCCTTAACATCGCAACCATGTTTTCCAAGTCAGAGGCATTAGTCAATGGAATTGCATTACCTTCGCTAAGAAGTAATTCATTACCGGTTGCCACCTTTTGCTGCATATCAGCGCCGCCAGTAGGGGGTTTCAAACATCCCAATAGACGTCCTTGCTCAACAGCAAATCTGGCTGTATGCATGGTCCCATCCTCTGCCTCCGCTTCAATCACTATGACCCCAGAAGACAACCCTGACTGGAGCCTATCCCTTTCCACAAAAAAACCGGCTAACGGCTTGGTACCGATAGGATACTCGCTTATCAGACATCCTCCCATATCCAATATTTCCTCTGCCAGGTGCAGGTTTTGCGCAGGATATACCATATCAAGCCCATGTGCCAAAACAGCAACTGTTTCGCCGTTATTCTCGAGGCATCCCTGGTGTCCGGCTGTATCACATCCCTGGGCTAAACCACTTACAACGACTATACCTTCCCTCGCCAAGAAACCTCCTATACGCTTGGCCATGTCCAATCCGTATTCAGTTGGTTTCCGCCTGCCAACAACAGCTACACACCACTTATTGAGAATAGTCGTGTTCCCTTTCACATAAAGGATAACTGGTGGATCTGAGATTCCTTTGAGAAGTATAGGAAACTGGGGATCAAAGGTCGTAAGAACGTGAATATCTTGAGATAACGTTTCAGACAGGGTTTTTTGAGCGTTTTGATAGAAAACAGAAAATTCTTCTTCAGACGGGCACTCATAACGCGAAGATCCTGAAAGAGCATTGACGGCTAGTAACCGAAGTTCAGAAGGGTCTTCAGGTAAGGAAGAGACCTGATCAAGTATTCTAGCTAGCGTTTTTCTACCTATGCCTGGCACTAAAGAGAGAGTCATAACACCAAGTGCGCTTTTCACAGGATCAACCATCTCCTACTATAACCACAGAATTTCATCTTTCAGGGAACCAATCTTCCCAGTCTACAGTATCTCTCGCGAAACGGCGCTTTTTCTCAGTCTTTCTGAAGACTAGACACGACGTATTCTGCCACCACTCCTATTGTAAGTTACAAGTTACACAGTGTATAAACCTGCCAAAGTCCTAAGCGCCCATCTACTTCTTCAATTGCCGCCAATCGCATTTCGAATCACGGGTGGAAAAACCTGGCTAGCCCTAAATTCGTTTATAATCCTGAATTCTCGGTTTCAGTGGAAAAACCTTCTTAAGATGTGATGACTGCCAATTTCCCCTTCAATACCCCCTTTTCTATGACAACGCCGGTTCAACCATTCTTTGCTTGGGTCTAAAGGGATGCAGTCATGCCCATTGCATTCAAACAGCCCTGATTAATCGATTTCTGCCTGAACAACCTCGGGTTCTTCTCCTAGCTGAGTTTTCCAGGTTCCCCGGCGGTATTGCCAAGCAACCACAGCTAAACGAACGAACTGATCGATGTCAATGGCCCACCATATTCCAGTTAAGCCAAAATGCCCACTCAAAAAATACGCCAGGGGAATACGGCAGCCCCAGATACCCAAGGCAGCAGCGACCATAGGGGTCAAGGTATCCCCTGCGCCTCGGAGAGTTCCGCCTAACGTGCCTGTAATCTGCTGGGGAATTTGAGATAATCCCATGATGAGCAGGTATTGGGCTCCCAATTCTATGACCGCCGCGTCGTTAGTGAGAAGGCTCATGAGAAAACGCGGGCAAAGAACCAGGATTGCAGTGGTGCAAGCGGTAAGAGCAACGCTCCACCTTAGCAACTGCTGAACGTAGCGTTGGGCTAGGTGGGTATCGCCAGCGCCCAGGGAGCGGCCGACTAGGGTAGTTGCGGCAATGCCGAATCCGGCCGCTGGCATGTATGAAATACCTTCTGCTTGAAGCCCAAGTTGATAGGCGGCGCCAGCTACAGTCCCAAAGGTGTTTACCAATCGAAATACAAGGATGCTGGCCAGCTGCCAAAAGAACATCTCGGCAGATGCAGGAATACCAATGCCCAATATTCTCTGAATAAGGGGCACATTTATGGAGATACCATGCTGGAATCCAAAATCCACAGATGATCTCGGTCTGAAAAGAAACCATGCTGCGAGGATAGCTCCTGTGGCCTGGGCCACTATAGTGGAAACGGCGGGTCCCTTGAAGCCTAGGGCAGGAAAGCCGAGATGGCCAAAGATCAAAAGTGAGTTCGCCCCTACGTTGACCAGGTTTATCACCAAAGCCACCTGCATAGGTGTTCTGGTGTCTCCCATCCCTCTCATAATCGCGCTTATGACCATAAAAATGGCTTGAAATGGTATGCTGAAGACCAAAATTCTCAGGTACGTAACGCCCATGGGCAAAGATTCGGGGGTTGCGCCAAGTAGCATCATAAAGTTGGGGGCAAAGACGAAAACTACGGCGGCAACCAACCCCATTAGGGCAGCTGCAGCTATAAGTCCTTGATGAGCGATCTCACGCACACGGTCATGATCGCCTGCTCCAAGAGCGCGGGCAGTTAACACAGTAGTGCCTGTCCCAATAGAGCTGAATATTATCCAGACAAACATACCTATCCTACCAGCCAAGCCTACTGCCAAAATCGCAGCGGCACCTAACCGCCCAACCATGGCAGTGTTTACGAACCCAATCAAAAACTGAAGGATGTTTTCAGTTGTTACAGGCCAGACCAGAGAAAAGATAGTCTGTTTGATTTCTCTCTGAGATGGTTCAATGGGCATCTCAGTGCTTGCGTCTGGAACTGAAGGCATCTAGTGAATACCTCCTTTACACCAAGGGCTTTGCAAAAAGGGCGGGAGACCCGGGCAAAAAGCACAAATTCTTGCGCTTAAGGCTCAGACTCTGGTTAATGGCCACGTCCGATTCCAAGTTTATCCGTGCCTATAGTGGGTCTTTCAGACATGCTAGTTCTTCACAACCCTTGCATTCTACCTTCGTCAACTCCGCCTTCATCAACTTGCCTCATTATCTGTTTAACTTCGTCATGCCTCTCATTCCTCCTCTTTCGTGGGGATTGAAGTTTCAGTCCAGGGCTTACGCCTATGACTGTAATGTTTTCATCCTACATAAGGGATTGGTATATGGAAGATGACATGCAGGTCCGGCTATTGGAATCGGTCGAGCCGTTGGTTTGAAACGCTAACCTGTTTTGGGGATAGCCATCCATAATCTCGAAATTCTAAATGTCACTGGCTGAGCGCTGCTTCCGATCGATAAGGAACAACAACACAGGTTAATTTAGTGAGGAGTTTTAGTTTCAGAATGAGGTAAGTATGAAATGGGTGTGTAGATCCGATCTTTATAACAAAATTACTCAGCTGATATCTGGCACTATATAGATGAGGAAGTCGGTGTTTTTGTGCTTTCTCAGTTGTAATCAGCCCTAACCCATACGTAACTGACAATAAATTGAGCGGAGCCATTGAGCAGGGTGAGGGTGTGGTATTTCAACCCCGCGTAGGTTGTTTCATTTTTCATATTGATGTCTGTTATTAAGGAGGGGACAAGCCCCTACCCTACTACTATGTTTTATTGTTTCCCATTTTTCATCGTCGGGAATTCTGTGTTGTTACCTCATACCACACCTAGACCGGCACCAAGAGTCACCAATATGTGTTCGCATATCTTTTGAGGAAGGTTTTGGAGGTGGTGAAGCAGAAACCCCCGTCCCTTTTGCGCCTTGGATATTGCGGCTAAGCAAAAAGACCGGGCGTCTCTGCTTCGGATATTACAGTTCTTTACCACAGTCTGGGCAGAACTTGAACCCCTCGTCCACAGCACGTCCACAATAGGGACAATAATGCATGGAACCGTGCCCTCTATCCTCACTTTGGTCATCGGAAGGATGCTCGACGCGCACTCGCGGGTCCAATGGATCCGGTTCATCTTCGCTATCTACTATATCGATCAACGAATGCCTGTTTTCTGAAGTGGCATTTCTAAAGTTGTATACAGCGTTTGCTATGGCTAGCGCCACAAAAAGAAGCCCAAAATATGGGAAGATTTCTGCTAGACCAGAGTCTATGCCTATCGGGCCTGAAACACTGGAGAACATGCTCCGCGCAGTAAAGAACCAAAACAACCCAAACAAACCAGCAATAACGCTGGCTACCCCGTTCATAAACGATGGCCCTCTACCTGGTTTTACGCTTGTCTTGCGATTACCTTCTCCCAATTCATACCGCTCCCTTAGAATCACTCGAATTCCGCACAATAACTACTGGATAACTATATTACCATTTCAGACCATTTAAGGTACACTACTTTCACGTTATTCCCGACTTGGAAGCAGGAGAACCGTCCCCATGCTTCCCTGTAATGTGTTTCACGGTGAGCTTGAGCATACAAGTGTTTCGGATCATCTCGCCTGACACTTCGACGTCGCCATCGTTGTAGTGGTTCAAAATAGCGCGGTGGGCATAGATCTTCTCGGACTCTTCGAGTATTAGTTCCATATCACCGAATCCGACTACGCTTTCATATTGCATGGTGATGCTTCCTTTTTCGTATGGTCTTGATATATCCATTTCAAACCCAACATGGTTGTTTTTGGAAAGAAGGTCGTGTTTTTTTCCTTTTTTTGCGCCGTGAAAGTATATGACCATAGAATTATCTTCTTCTATCGTGTAACCGAAATTCATGGGTACTATGTACGGATACTCTTCATCAAACATGGCTATCCTGCATACATCGCACCGTTTCACTACCTCTAGGATATCATCGTAATCCGTTATTTCTCTGTCGGACCGTCTCATAGATATACTCCTCCCATGGGAATCCAATCGTGCATCTTTGGCAATGATACTGATACTCTACCATGTTGGACGTCCTATCGCATCCCCTCAAGGAATACAGGTCGAACATATCCTACATATACTAAGTTCATCTGTCAGTATGAGTCTATAAAGACTAACAATTGGCTCAAGGTCTTTTCTTCTGCTATTTTCATTTGCGGTCATGAACTGCTTTGCCAATGTAAAGAGGTCAATGAGAATGAATATACCAACTACTAAAAAGCATACGAGCCCTATGATTCCTGGGCCACTTGCCCCCCAATTTCCTTAAAAGCTCAGGAACAAGGTGACCCTCCCCACGACTCCTAGCAGAAGCTAGAGTACATCCCGGCGCGTTTTCGTTGAGTAGAATTGATATATCCTATATGGCTCGGGAAAATGAACAGAGCATAGGCCAATCTAATGCTTTTTCTGCACTTTTGCATTCTGCTCTCTGAGACCGCCAGTTGTCTATTAGAAAGCTGCTTCTTTTTGTCTACAGATATGTAGCTGCACTCCTATGCCCAAAATTCCCAGTTACTGGCGCCTAGCTGTCCACGTCCGAGTTCACGTAAGGCCATGACAGTCTCCCGCCTTCTTTATATGCACTACCCAGGATATGCACTGCCCAGGCAGTAATTTGGTTCGATTAGTTCGCTGAGTTGTCCCACTAGCTTAAAGTTGTGCCGATATGCGCATGTCTTTCATGCTCCAAACCTAGCTAAATCTAATCTGAAAGAAATGGTGTTATAAATGACGTAAAGTTCTGTCTGCATATGCTTTTCGGGTCCTTTTTGGAGGTTTCGAAGCAGAAACCCCCGTCCCCTTTGATTCACGTTACGTTGTTTGCACCTCTTGCTTGCTTCCGATATATGCCAAGACGCCGCCTACTATCGAAAGGATCATGCATATTGCCACAAGGGTTCCGCCAAAGAGCGCTGCCACGATAGATAAAACGATTATCCAAATTGCCTTAGATGTAGACGGACCCGAAATGATCATGACTGAAAAAACTATCAATACAATGGAAAGGATTAAACCTATCCATCCTAACCCTATGATAGTGCTGGCGCCTTCTGCTTCTAGAGCGCTCCCGCACCCTCCGATGAACAAAGTGCCTACCGCAGCGAACACTGCTAAGATAGATCCTATAAGACTGACTATGCCACCTGCTTTTCTCAATTCTTCCACCTCCTCATGTTTCAGGGTCACATAACTCTGCCTTATGCGGAAAACTAATCCCTTTGTTAATCGAGATATTGATTGAAGAGCCTTCCCATTGCTCATCGATTTGTTACAGATGCCAGTCAAAGGCCAATGGCATCTACACCTATACCAATTACTGTAATCAGCAAAGCAAAGATCCCTTACTCCTTCTTGTTCCCTTATTCAAAAGTTACTGTAACTGGTTCAGAATCAAAAATTGTGTCCCATGAGTCGGAGTCAAAAATGTGGAATCTGAGCTCTATCTCGCTGATTTCTTTGATGTTGTTCTTTTCTAGGTCGCTTTTATCGAAAGTTATGGAATCGAACGCTTTTTTCCCCGCTAAAACGTTGCAAGAAAAGATCGTCCCGACCATGAAACCGTTTACCGACGCGTCTCTAACCTGAATCGTTACGTCATTGTCGCTATTGTTTTCTACATAGACTAGGAGTTCGGCTCCGAATATGCTGCCACTCATATCAAGTCCTTGAGCAACAATCTTGAACCCCTGCTTGTCGAGTAGCAGAACGCCATCGTCATCATATTCCTGCACAAATGACGGGTCAGCGTTTGTCGTTATGACGATAGGATCAGAATCTATAATGGTTTCCCATGAGTCGGCATCAAAAATGTGTAATTGGAACTGGATCTCTTTTATTGTTTCAATACCCGCGCGCTTTAGATCCGTAGACGAAAATGTTATTTCATCGTTGGCCTTTTTCCCGGGAGCAACGTTGCATGAAAATATAGTGTCAACCATTACACCGTTGATAGCGGAATTCCGAGCTTGGACCGTTACACGTTTCGAAGTATTATTCTCTATGAGAACGTCTAAATTAGCCCCAAAGATGGAACCAGTTGGATCCAACGACGTTGCAGTAACCTTGATATCATTCTGGTCGAATATGACTTTTTCTTCTATTGACACTTTCTTGCCGGTCTTTGAGGCGCTGGCACCCGCAGGTTCCGATTGGGTGCCCGAGCCTGTGGGAGTCCCCTGGTCACCTGTATCCGAAGACCCTCCGCATGCTGCTAAACTTATCGAGATCAACACCACTAGCAGAACTGAAAGAAACTTTTTCATGATAATTACCTCCTTTTTATGTGCCTACACCCTATGTCCTTGTCCAAAATGTGAGCAAGTTTGCCTTGATGTTCGCTTCAAGATTTGGCCTGATCGTCTTCAACGACCAGTAATTCGCTTAAGATCTTGTCTTCTGCCGTTTCATTTGCGGCTCTGACTTGCTTTGGCAATGTAAACAAGTCGATGAGCAAGAATATGCCTACTACTACAAAACATAGGAGCCCTATGCCACCTACTCCCCCACCTGCTCCGCCTAAAAAACTAGAGAACAACGAGATCCACCCTACGACCCCTAAGAGAAGATAGGCTAAGCCCCGGCGTGTTTTTCCCAAGTAGAACTGATGTATCCCTATATTGCCGAGGAAAATGAGTAGAACATA
>ERZ795046.4087-NODE-4087-length-10922-cov-3.940002_pt1 | contig 10922 bp, 8 predicted proteins | sample MGYA00375130_ERZ795046 | MGnify/ENA primary metagenome ERZ795046 (study PRJEB30175, sample SAMN05720202) | activated sludge metagenome | isolation source: anaerobic digester from wastewater treatment plant | place: Japan | collected 2015-05-15 ...
GTAATTGAATAATTGACGAGCCATTACATTCCATGGACAAAAACCATAAGTTCCTGCAATAGATTCCCATGATTTATAAAGTTCACGACAACTTTCAATTTGATGATAGGGTAGGGGGAAAAATGGCCCCTGACTTACTGCCCACCCATGTTCCCAATAATCTATCCCCTTTACAATACCTAAAAATTTCTCTGTTCCATCAACCATATCAAAACGTAAAGAATAAAGTTTTCCATCTTCACTGATAAAATTCTTTCGCAGAGAATTTCGCAGTTCATTAGCAATTTTTAAATATCTTTTCTGATATTCTAGTAAGTCTGTCCTATCGCATTCGTTTAATAAGCAAACAGTCATTAGTAAGACGTTATACATGTTGACCTGATGATAAAGTGAACTACAACGAACTATATCATTATGCTTGTAGTCTTGATACCTGGTTTTTAACATTGAGCCGTTTACAATGTCATAACCAAAATAAGGGGATGCCGTAAGGGGATCTTCTCCTAATGTGTCGCTTGACAGAAGGCATATGCGTTTATCCCAGCACCTTTCAAGATGATTCTCAATACATTCAATTAATAAATTTATTAATTCATCAGAAAAAAGAGAAATATCTCCAATAGTGCGAAAGTATGTAAAGGCTGTCCAGACAGCATAAAAAAGTCCATCATCCTCAGATTTAGACCACCTCGTACCTACTAATTGTGAAAAATCTCTCACGACTTTCTTCTCATTGACCATTGTTTGTGATGGATTGAACAAAAGAAATGGAGCCCATCTTTGTATAAAAATTGGATTTCCTGCTAATGCCATATGACATGAAGTCATCGAGCCATCACGAACCCAAATTAAATAGTATATTCTGTTTAGTGCTCCAAAACATGCTCCTCCTTCGTCCATCCCAGAAAAAATTATTCTGCGATTGAGATCTATAACATCCTGAAAGTCATCTTCGTTAACATAAACTAAACTTTTATATAAAGTTGTTTTTATTGTCTTTTCGTTCTGTAAAATGAGTTCGTCGAGGGGCATTCCTTCAAAACGCCTTAATATCCTTGTCATTTGCATTTTATTTTCTTCGCCACCAATCAGCAAAATATCATTTTCTAAAATCTGTAAGACATGTGTTCCATCATCAAGCATACGATATCTATTGAGTTCAAATCCTGGAAACGAAATAAATGCAACAATGTCTTCCCCTCGTTCTGAAAATAATTCATAAAGGATACCATCAGATACGTTAAACTCAAAATGGGGTTTGATTGCTAAAAGAAGAGGTTGTCTGGCTGATATAACAAAACAATTCTCATCTGCAAGATTCACGACACTTATTATGTTAATTGCTCCTGATTCTGATTTGACCTCTAATTTTGTATAAAAAGGATCGTAATAGACATTTTTTATCATTGATGATGTTATGTCCGGCAAATAAAATGAGTCAAAGAGGGTTGTTTGATTATCTCTATTGGAAAAATTTCTTGAACGAAAGTCTTTTCTTCTAAACGCATTGGGTTTATAAACAAATTCCATTTCACATCTGTCTGTTAAACATAACAAAGTCAACCTATTGCCACAACGATTTTGAAGTATAATATTATGAATACCTTCTTCAATCATTGGTTCTCTATAAAAAGTTTTCATGTTAACTCCATAGATATAGGAAACTATTAATCTTAAAATAAAAACAGCAAAATCATTTTCTCTTAAGTTAATTAAAAATTTCTAAAAGTAATAAAAAATAAAAATCTGTCCTCTAAAATAGATTTTCTTTTGCATAATTAACGGCATTTGCAAATATTTTTATCCCATCACCCTCTTTTTTAATAATCCCTGAAAGTTTTTTCCTTATCCAATCAGGTTCATTATAAGGCGATAAGAAAGCCTCTGGATGTGGCATCAATCCAAAAATTCTACCTGTTTCATCACAGATTCCTGCAATATTATTTATAGACCCATTCGGATTATATGGGAAAGCTGCATTGGTATCTAAAGCCTCATCACAATATTGCAAACAATAAAGATTTTTTTGCATAATTTCACTGATTATAGCAGGTTCAGCGACAAATTTGCCTTCCCCATGTCGTACTGGCATTTTTATACTAACAATATCTTTCGTAAATACGCAGGGTGAATTTTGATTTCCCTTCATAAAAACCCAGTCATCTCTAAAAAGCCCACTATCATTGTGTATTAACGCTGCTTGTTGTTCAAAATATTTTTTCCCTAATGCAGGCAATAGCCCCAATCTCGTCATTGTCTGAAAACCATTGCAAATGCCAATAATCAATTTACCTTCGTTTATAAACTTAATAATTTGTTTCTGAATTCTAAATTTAAGTCTATTGGCAAGAACAGTTCCAGCTCCCAAATGATCTCCAAATGAAAATCCTCCTATGAAGGCAAATATATGAAATCTTTCAAGAATATTTTCTTTCTCAAGAATATCATTAAGGTGAAGTTTTTCAGATTTAGCACCACAATATTCAAATGCAATGCCTGTTTCCTCTTCACAGTTCAAACCATAACCTGTCATAATTAATACGTTTACTTTCTTTTTTATTTTTTTTCCTGGCATATTATTCCATATTTTTTTCTTGTATTATTTTGCTGAACAATATATTTAAGTAAAAAAAAATCAACTCATGTTAAAGATAATATAGAAATATAAATATGAAATTTTCTAGTCTGTTAATTGTAATTACACTTATTTTAGTTTCTTGTAATAGATCATCTACTCAAAATAGTTTAACGGTATTTTCTGCAGCAGCTATGACTCCAGTCCTTGAAGAAATCAGAAAGAGTAATTCAAATAATTTAAACATTCTTGTTGAGTTTAGTGGTTCACAGGTTGCTTGCAGAAAAATTGCTGAATTTGGAAGGCAGGCTGATTTAATTATTTCCGCAGACAAAAATCTTTTTGAACTTATATTAAAAAATCATGTGTCTTTTCGTATTGACTTTGCTTGTGATGAAGTAGTACTTGGAGTGGGGCGTTTTGCGAAATTCGCAGATAAAGCAGAAAAAGATCCTTTTCTGACAATTTTAAATGAGGATGTAAAACTTGCGAGAGTTAATGAGAATCTTGCTCCAATTGGATATATGACTCTTTTTTCGTGTATGTTGGCAGAGAGACTCAATAAAGAAAAATTAGGGCTTTTGGATGCCCTTAAGAAAAAATCAAATTACATTACAGATGATGTTATGTCACTTATTCCATATTTAAAGACAGGGCAGGTTGATTATTGTTTTATTTTTAAGTCAGCCTGCATTGCAAATGATATAAGATTCATATCTTTACCGAAATCATGTAACTTATCTAACCTGAAAACAGACTATTCTTGTGTAGAACTTGTTGATATACCAAAAAAAGGACTTTCATTAAAAGGAGGTCCAGCTCTATTTTCCCTTTCAATACCTGATGAGTCTAAGAAAAAAGCAGAGGCAGTACAGCTTATAAAATCACTGTGCTCTGCAGAACTCCTTTATGAAAAAGGTTTTACACCTTTAAATCCTCCCAGATTTTTTGGAGATTTTTCTCTATATAAAGAATATTTTGCAAATTTCGCAGAATATAAAGGAAAATATTTTTAATCAAAAAATCATATTTTTTGTCAATTGCATTTTTCATACTTAGTCATATCTTAGATACATTTTCATATTTAAAATCAAAAAAGGGAGAAAATAATATGAAATTAAAGCCAATTTCAGTACAATTGTATTCTGTGAGAGAAGAGGCGAAGAATGATTTTGTTGGAGTCTTGAAAAAGATTGCAAAAATCGGTTATAAAGGGGTTGAACCTGCAGGTTTTCACAACTTAAAGCCAGCTGAATTTCGCAAAATAGTTGAAGATCTTGGAATGCAAATATCTTCAAGTCATGGTCCATGGGCAAATCCTAATAATCTTAACGAGGTAATAGATACGGCAAAAATTCTTGGAATTGATCTTGTATCATCAGGTTATGGTACAGAGGAATTTAAAAACCTTGATGCTATAAAAAGGACAGCAGATACAGTTAATGGTATGGTAGAAGTTTTAAGTAAAGCTGGTATTACACTTTTTCTTCACAATCACTGGTGGGAATTTTGTAGAGTTAATGGGCGAATTGCTTATGATATTTTTGCCGAGCTTTGTCCTGATGTGAAATTTGAGATTGATACTTATTGGGCAGCAAATTTTGGTGAAAATGATCCAGCAGAACAAGTTGCGAAATTCGCAAAAAGAACAGTTTTATTGCATATCAAGGATGGGCCTCTTGAAAAAGATAAAGCAATGGTGGCAGTAGGTAAAGGTAAAATGAATTTTAAAAAAGTGATTCCGGCTGCAGATCCAAAAGTTCTGAGATGGCTTGTAGTAGAGCTTGATAAATGTGATACAGATATGATGGAAGCAATTGAGCAGAGTTACAAATATCTTGTAGAAAATAAACTTGGTTATGGAAATAAGTAAAAAAGAAGAACAGAAAGGGAATTATTTTATATGAAAATTGGAATTATAGGATGTGGTAATATTAGCAATACTTATCTCAAAAATGCAGCTAAGTTTAAGGACATAGAGCTTGTTGCATGTGCCGATATTAAAATGGAAGCTGCTCAAAAGAAAGCAGAAGAATTTAATATAAAAGCTTTATCTGTAGATGAGATATTGTCCGATAGCGAAATAGAACTTATTGTTAATTTAACTGTTCCACAAGCTCATACTGAGGTTAATTTAGCCGCCTTAAAAGCGGGGAAGCATGTTTATTGTGAGAAACCTTTTGCTCTAGACCTCGATGATGCTTCAAAAATAGTTGAGCTTGCAAAGAAGAAAAAATTGAGAGTCGGTTCTGCTCCGGATACATTTCTTGGGGCTGGATATCAAACTTGTCGTAAAATCATCGATGATGGAAAGATAGGAAAGCCTATTGCAGGTACAGTAGTTATGTTAAGTCGAGGACCTGAAAAATGGCATCCAAATGCCCCAATATTTTATCAAAAAGGCGCAGGGCCTATGTTTGATATAGGTCCTTATTATGTTACCGCTCTTGTCAGTTTATTGGGACCGGCTAAATCTGTTATTGGATATACTTCACGAGCTTTCAATGAGAGGATTGGAGGAGCAGGCCCTTATGCTGGAAAAAAATTTAAAGTTGATGCTTATACCCATTATTCAGGTTCAATTGAATTTCACAATGGCGCATTAATAAACCTTGCTGTGAGCTTTGATATATACAGAGGAGCTCATAATCCGATAGAAATTTATGGAACAGAAGGCAGTATTATCTGTCCTGATCCTAATACTTTTGGGGGGCCTGTGAAACTTTATCAACCGTGGATGAAGGATTGGGTAGAATGCAATTTTAGCGGAAGATATTCTGAAAATAGCAGAATACTTGGAGCAGCCGATATGGCATCAGCCATAAAAAACAAGAGATTACACCGTTGTTCTGATCTTCTTGCCAGGCATGTTCTTGAAATAATGCTTGCTTTTGAAGAAAGCTCAAAGAGTGGAGAAAAATATATTCTAAAAAGCAAATGTGACATTCCAGTTCCTATGGATTCATCATTAGCAGAAGGAGTTTTAGACTAAGAAGTGAGCACTATCAAGAGATATCATTCAAATCCAATTCTCACAGCAAAGGATGTCCCATATCATGCAACGCTCGTTTTTAATGCGGGCGTTGCAAAATATCAAGGACAATATGTGATGGTATTCAGAAATGATTATGGTCGTTGGGGGGATACTAAGTTTGATGGGACTAATTTAGGTCTTGCTTTTAGTTCTGATGGTATTAAGTGGAAAGTTCAACCTGAGCCATGTTGGCAATGGAACGACCAGGAGGTAAGAAGAGTTTATGATCCAAGAATTACAGTAATTGAAGGAAAATGTTATCTTTGTTTTGCGGTAGATACTAATCACGGAGTGTGTGGTGGTATTGCAGTTACCGAAGATTTCCAAAAATTTAAAATCAAAAGTTTATCAGTTCCAGATAATAGAAACATGGTTTTATTTCCTGAAAAAATAAGCGGGAAATACTGGAGATTAGAACGGCCTTTTCCTGTTTATAGTAGAGGCGGGAAGGATCGTTTTGATATATGGGGTTCGGCTTCTCCTGACCTTGTGTATTGGGGAGAATCAAGGCTTGTTCTTGCTGTTGAGCAATTTCCCATATGTAATGACAAAATAGGACCTGGCTCGCCACCTGTCAAAACTCCGTATGGTTGGCTTGCGGCAATTCATATTGTAGACAGAGATGAATCTCGTGGAAAAAATGGTTGGGAAAACACCTGGAAGAAGCGCTATTCAATGGGATTGGCGCTTTTTGATATAAAAGATCCATTGAAAGTAATAGGATATTCCAGAGAACCGGTATTGATTCCAGAAGCCGAATATGAAGTATCTGGTTTTGCAGACTTATCTCCAGGATTTAGGAATAATGTTATATTCCCGGGGGGAATGATACTGGAAGACAATGGAGAGGTAAAAATCTATTATGGTTCGGCTGACTCATATATATGTCTGGCTACAGCAGATCTTTCAGATCTCATAAAATTATGTAGAAAGACTATTTGAGTTTTCTGAAAAAGTCTTCTTTATTTTTTAAGAAATCTCTTGAAATATTATGTGATGGCTTGAAAGTATCAAGTGGAAACGATTGGCTAATTATTTTTCTTCCTTGTTGAAGTGAGCTGATAATTCCGGAAGCCATTCCTTGAGCGATAATATTTCCTATAGCTGTCGCCTCCACAGGACCTGCTATAACTTCTTTTTCCATTAAATCAGCAGCATTTTGCATTAAAAGTCTATTCTGGCAGCCACCTCCAATTATATGAATTTTTTCAAATTTTGTTCTGCATATCTTTTCAAGCTCCAGAATTTTCACTCTGAAACACATTCCGAGAGAGTCAAGTACACATCTTATGATGGAGTGGTCATCTTTTATCATTCCCTGTCCACTTTCATAACAATATTTTTTTATGAGATCTGGCATATTACATGGACTCAGGAAAATATTATTTGATGGATTTATGAGATATTTGAGAGGTTCTGCTTTTTCGCCCATTTCAACCATTTGAGAATAAGAATATTTTTTTCCTTCCGAGTCCCATATCCTTTTGCACTCCTGGAGAAGCCACAGCCCAGTGATATTTGTAAGGAATCTGATTTTTCCGTTAAGGCCACCTTCATTTGTGTAATTAGCTCTTTGACTTTCTTCATTTAAAAGAGGTTTATCAATTTCTGTTCCGAGTAATGCCCACGTTCCGCAACTTATATATGCAAAATGTTCATTTCCTATTGAAGGCACAGCAGCTACAGCTGAAGCTGTATCGTGGCTGCCAACATGGAAAAATGGAATATTTTCACAGTCAAGTTCTTTGCGAATTTCGCAAGATAAGTTTCCTGCTGAAGAACATGGTTGAGAAATATTTGGGAATAGAGTCTTTGGCAAAGAGAGTTTAGTTATTATATCTTGATCCCAATTTTTCTTTATGGCATTTAGTATTCCAGTTGTACTTGCATTGGTATATTCGCAGGAAACTTTCCCCGTAAAAAGATATGATAAAGCATCGGGCATCATAAGCACGGTGCCGTCCATGTCTTCAGGATGCATTTGTTTATGAACATAGAGCTGAAAGATTGTATTAAGGATCATAAATTGTATTCCAGTTTTGCGATATAACTCATCTGGAGAAATAAGTTCATATACTTTTTTTTCTGCTCCTTCTGTTCGTTTATCTCTGTAATGATATGGATTTCTTGCAAGTTTACCATTAGGTTTGACTATTGCATAATCAACCCCCCATGTATCTATTCCGACGCCTGAAATATTTGATACTGTTTTTAGTGCTTTGCGTAACCCTGTTTTAAGTTCGTAAAAGAGTTTTTCTATATCCCAGTAAAGAGCCCCATCTTTTTCTAATGGTCCATTAGGAAATCGATGAATTTCTGAGATTTCGACTTTTTCATCAGAAATCTTTCCTATTATTGCTCTGCCACTGGATGCTCCCAGGTCAAAAGCAAGAAATGTTTTTTCCATCATTTATCTCCATTTTATTTTATATTTTCTAGTAGAACAACAGCCATTGCAGCAATACCTTCTTCACGTCCTACAAAACCAAGCTTTTCTGTAGTAGTTGCTTTTACCGATATACAATTTTCCGAAATTTTCAAGACAGAAGAAATATTTTTTCTCATCTCTGAAAAATATGGAAAAAGTTTTGGTCTCTCAGCGAGAATAATAGTGTCAATGTTACAGATCCGCCAGTTTGCGAAAATCGCAAGACCATGTAGCATTTCAAGAAGTTTTAAACTATTTGCATTGCTATATTTTGGGTCATTATTAGGAAAATGAATACCAATGTCACCTGCGGCTAAAGCCCCAAGTAATGCGTCCATTATCGCATGAATCAGGACATCAGCATCGCTATGCCCATTGAGCCCTTTGCCGAAAGGAATTTTTACTCCTCCTAAAATTAGGTCCCTATTTTCAGAAAAGGGGTGAACATCAAAGCCATTTCCAATTCTTAGCATTATGAGCTCCTTTAGGAATCAAGAATAAGAAATAAAGCATTTTTATTCAAAATATCAAATGGACTTTTTTTGAAAAGTCATTGAGGTTGAAAGTTTCATGATAAAATGCGTGATTTACTCAAATTTTGCTCTTGTGCTATAATAAAATCGTAAATTGTCTATTTTATACCAGGAATGAAAAAGATATTGTCTAAATTTTTTCATCTAAAAGCCTTCATTATAATATATGTATAAACCATCTTTTCCAGGTGCAATAATATCGAGAACCCCCCTTCCTCTTAAATCGGCAACGGCAAAATGAATACCACACCCCTTACCTCCTAATCCTATCGGACCATAATCAATAATCTGTTTTGAAAATCCCTCTCCTGTCCATTTGAAATAATATATTCCAAGATTGTCATATTCTCCTGGATCGTTGCCACAATGCGCCCTATGACGTTTTCCGGTAAGCAATTCATTTTCACCATCACCATCTATATCGATCCAGATCATGTCGTGGTATTGTGCATTAAAGGGATCTATATGATGTTTTATCCAACTGCGATTGCCTTTGTTGTCTTTTTGTTGTTCAAGCCAAATGAGACCATATCCGTGAGCATTACCAGCAATGATATCATTTAACCCATCCTGATTTACATCTGCAACGATGATAGGAACGCTTGCGTTGTTAAATCCAAAATCAAATTCCTCATGCCAAATCCAATTTTCATTGGAAGAGAAATTAGCTCTTTCCAACCAGCCTTTTGAAAGAACAATATCCAATTTTCCATTTCCTGAAATATCGCCAACGCCAAGCCCATGGCCCTGTATTTTTCCTTCTTGAAATTCGAAAACAGTAATTTTTTCAAAATGTTTTTCTTGATTTTTTTTCTGCTGTAATTTGTAATATTTTACATCTCTTGTACATGGGGTATTTGGGAATATTTCTAATTTTCCATCTCCATCAATATCCCATGCTCTTGTGCTTTCTATATTTCCGGTATAATCAATTATGTGTTCTGTCCATGTTTTATTTGGATCACCTTTTGGGTTTTCTTTCCAGACGAGTTTTCCTCCCCACCATCCACCTGTAATGAAGTCGATAAAACCATCTCCATTTACATCAATCGGTATCGTAGAGAAATCATCGTAATATTCTCCTTCAGCTCTAACATTTCCGATAAAATGTTTTTTCTTGAAATCAGGTCCTTCATACCAGAATGCACCACTGACAATATCCAGAATTCCATCATTATTTACATCGAATACAGTGGCGGATTCGTATCTTTCATCAGATACCCAGACTTTTTTCCATTTTAAAGGCATATTTATATCTCCCCTTTTTTTTGTATTTCTTTATTTTCCTGTGAGTAATTTTAAGTATTGCCTTGCTATTTTGAGGTCATCGAGAGCTTCTTCGGCATCGCAGATGGGGGGAATTTCTCCCTTTACAGCAGAAATGAAATTGATAGCTTGTTGTCTCATTGGGTGAATTGATGGCATTTGCGGAATTATTCTTTCAGGTATTTTTTCATTTCCAGGGTCTTTAAATATTTCTATTTTTCCTGGTATATTAATTCGGAGGGGAGCTTGAATATCTAATCTGACCCACCCTCTTTCGAAGCAGACGATTGCCGATTCTTGCCAATCAATACTTGTTGAATATGGAGCCATTTCAATAGAAATTGTAATATTACTATTTGTTTTTCCCACTAATAGTATTTCATCTGGATCTGCATATGATATGTTATATTTTTCATCAAGAAGATATTTTGCTAGATTAATCTGATGAATATAGTAATTTACAAAAGTTGTATATTTTTTAAATGTTTCAGTATTCATATCTGTTGGTGCCGGCTCAGATTGAAAGTTATTCTGATATTCATCTTCTTTTATAAGGTCAAAAAAACCATTAGCAACCCAATCACCAGGAGGCATTGTTATCCGTAAATATTTTATTTTTCCTATTTCTTTAGAAGCTTTTAGTTTGAGAATTTCTTTTTTTGCAAACATCGCTGCAGGATCACTGCGTTTGTGATAACCAACCATTATCCATGTTCCTGAATCTTTTATAGCCTTGAGGATTTTCTCTCCCGATTCAATATTGCTTGAAAGCGGTTTTTCAATAAATATAGGAACTCGCGCTTTGAGAAGTTCGGGAATTAAAACTCCATGACGGGTGAAAGGTTGCGATGCAACAATGGCATCAATATCTTCTTTTTCAATCATTTCAAGAGCATCTTGGTAAACGTTTGGTATATTATATCGTGCAGCAACGGCTTTTGCTGTTTTTATTCGCGGATCTGAGATAGCTGATACCTCGCATAAATTCTTTAATGTTGCAAAATTTCTGAGGTGCGCACATTGCCCCATGTTACCAACTCCAGCAAAAGCAATTTTTAATTTAGACATTGAAAAATCTCCTTTTAT
>ERZ795046.4097-NODE-4097-length-10898-cov-4.221157_pt1 | contig 10898 bp, 8 predicted proteins | sample MGYA00375130_ERZ795046 | MGnify/ENA primary metagenome ERZ795046 (study PRJEB30175, sample SAMN05720202) | activated sludge metagenome | isolation source: anaerobic digester from wastewater treatment plant | place: Japan | collected 2015-05-15 ...
AAAAAAACTATAGAAAAAGAAAAACAACTTCAACTTATAGAAATAACAAGAAAAATTAAGGAGGAGAGGAAAGAACACTTAATAAAAGAAAAACCAAAAGTAAAACAGGTAAAAGAAGAAAAAATAAAACATGAGGAAATAAAGATAAAGAAACCTTTAAAAGAAGAGATATTGAAAAAGAGGGCAGAACAGCAAAAAATTAAAGCATATATAGGTGTTATTTCTAAAATAGTAAGTGAAACTGTTAAACCATTAGAATCTCAATTAAATGATGCTAAAAAGAATATTTCAAATTTTATAAATATTACTAAAAAGGAAATCAAGAAGAAAAAACCTCCAAAAGTCAAACCTGAAAAAGTAAAAATTACTCCAAAAGAAAAAATTAAAGTTAGTGCATATAAAGAACCATTTAAATTAAATGTTTTCTTAAGAAGAAATATATTTAAATTTGTTTTTTTGGCTCTTTTACTTGTATGGCTTATAGAAGTTTTTATGTATTTGAAAAAATTAATTTCACCGGAAGAAAGATTAAAACTTATAGTTGGAGAGACGATTGAAGAAAGACCTGCAATAGAAAAGGAAAAAGAAGTAAAAGAAGAAGAAAAAGAAGAAAAACTTGTTTACTACACAAAAGAAAAAATTGATATTGAAGGAAAAAGAGACCCATTTTCTACGGGAAGATTAACAATGGAAGTTATGAAAAAACCTACTCCCACAAATATTATATATGCTAAAAAACCCGATGTAATTTCAATTATAAAAACACAAAAATTTGTCAGTATTTTAAAACCAGAGGAAAAAATTACATCTCCTGAAATACCAACTATTACAAAACCTTCACCGGTAGAAAAACCGTCTATTACAAAAGTATCACCTACAGAAAAACCTTCTATTTCTAAACCTGAACAACTTTCCACTCCTACAAAATTAACTGAAATTGAAAAAGTCCCTGAAGTGAAAATTACACCATTTGTTGCTCCTGAAAAAGAATGCAAACTTGTTTATAGAGGCAGGATGATTTTAGAAGGTGTTGAATATTTCTTTATTGAAGGAGAAAAGAAAACATATAAGGTAACAGTAGGTGATGAAATAGAAGGATATAGAATATTGAAAAAACAGGACAAACAAATTGTTTTATCTAAGGATGGAATATTATATGAAATTAACATTAAATAACTTGACTAACTTTAAAAAAATGGGTAAGATTAAAAAAGGAGGGAGTTAATGTTAAAAAAAGTAATTTTATTTTTGTTTTTTCTCACCATAATATATTGTTTTGGAGAAAATGAAAATCTTGAAGACCTTTATAGATTAGGTGTTTCTTATTACTATAAGAAGGACTATCCAAACGCAATTGCTACTTTTAATAAGATAAAGGGAATAAATCCGGGTTATAGAAAATCTCAGGTGGATAGATACATTAGGGTCTCTGAAACAAAACTTGGCAAATTGAATCCAAAAACAGAGTTTAAAATAGGAGAAGATTTAAAAGGAGAAATAGTTGTTAATAGGGAAGATGAATTTGAAAAAATGGCATTTCAGGCACAACAAGCAATTATAGAAACAAGCAGATATTTTAATGAAGTTGAAGAAAAATACAATCTTACAGATTTAGAAAAATTAGAACCAACTTCTACTTTTAATCTTGCTAAGAAGGCATATGAAAGCAATATGTATACAGAAGCAATACGACTTGCAAGTAAAGCAAGAAGACAGATAGAAGAAATTGTTTTAAGAAAATTAGAAGAAGAAAGACCGAAATTGGGTGAAATTGGAAATAAAAGAGTAACCATAGAATTAAAAGATATGAATCTTAAAGAAGCACTTGATGAATTATATAATATTACAGGAGTGAGTTATATTTTAAGTCCAAATGTTACTGGAAAAGTTACACTCAGTTTTAAAGATATACCTATCAAAATAGTACTTGACGCAATATGTGAACAGAATGGTCTTAAATATATAGAAGAAAATGGAATAATAAAAATAATGACAAAAGCAGAATATCAGGAAAAAATGAAAGAAATACAGAAAGCAAGAAGAGTTTTCAAACTGTATTATACAGATGCCAATATAATTGTAAAAGCATTAAGAGAAGTATTTAAAGGTATAGATGCATTCCCAGAACCAACCACCAATTCCATTATTGTTGAGGCAAAAAGTGAAAACATTTTAAGAAATATAGAAGGTGTTATTTCAACACTTGATACACCTGTTTCTCAGGTACTTCTTGAATGTAAAATCGTTGAAGTAGCGGTTTCTGAAGGCAATCAATTTTCAATTGACTGGATGATAAGTTCAAGAATGATAGATGCTATTGATGGAACTCTAACAGGCCCAAGATTTGGAGATAACATAAACTATACTCCTGGTTTAACACAGACATTACCTTCTGGATTTTCTTTTGGAGTAACTAATAGGGATTTTAATGCATTGATTCAGGCGCTTGCAACAAGAGGAAAAGCAAGAGTAATTCAGGCACCAAAAATTACCTGTATAAATGGAACAACTGCATATATCGCAGTAACGCAAAATGAACCATATATAATTCCAGAAACACAGCAAACAATTACAACACCTGCAACTGGAGCACCAACAGTAACCACTGCAAGTGCAATAAATCTTCAAGAAGAAATAATAGGAACAGAATTTGAAGTTACACCATTGATACAGAGAAATAGAACGGTTATGCTTAATCTGAATATATATGACTCAAATCTAATTGAAAGAAGGAAACTTGAAGCAACAACTGCAGACCAGAGATATTCAATTGAAATCCCAATTTTATCTGAAAGAATGACAACTCAAAGTGTAGTTCTTTATGATAAACAGACACTTGTAATTGGAGGTATGATAAGAGGAAGAGAAGAAGCCAAAGAATCAGGTATCCCGTTTTTAAGAAGAATTCCCATTCTTGGTTATTTATTTAAAAAACCAACTTTTGATAGAACTAAAAGTGAACTTCTTATATTCTTAACACCCCACATAATTTCATCTTATGAAGAAGCAGAAGAAATTTCAAAACCAGATGTTAAAAAATCAGAGGAAAAAATAGAAGGAGGATTACTTGAGAAATTTTAAAATTAAAGTATTGACATTTATAAAAAATAAAGGTAATATAAAAATGAAAAAAGAGAAAATAAAAAAAAGGAGGGGAAAATGGTAAAAAAAATAGTAAGTTTAATGATAATATTGATGGTAGCAACTGTATTTTCTCAAACCTCAACTCAACAAGCAACAAGAATTTCAAACATATCCAGACAAGGAAGTATTGGGTCAAGAACAGGAACTTCAGGACAGAGAGGATCTGGAACAGGTACAGGATTTGGAATTAGAGGGCAATCAGGAAATCAACAGCAGGACTACAGTAGTTCGCAACTTGCAAATTTCCTGGCAGCAATAATTGGAAGTTACTTAAGACATCCTGACCCAAAAGTAAGAATTCAGGCAATCCAATCATTAACTGGGGCAATGGTATCAGGAGAAGGAACAGGAAATAATACAAATAATAATAGTGGAATAAGAGGACTATTTGGAATAGATGTCAACAATACAGGAAATAATAATACAACATCTGGTGGAATAGGAGGAGCGATTTTTATTCCTGACCTTTTTGTGCTTTTAAGTGACCCTGACCCTGAAGTTCAAGATATGGCATCAATGGGTCTTGATATTTTATTTGGAACAGATGTTACTATTTTAAGATTTATGGATGACCCTGATCCTATTGTAAGACAATATGCAACTAAAATTTATTCAACAAGAAGTTTTTCAGGAGATACCAATAGAACGACTGGGAATAATAACAATGAGTATGAAGAAGGAAGTTTAAAAGAACTTGTTGCTTTAAGAACTTTACTTGTAAGATTAAAATATGAGAAAGACGAAGGAGTGAAAAAAGTACTAACTGACTCAATAGAATTATATTTACAGAGTATTGGATTGGGTAGAGAAGGACAAAGTGGAACAAGAGGAACAAGTTTAACAGGAATTTTTGGAGTAGACCCATCTATAATAAAATATCTTAATGATGATAATGTAGAGGTAAGAAAAAATGCTGTTAAAATAATTTCTGCTATGGAATATAATCCTCAAATTTTGAATATATTGCTTGAAAGATTAAAGAAAGAAACCGACGATGGAGTAAAAGAAGCAATTCAGAATGCCATTGATTCCTATACACAGCAAAAAAGTAGAGCACTGGGAACTCAGGGGCTTAGATAAAAATAGAATTCAGAAATAAAATAAAAATGAAAAAGTTTTTATTTAGTTTTATTTATTTTTTTTCTTTCTCATTTTTGTTATTATGTGAAAATAATTTTTATTTAAATTTTAATAATGTTGACATAAGAACTTTCATTAAATTTGTCAGTGAAATCACAAAAGAAAACTATGTAATAGACCCGAATGTTAGAGGAACAATAACTATTTATTCAACTACACCAATTCCTGTTGAACAAATTGATAGAGTTTTTAAAGCAGTACTGAATTTTTATGGATTTACAACTATAAAAAAAGATAACATTTCTTTAATTGTACCGATATCTGATGGAAAAACAAGAACAAGGTACATAAATATATCAGATATTCCAAAAGATAAAGAGGAAGAATATATAATTCAGGTGATTTCTTTAAAATATTATCCCCCAGATACAATTTCTCAGATAATTACACCATACATTACAAAAGGAGGGCAAATTACAGTTGATACAAGAACAAATACTTTAATCATTTCAGATGTTGGAGAAAATATAAAAAAAATCATGGAAATTATTGAAAAAATAGATAAACCAAGTCCTCCTGGACAGGAAGAAATAAGGATATTCAAACTACAAAATGCAGATGCTGAAGAAGTTGCAAAAGTACTTGGTCAAATATTACAGAGAAAAATTTCTGCTGTTAGACCATCTGCAAGAACTGCACCAATTCAACCTCAGGTAGTAAGTGCAAAAGCAACAAATTCATTAATAATTTATGCAGACCCTAATGATTTTGATACTATTGAAAAAATAATAAAGGAACTTGATATTTTAACAAATCAGGTTTTAATTGAAGCATTAATAGCAGAGGTGACTTTTGATAAAACTCAGCAACTTGGAATAGAATGGGCAAATTCTTGGAAATTTAATAATGAACAATATACAGGTGCAGTGGGAACAGATTTTGGAGATATTGCTTCTTATATAAAATCAGGTGTTCCACCATCAGGACTTTCTCTTGCTTTCTATAAAGGTGATTTTACCTATCCTTTAAGTGTTGGTGCTTTAATAAACTTATATGCAAAAGACAGTCAATTCAATATTCTCTCCACTCCACAGATTGTAACAGCAGACAATCAGGAGGCAAAAATAAATATTAGTGAGAATATACCTTATTTAAAAGAAACAAGATTTTATACCTATGGTTCCGGTCAGGGTAGTGATGTAGTTAAAAGTTATGATTATAAAGATGTAGGCATTGTTTTGAAAATTACTCCTCAGATAAGTCAGGATAAATATGTGAAATTAAAGATTTCTCAGGAAGTTACTAAACTTGTTGAAGGAGGAATACCTGAAGCACCAACAACTGCAAAAAGACAAGCAGAAACAACATTAATAATTCCAAATGGAAAAACTGTTGTTCTTGGAGGCCTTTTAAGAAATGATTCAGAAAAATCTGTTCAGAAAGTCCCGTTTTTAGGAGATATACCATTGCTTGGACGATTATTCCGAAAGGACTCAACAAAATCTATAAAAACAAATTTAATGATATTCATTACTCCTCATATAATCTCGACTTTTGAAGATGCAGAAAAAATAAAACAGGAAAAAGAAAAACTTATAAAGGAAAAAAATAATGGATAGAGTTATGTGGATTGAAAATTTTGAAGACAGGATAGACCCTGAAATTTTAAATGTTTTTCCATATAATTTTCTTAAGACAAACTGTTTTATACCTATAAATGGAGAAAATGGAGAAATTATAATCGTTACAAATAACCCTTTAAATCTTGATATAGGTGAAATAAAAACAATTTTAAAAAAAGATATAAAAATTGCTCTTTCAAGTGATGAAAAAATAAATGAGTGTATTGAGAAGTTTTATTATCATCCAAGTTCTTCTAAAAAAGTTATTGACGACCTCAGTTCAGAAGAAATATTACACATAGAAGAAGATATTAATACAGAAACAGCAAATCTACTTGACCTTGCCAACAAAGCACCTGTTATTAGAATTGTAAATCAAATAATTTATAGAGCAATATCTATGAGAGCAAGTGATATTCATTTACAGATTACTGAAAACTCTTTAAAAGTAAGATATAGGATTGATGGTATCTTGCACGATATTTTTGTTCTTCCCAAAAAATTTCATCCTCCTATCGTAACGAGAATAAAAATAATGTCTAATCTTGATATTGCAGAAAAAAGGATTCCACAGGATGGAAGAACTTCTATAAAAGTTGATGGTAAAAAAATTGATATAAGAATATCAATAATACCTACTTTTTTTGGAGAATCAATTGTTTTAAGATTACTTGATAGGGCAACTTTTTTACTTGGTCTTGAAGAACTCGGTTTTTCTGAAGATAATTACAAAAAATTCAATCAATTAATCCACTGTGACCATGGTATTATTTTATTAACAGGTCCAACCGGAAGTGGAAAAACGACAACTCTTTATGCTGCTTTATCTAAAATTAATAATCCAGGAATAAATATAGTAACTCTAGAAGACCCTGTTGAGTATAATCTTGAAGGGATAAATCAAATACAGGTAAATCACAAAGTAGGTTTAACCTTTGCTAATGGATTAAGGTCAATTTTAAGACACGACCCAAATGTAATAATGGTGGGAGAAATAAGAGATAAAGAAACAGCGGAAATGGCAATACAGGCATCATTAACCGGACATCTTGTTTTCAGTACCCTTCATACAAATGATGCTTCAAGTGCTATTGTTAGATTGATAGATATGGGAATTGAAACATATTTACTTTCATCCTCTTTAATAGGAGTTATGGCTCAAAGGTTGGTTAGATTAAATTGCCCAAATTGTTCTATTCCTGAAAATCCTCCGGTAGAATTACTTTCTGAAATTGGTATTAGTGAGGATGAAATTGTAAATAGTAAATTTATGAAAGGGAAGGGATGTAAACAGTGTTTAAATGAGGGTTATTATGGAAGAACTGGTATTTTTGAACTCCTTATTATTGATGAAGGAATAAAGGAACTTATATTAAAGAGAGCATCATCAAATGACATCAAAAAAGAAGGATTGAAAAAAGGAATGAAAACATTGAGAATGGATGGGATAGAAAAAGTTAAAAAAGGGCTTACAACAATTTCAGAAGTTTTAAGAGTAACACAGGATGTTTAAAATGCCCACCTTTATATTTACTCTGATAGATAAAAAAGGAAAAGTAATAAAAATAAAAAAAGATGGTGAAAATGTAAATACTTTAAAAAATGAATTTCAAAAAGAAGGATATTATGTTGTAAATGTAAAAGAGTTTAAAAAATTTAATTTTTCAATTTTTGATAAAATAAGAGAAGATGACTTAATTGTTGCAATAAGAGAATTATCTACTTTTTTAAACTCTAAAATACCTCTTGACGAATGTCTTACAGGATTAATTTCACAAATGAAAGATGGAAAATTGAAAAATGTTTTTCTTGACATACAAAAAAGTATAAGAGAGGGAGCGAGTTTTTCTCAAGCATTAAAAAAACATTCAAATTTATTTTCAAATATGATTATATCTATGGTAAGAGTAGGTGAAGAAACAGGAAATCTGGATTTAGTTTTATTAAGAGTATCTGATTTTCTTGAAAAAAGAAACACATTTAAAAATAAAATAAAAACAATTATGACATATCCGGTATTTATGATAGTTGTTGCTTTTTTTGTTGTTATTTTTATTCTTTCATTTATTATTCCAACAATTACAAGAATCTTTTCTGAAATATCAATTAATTTACCTTTTTTAACAAAAATATTAATCCGAGTTGCTAATTTTTTCAGACATTTCTGGATACATTTTGTCCTTTTTGTTATTTTTATTTCATTACTCATAAAGAATTTTTTTAACACAAAAAAAGGAAAAATAATATTTGAGAATATTTTATGGAAAATACCATTTTTAAATGATATTTTTTTAAAGAGAGAACTTATTAATTTCTCAAAAACACTTTCTACTTTAATAAATGGAGGGGTTGATATTATTGAATCCCTAAATATAGGAAAAGAAGTTTTAAATAGCATTTATATTAAAAAAGAGGTTGAAGAATTAACAGAATATGTTTCAAAAGGTGGTTCCCTTTCTTCCGGTTTCAGCAAAAGTAAATATTTTCCATATTTATTCACACAACTTTTAGGTGCTGGAGAAAGAAGTGGAAATTTATCTGAAATGCTTGATAAAATAGGAGATATTTATCAGGAAGAACTTTCTCAGAAATCAACGAGATTTGTAACATTTCTGGAACCATTTATGATTCTTTTTATGGGAGGTATAATAGGTTTTATTGTTATATCGGTTTTATTGCCAATTTTTCAGATATCACAAACAATAAAATGAGGTAAAAAATGAATATGAAAAAGGGTTTCACATTTATTGAATTGATGGTAGTTATCATAATCCTTGGTTTACTCGCAATGCTTGTATTTCCTTCTTTTCTGAGAAGAGTTGATGATGCAAAAATTACAGCCGCAAAGGTTCAGATAAAAAGTTTTGAAAGTGGACTTAAATTATTTTATCTTGATAATGGTTTTTATCCATCTACAGAACAAGGTCTAAAAGCATTGATTGAAAAACCAACTACGGGTAGAATTCCTCAAAAATGGAGAGAAGGTGGATATCTTGACAAACCATCTATTCCAAAAGACCCATGGGGTAATGATTATATATATTTAAGTCCGGGTAGAAATGGAGAAGATTATGAAATTATATCATATGGAAGAGATGGAAAAGAAGGTGGAGAAGGTCCTGATGCAGATATATCAAGTTCAGAAATTGAATAAGGGTTTTACATTTTTTGAAATGATAGTGGTTCTGTTGATAATTTCGTTTTTTTTTCTCTAATTTTACCCTCGGTCAAATCTTTTCTACCCGAAGTTGCTGATGAAGAATTAAATAATATAATAGATAAAATTAAAGAAGCAGAAAAATTTGCAGATTCAAATAGATGTAATGTATATTTCTTTTTCAATCTTGACGAAAATTCTTACTGGTTTGAAGGTGACATTGAAGAAAAAAATCAGGTTGAACCAGTTGTTTCAAATCTTGATTTTTATGAAGGAAAAAATGAAATAGAGAAAAAAAACAGTGGAATAATAAATTTTAAAATTTCACCTGATGGGAAAAAAGATTTTTTTATCTTATATATTTATGATGATGATAAAGATTTAAAATACACTCTTTTCAGTAATCCTTTTTTTGATATAGAAATTTTAAAAGGAGAAATAAACGTTGAAAACATTTAAAAAGGGTTTTACTTTTCTTGAAATAATGATTGCTGTTGGCATTTTTGGGATTGTTAGTATAGTTTGTATAACTAATTATCTTATATGTTTAAAAGAAATAAAAATTGTAAATGATAAAATAAAAATGGTAATTTTGGCAGAACAAAAAATAGAAGAATTGAAATTGAAAAATGAAGAAATAAAGGAAGAAGAGGGAAATTTTAATGACCCTGATAGTGATTATATATGGGAAATAAAACTTTCTGATATAGTAATTTATGATACAGAAGAGAATATTGAACTAATTCCTTATAAATTAACAATAAAAAGTCAACACGATTATTATTCTTTAATTATCCCTTTTTTAAAAATGCAGGAAAAAAATGAATAAATTTAAAAAAAATGGATTTACATTAATAGAGATTTTAATCTCGCTTTTACTAATCTTAATCACTTTCTTACTTGTTTACAGAACTTATTTTACAATTCAAAAAAATATGAAAGAAGTGGAAAAAGAAGTAAAAAACAATGAAATTTTATTCAATTTTCTATATTCTTTTAAATCAGAATTAGAAAATATTTTCAATATTGAAAATTTAAAATTTGATAAAAAAGAAGTTACGTTTACTGCTTTTATTCAGGATATAGATTTTCCAGTTGAAATAACATATACCGTAAAAAATAATGAAAAAGAAGAAGTTTTAATAAGAACTCAAAAAAATTTATTCTCAGGATATACATATAGTTTTCCTGTTTTAACATGTGAAAGTATAAATTTTTTAGTTTTTCAGAATGAAAACTGGGAATATTTTATAGAATCGGATAAAGTTGCTGAAGGTATTGCTATTGAAATAATTTATCCTGAAAAAAGAATTTTTTATCCTGTTTTACTTAATATTGAAAAAAAAATAGAAAATGAAAAAAAATAAAGGTTTTATTTTAATTTATGTTCTTGGTTTTTCACTTGCACTTACATCTGTGATTTTAATTTTTAACTTTAAAACTAAAAAATATATTGAATCATTTAAAAGAAATTACCAAATATTTGAGATGGAAAAAATTGCTGATATAGGATTTGAAATTGCAAAAAAAATTATTGAAAAAGACACAAATAACTATGATTGGATAAAAGAAAAATGGGCAGAAGAAAAAAACTTCAATATAGAAAATTATGAATTGAATATATTAATAGAAGATGAAAACTCAAAAATAAATATTAATAAAATTTTAGAAAAAGAAGGTAAAACTAATCAACTTCTTCTTGAAGTTCTAAAAAATTTATTTGTAATCCTTGAATATCCTTCCTCACTTCTTGATTGTTTACTTGACTGGATGGATGAGGATAGTATACCAAAACCTTCAGGTGCAGAAGATATTTATTATTCATCAATTGGATTGAATTATGCTCCTCCAAATAGAAATCTTCTGACTCTTAAGGAACTTTATTATATAAAAGG
>ERZ795046.4098-NODE-4098-length-10895-cov-3.336624_pt1 | contig 10895 bp, 7 predicted proteins | sample MGYA00375130_ERZ795046 | MGnify/ENA primary metagenome ERZ795046 (study PRJEB30175, sample SAMN05720202) | activated sludge metagenome | isolation source: anaerobic digester from wastewater treatment plant | place: Japan | collected 2015-05-15 ...
AAAGAGGCCTGGAAGATATTTAAGATAAATACGATCAGGTACTTCAAAGATATCATACTGATTACAATAGGTATTTTTTCTGCTGCATTTGGATTTAAAGGTTTTTTACTGACCAATCATTTTATTGATGGCGGGGCTACTGGGATTTCCCTATTGATATCTGCATTAACTATCATTCCACTATATATCTTATTGATCGTAGTAAATATTCCATTTATAATAATGGGATATTTTACTATTGGACGAACATTTGCGATCAAGACTGCTCTTGCAATTACAGGACTCGCATTTGTCGTGGCTACTGTAGAATTCCCCAACATCACGAATGATAATTTATTAGTCGCATTATTTGGAGGTTTTTTCCTTGGTGCTGGGATTGGCCTTTCAATTCGTGGAGGTGCGGTCATCGATGGGACAGAAGTTTTAGCCATATATTTGAGTAAAAAATTAGGTGCAACGATTGGAGACATCATTATCGTAATCAATATTTTAATTTTTGGTACAGCAGCATATTTTCTATCGGTTGAGATCGCTCTATATTCCATGGTGACTTATTTGGCAGCATCAAAAACCTTAGATTTTGTCATAGAAGGAATTGAGGAATATACAGGTGTAACCATTATATCATCCTATAATGATCTTGTGCGTAATATGATCATCGAGAAACTCGGTCGTGGTGTTACAGTGTACAATGGTAAAAGTGGCTATGGCAAAGCAGGAGAAGCTAAAGACATTGAGATCGTCTATACAGTCGTCACACGTCTGGAGTTGAATAAACTCAATACAGAGCTAGAAAAAATTGATTCTAATGCTTTTGTAGTCATGAGCAGTATTAAAGACTCCAAAGGAGGCATGATTAAGAAAAGGCCTTTGAAGCATTAAGGATAATTCTCAAATTAAAGTACACTACAGAATAATCACATTTTTTCTTCCACAAGACTAATTATTTAATATAAATAAAATATTATTTGGCAAAATAATATATTTGGGCTAGGATAAAATGAATTATATATGAATAGAAGAAATTTCCTTAAAGTTTCTAGGAAAAGTGCTACCCTCTCAGCGCCGCCACCTCCTATAGGCAATCTGAATCTTTACACAAGCGGAAAGCTTAGCAAGCCAGAACTCATTCATTTATTTAAAAGGACGATGTATGGGCTGAAATATTCAGATCTGACGCTATACTCCAATAAAAACTTACCAGAAATCATTGCTCAGTTATTAACTAACGATGCCACAGATCCAGATCTTGTGCTATCCCAATTGCCAGACAAATATTGGGAAGCACCATTCATGGATAAACTGAAAGCAGATTTGTTTGCAGGTCGGATTCCATACAATCTCGATAAGATGGTGCCTCCACCACCAGAGAATTATTATAATGAAGAATATTATTGGCCAAGAAATACTCAAAACGAATTCTGGCAAATCATTGATGATGATGTTCCAGAAGGAAAACCATTTGTCCTCTCTCGAGCCACTGAAAAAAGTATTGTCTCTGACACATCAAGAGGAGGATACTCTAAAATACATAGAGTTGATTATGGTCGTTGGACCAGCAAATTGGCTTGGAGATATCATCAAATGATTCTCCAACAAACTTCCATTCGTGAAAAAATGACCTTGTTTTGGTCTAACTTTTTTCCCACAAGCAGCTCTAAAACATATCTAGGGACTTATGAAGGAAATTTTCAACATCACAATGGGTATTTTTATGATCAACTGTTGAGATTTCATTCTTTGGGAAATTACCGCACATTATTGCGTAAAGTGACTACTCACCCCCAAATGTTGAACTTCCTCGATGGCATCGTCAATAATGTTCAGAATCCAAATCAAAATTATGGGCGCGAATTACAAGAAGTTTATGCAATAGGATTGACTCCTTCAGCTGTAGATGATGGATCCAGTTATACTGAACAAGATGTCATTGAACTATCACGAATTCTATCTGGTTGGGAGAGTGATCATGCACAATATGGTCTATTGCGAGAACGGTTCACTCCATCTAAGCATGATTATGGAAAAACCACTTCAGACACAAAAAAATTATCCAGCTTTTATAATAATAAAGAAATAGGAAATCACGGTATAAGCAATTCTACTTACCAATTGGACACTAATGGGACAAAAGGAAAAGCCGAATTAGATGAATATTTTAATTTGATCTTTTCAGATACTCGATTGCAAAAGATCATAGCGCAGAATGTCATCAGAAAACTGTATCGCTACTTCGTCAATACACAAATCACAGATGAAGTCGAATCTGTAATCATCAGTGGCCTAGTCAATGAATTTATTAAACAAAATTTTGAGATAAAACCTGTATTAAAAATGTTGTTTTCGAGCAATCATTTTTTTCAAATAGTCAACCGCGGCGCATTGATCAAACCACCAGTAGATCATATCGTCTCCATGTTGAGAGAGTTTGAATTTAAGTTAAGTCATCCACTGCGCAGCGATGCATTTTATTCATTAGGAAATATGCTAAATTTTTCAGTTATCCAAGATAATGGACAGCCTATTGAATTCAGTAATGCATTTGGTTGGCGCGCTTATTATGATAGACCTGTGTATGATCGGAATTGGCTCAATGCAAGTAGCATGGTCTCTCGAAATTATCATTTCCAAACAATAATAGGTGGTTACCTACACACATATACTAGCCGAGATTTTTGGAAAATGGATTTTGATTTTGTAGAGTTAGTCATTAAGAATTTTGGGACAAGTAGGGCTCGTTATGACAATACTTTAACTGATGATTTATTATCTTGGTTATTGGTTGTTCCTTTATGTTCAGAATCTAAAGTTAGATTTCAAGAAAAGCTCAAAGATCATATCAATTCTAGAGGATCAAAATTGAGTGATTGATTTGCAAGCTATTTTGAAGATCCTACGAATCAATATATTAAAGATCGAATACAGGAGCGAATTTTAGCAGCGTTAATTTATTTGAATACAACTGAAGAATTTCACTTAATCTAATTAATAAAAAATAAAATCCTCGTGATGAAAAGAAGGAATTTTGTAAGAAATGTAGGTGCGGGAATCATTTTGCCTAAATTTATACATGGAATGGATTTAAAACTAAATGCAGCTGAAGAACTCGCAGCGGCAATGTCAGGAAACACTGATCATATTCTTATTGTAGTCCAACTTGAAGGAGGTAATGACGGTCTCAATACATTGTTGCCTGTAGATCAAAATTATGATAGACTTTTGCAACTTCGACCTAATATTATTTCTGGTACTTCTTCGAAACGAAAAGATGGATATCTTCCTTTGAATAATGTCACAGAGGCTCGACTTCATCCATCAATGGAAGCGGTAAAGAATTTGTATAATGAAGGCATGATTCAATTCATTAATGGCGTCTCCGTAGGCAATCATAGCAGCTCACACCCAGGCGCTACACGAATGGTATTGAATGCATCTACAAAAGACTTGAATGGTAATTATGGTTGGCTCGGTGAGCTACTCGAATCCAAATATCCAGGCTATACAGATTTCTCCAATTTTCCTAATAATCTTACAGACTTTCCAGTCTCCATTGAATTTGGAAATTATAGTTCATTATTATTGCAAGCTAGTTCAGGACCAATGAATGTATTGCTCAACAGTGCTAGACATTTTTGCAATTTATATTTTGGAACTACCATTGATGCTCAGGGAAATTGTACATACAAATCAGAGAATTCATGTTCTGTCACATCACCGATTCCAGGACATTCAGAAGCAATGAGAGCGCAATCCAATCTGCAATACCTTCGTGCCTTCAGTCAAGTAGCTGATAAGTATGCTTGTGTTCTGCGCAAAGCATATGATAAGTCAAAATCCAATTCTGTAAATACTGACAAATTTTTAAGCGCAATTTGTGGATATGGATATAATGAAAACAATGTCATCAGCGAGCTTGATGTGCAGATGCGCACAATAGCTTATTGGATCAATGGTGGGCTGCCTACACAGGTTTACCAAGTCAGACATGATGGCTATGATTTACATGGAGGCTTGTCCAATTCGCATGGATATTTGCTAAATCAAGTTTCTGGATCTATTGCAAATTTTATGCAATTATTAGCCCCAGAAAAAAGAGATAAAGTACTTGGAATTGTAATCACTGAATTTGCACGAACGATAAAAGAAAATGGAAGTCAAGGTGCAGATCATGGCACATCCAATATGATGTTTACTTTTGGACATCAAGTGAATGGAGGTATCCTTGGAAAAAATCCTACGATTCCAGATCCACAGTTATTCAATGATCCAAAAACATTTGATCTGGCAAATAATCAGGCATCACAGTTTGATTTTAGATCTGTGTATAATACCATTATGCGGCAGTGGTTCTGCTTAGATGAACCGACGGTTCAAAAAATAATTGGCGGCAAAAAAGAAGATAGTAATGGCAATGTAATAGAGAATTGGGATTTGTTGCCATTATTTAAAAACAGCCCTTGCTGTACAGATCTTGCACAACCAGTGATCACAGGAAATCAACAAGTATGTGCCGATGACACATATACATACAGCACTGCACAAGTCACAGGCGCTACATACAATTGGACCATTCAAGGAGGTCGCATCACTGCTGGACAAGGCTCTGCCACTGTGTCCGTAGCATGGGACAATCAAACTGTTGGAACCCTCAATGTAAAAGTTTCAAAATAAAAAATATGAAAAAAATAATTCTAATCATATTATATCTCAACATCAATTTTGCTTCATCCATCATCGCGCAGTCTTGTGAAAAAACAGCAAGTATCACAGTAACTATTCACCATTATAATTTGTCGATAGTGACAAAACAAACAGACTATTGTGAAGCTGATGAATTGAATTTGGAAAGTAGTTTTGGATTAGCAAAAAAATGGCAGACACCTTCTAAAACGATTACAACAGATAAATTGCAAATTGCAAATCTCACCTTGGCTGATTCAGGAGTTTATATCTGCAGTGCAGAAGATAGTCTCGCGTGTATCTCATCAGATACGATTTATATTGTGGTTCATCCGAAGACATCTGTGGTCAGTACTAGCAATAGTCCAGTTTGTGTAGGAAAAAATATTCAACTGAACACACAAGCAACAGGTGGCTCATATCAATGGACAGGACCAAATGGATTCACAAGTATAACAAAAGATCCAACAATAACTGCAATTGATACATCATCGACAGGATGGTATTATTTACAATATACCAATGAACATGGATGCTTGAGTCAAGACAGCAGTTATGTCATTGTAAAGGTTTGCACAGATCAGAAAACCTTATCCTTTGAATCCAATATTGAAATCTTTCCTTCACCAGCAAAAGAATTTATTCAAATCGTAATTCACGATCAAATATTGCCAGAAAAAATTTCTTTGATAAATGCTATAGGTGAAGAATTATTTACTTCAAATTGGAACTTTGAAAAAAGTATGAAGATAACTGTTCAAGATTGGCCGACTAGTGTGTATTATCTAAAACTTGATTACAAAGAATTCGGACATCAGTTTAAGAAAATAAATATTGTTAGATAGTAATAAAACATTTAAAATTTATATATAGAATATTTGGGCGTGCCCCTTCGGGTCAGGCTATTTCGGGGTTCCGTGCTTCACACCAGCACTTTGTGCTGCCCTACATATCCTTCACGCAGAAAATATCTAAATTATTTTTTTATATTACTAAAAAATAATACTATATTTGTCAAATAAACAGGGATGCCGAAAACTACAGATTGAAAGAGTAGGCGAAGCAAAATCTTATTAATATGAGTAGTTACTTTTTAAATTTCAAAAAATTAGTTTTTATTTTTTCAGCGATTCTATTGGTTTCCACTTTTAGTTGCTCGGATGATGACGAAGCATGTCAAGTAGAAGTCATCAATGTGCCAACTAATTTTCCAATTGAAGGCTTATGGATTGGTTCTTATACCATTGATAATTCTCCAAGTCCTGGGACTCAATATATTAGCTTTGCTATTAAACCAGATGGCACACTAGTAAATGACTCTAAAGGCACTTATGGACAATATTTATCTATTGGGACTTGGACATTGGGTAGCCAGACTTTAAACTGCTCCATAATTTGTGTTTACAGCCCTGAACCAACACTACTGGGCGCAAATCAAAGTATCAGCGCTACTTGGGATAAAACAGGTAAATTAACCGATGGAACATGGCGCACAGTTTCGTCAAATGGTGGTACTGGAAAATTTACAATGTCTAGGGTGAATTGATTTTATTTATTTTGACAAATTAATTTTGTCTTTATACAGATAAAGCAATAATTTCAAAATAACTTTTGAGGCTATAAAATTATTGTCATTGTAAAAATAGAATTTGAATGAATAAAATTAAAAAATTACTACATTTTTTTAATTTCCAAGTTTTATTATTTTTGACTTGAATAGATAAGATAAAATTTTATAATATTGCAAGAACAACTTGTCAAATAAACAGGGATGCCGAAAACTGCAGATTGAAAGAGTAGGCGAAGCAAAATCTTATTAATATGAGTAGTTACTTTTTAAATTTCAAAAAATTAGTTTTTATTTTTTCAGCGATTCTATTGGTTTCCACTTTTAGTTGCTCGGATGATGACGAAGCATGTCAAGTAGAAGTCATCAATGTGCCAACTAATTTTCCAATTGAAGGCTTATGGATTGGTTCTTATACCATTGATAATTTCCCAAGTCTTGGTAGTCAATATCTTAGTTTTATAATAAAACCTGAAAGCAAACTAATTTTAGACTCAAATGGCACTGGTGGACAATATTTATCTATAGGGACTTGGTCATTGAGTGGCCAGACTTTAAACTGTACAATAGTTTGTGTCTATAGCCCAGAACCTGCATTATTAGGTGCAAAGCAAACTTTCAGCGTTACATGGGATAAAACAGGTAAATTAACTGATGGCACATGGCGCACAGTTTCGTCAAATGGCGGTACTGGAAAATTTACGATGTCTAGAGTGAATTAGTTTGAGTTTAGTTATGCTATAATTTTCAAATTATATAAAATCTAAGAAAAAATTCACCAAAATGCCCTATTGGGATTTATAAGATTATGAAATATGAAGATTTGATGCATAGAATTATAGGCTGAGCAATGAAAGTGCACTCTGCGCTAGGAAATGGATTTCAAGAAGATTTTTTTGTAGAGGATACTATAATGCTTGAAACCAAAGCAGTTATAAAAACTTGAAGAAATTCATTTAACTCAAGCTATGAATTACTGTCAAGCATATAAATTACCAATTGGATTACTCATTAATTTTGGAGCTTAAAGCATGAATTTAAGCGTGTATATAATTTAAATCAAACAAAGCGTATATAAAAACCAATCCTTTAATCAATAAATCTAATGAATCCTAATGCTGACAATGGGGAGTTAAATTTTGAATCATGTATTTATTGTTCAGTAAAATATTTGAAATAGTAAAGTTATAATAATATTTACTTTTACTTCTTAGATACCAATTTATCAAAAAAAGAATAGTTACAAAGTGATGTAACTTTGTTTTGAGAAAAAATTTTAAACTTCAAAGATGATGCGTGGAATCATTCTACTTTTATTTTTTTTGGACAATTGAGGACTGAGCTTTGCGGTCAAAACTATGAACGATATAAAAAATTAATTGATACAAGCTTATATTCAAAGCAATTAGGATATACTAAAACTGTTACCATCACAGTTCCATAGAATGGCAAGAAAAAATTGAAGACGATTTTCCATTGATTGTAATTTTCGATCAGCAAAATCAAAGAAGTCATAATTATATTTTAAATACTCTTGATTACTTAACTAGTAATGAACAAATGCCATCTTCAATCTTAGTAAGCATTACTTCAAACTCTGAATTTAGATATTTGGAAACCACTTTAAAAAAAACAGATGAACGAGGACTTGCTTTGGAAAATGAATATTTTTTATTTGATGAATTAATTCCACTACTTAAAAAGCAATACAAGGCTTCATCTTTTAAAATTATAATAGGTCATTCACGATATGCATTCTTTGCAAGTTCTCTTCTTTTAAAAAGAATTAATGAACTCAATGCTGTTATTGCAATCAGCCCATTTTTTTCTCAAAAAAACATCAATCTTATTGACTCAGTTGCTAATATTCAAAAGCAAAAATTTAATTCCCACAAATATTTTCGATTTAGTGTGGGTGATGATTTCCCATCGGATTATTATAAAATGGATTCTGTCATAAAAGGAATTAATACACCCTATTTTAATGCAAAGGGATTCTTATTTAAAGAAGCAGGTCATAATGTAACCCCTGGCTTGACTGTTGGAATTTCACTTTATGAGATTTTTGAAATATGGGCAGCATGCCAAAATAAATATATGGATAAAAGTATTCTAGATATCCATGCATTTGATTCATTGGAAAATGAAATTTCCAATTTTTATGGCAATCGACTAAAATTTTCAATTGGTGCATTAAACGGTAAAGGATGGTTTTTTTATAATGAAAGACAATATGAAAAAGCTATTAAAGTATGGGAATTATTAATTCAAAAATACCCTAACTTTTCTGAGGCTTACCTATACATTATTGATGCTAAAATTCAACTCAAAAAAGACTATCTCAATGATATAGATGAATTAAAAAATTCCTTAAAATTTTCAGATTTTTACAATGAAGAAGCTAAACATGAAATTATGGAAAAACTTAAAGAAATGATCAAATAGCAAATTCAAAATTCAAAACACCTAAACATTACATTCCTTAGTTTCAAATAAAATTGAAAAATAATCCACATTTTATTGTATTTTCCTAATCTTTTATTCTATTTTTGATATTCTTTATTCAAAATATTTCATGAGCTCCATTGGTTATGGCTGTTTTCAGAATTTTTATAGTAGAAGATGATCCTTGGTATGGGCAGGTTCTCATGCATCATTTAGGGCTAAATCCAGATTATGATCTTGAATTATTTACAAGTGGCAAAGATTTGGTAAACAATCTATACAAAGCACCAGATTTAATTTGCATGGACTATGGCTTACCCGATATTGCAGGTGACAAGCTATTGTTGGAATTAAAATCCAGAAATAAACAAATTCCTGTAATTGTCATTAGCGGTCAAGAGGAAATCAATGTCGCAGTGGATTTACTTAAAGCTGGTGCAAAAGATTATATCATCAAAGATGATCATGCTAAAGAACATCTATGGAAGTCTGTCATTAACATCAGAGAGACACTCTCCCTTCGTCAAGAAGTCGAAGAGCTAAAAGTACAATTAGGACAAAAATTCAGTTTTGAAAATACGATTATTGGTCAAAGTGATGCGCTCCAAAAAACATTTTCCCTTTTAAAAAAAGCAATCAATAATAATATCAATGTCTCCATAACAGGGGAAACAGGCACTGGAAAAGAAGTCTATGCTAAAGCCATTCATTTTAATAGCGAACGAAAGAAAAAGCCTTTCGTAGCAGTTAATATGGGCGCAATTCCTAAAGAACTAGTGGAAAGTGAATTATTTGGCCATGAGAAAGGTGCTTTTACAGGTGCAGTTGGAGCAAGGATGGGTAAGTTTGAAGAAGCTCAAGGTGGAACCCTTTTCCTAGATGAAATAGGCGAACTGGATCTCAGCTTGCAAAGCAAATTATTGAGAGTCGTTCAGGAGCGTGAGATCAACAGAGTAGGAGGAAATAAAGCGATCAAAGTGGATTTACGGCTTATCACTGCCACGCATAAGAATCTCACTGAAGAAGTCAAACAAGGGAAGTTCAGAGAAGATTTATTCTTTCGAATCGTAGGATTACCTATTGAATTACCACCATTAAGAGATAGAGGAAATGATGTTATCATCCTTGCAAAATATTTTATCGAGGAATTTGCGAAAAACAATAAGACAAAAGCTTTAACATTGCAAGAGTCTGCGAAATCAAGATTACAAAAATACAATTGGCCTGGCAACGTAAGGGAACTTAAAGCAGTCATTGATCTAGCCTGTGTGATGTCTGATGGCAAAATCATCAAAGCGGAAGATCTCACATTCTATGAAATAGGTGATCATCGCCCTTATACTTCTGATGAAAAAACATTAAAAGAATATGAAGCGGAAATTATCTTAAATTATTTAAAGAAATATAATCAAAACGTAGTTGAAGTTGCCAACAAACTAGATATCGGCAAATCGAAAATCTACAATATGTTGAAATCTGGTGAAATAAAATAAAACATGGAAGTCAAGCAATATAAAATCTCAACTCTCGAAGAATGCAAAAAAATAATTGGTATAAAAGCTGATTGGGTTCTGTGTTTTGGTGCAAAATCACTATTAGAAAATAGAGAAATTATTGATAACATTCTCCACACATTTGATTCTGCGGAAATAGCATTCTGCAGTACAGCAGGAGAGATATGTCAAAAATGTGGTGTATGCGAAAATAGCATGGTCATCAGCGCGATCAAATTTAATCAAACCAAATTGCAATCTGCAATAGTAAATATAAAGAATTTTAACAATAGTTATGATGCTGGAAAATCCATTGCAGAAAAATTAGATCAACAAGATCTAAAGCATATCTTCATACTTTCCGATGGCAGCAATGTAAATGGAAGTGAACTCGTAAAGAGCATGAATGATTACTTCAAGTCTAGCGTAGTGATCACTGGTGGATTGGCGGGTGATGACACCAAGTTTGAATATACCTTAACGAGTTTGAATGATCATCCATCACGAGGCAATATTATCGCATTTGGACTCTATGGTGATCATATTCAAATCACACATGGTACCATGGGTGGATGGGATAGTTTTGGCCTTGCTAAAACAGTCACAAAATCAACAGGCAATGAATTATTTGAGATCGATGGAAAAAATGCATTGGAACTCTATAAAGAGCATCTCGGCAAATACTCTGAAGGCTTGCCCGAAACGGCATT
>ERZ795046.4102-NODE-4102-length-10888-cov-5.398228_pt1 | contig 10888 bp, 8 predicted proteins | sample MGYA00375130_ERZ795046 | MGnify/ENA primary metagenome ERZ795046 (study PRJEB30175, sample SAMN05720202) | activated sludge metagenome | isolation source: anaerobic digester from wastewater treatment plant | place: Japan | collected 2015-05-15 ...
TATTCCTTGTCAGGAACCTCTTCTTTTCTTACCAAATACTCATTATTATCTATGGGCTGGATTTCCAGATAATCATAATCCTGGGCAATAGATTCAATTTCTTCATCTGATTTTCCAAGCAATATTGCCTGATAAAGCTCACCTTCACTGCAGGCACTTCCCAAAATTAGACCTTCCGAATATTTTTTGTACAGGCTCTTTAATATTCGCGGTTTTTTATAAAAGTAATCCAAATGAGAAAAAGATACCAACCTATACAAATTCTTCAATCCCACATAATCCTTTGCGAGAATTATAGCATGATATGTTTTAACTTTTTTATACTCATCTTTCTTTGATTTTTCGTCAGAGCTATATGCATCTATATCTTCAAGAGTTTTAACTCCTCTTTCCTTCAGTTTCTCAAGCATTACATTAAATACCTTAACGGTAGTATCCACATCATCTAAAGCTCTGTGAGCAACCTCAACCTTTATACCCAGGTTCTTTGCAATTCTTCCTAATTTATATGTTTTATAATCAGGAAACAGGTCTCTGGCTAAGGATAAAGTATCCACATATGTAAAATCGAAATCATAGCCCAAAACATTGGCATTATACTTCAAGAATCCAATGTCAAAATCAGCATTATGAGCTACCAAAATGCTTCCTTTAATAAATTCCAAAATTTTTGGAAAAATCTTATCTATCGTTTCTGCATCCTGAACCATGTAATCGGTTATACCGGTAACCTCTACGACCCTAGCAGGTATAGGCTTTTCCGGATTAACAAAGCAACTGAATTCATCAATTACCTTTCCATCCTTAAGCTTCATGATACCTATTTCGGTTATTTTTTCTGTTTTTGGTGAAAAACCGGTAGTCTCAAGGTCAAGTACACAATATGTATCATCTATGCTCTGTCCTTTAGGGTTTGTAACACAAGGCTTTTTATCCGGTGCCAAATAGGCCTCTACCCCGTATATAACCTTCATATCGGGATTATTCCTTCCTAAAAGTTTATGTGCTTCAGGAAAGGATTGCACCACTCCATGGTCAGTGATAGCAATTGATTTCATTCCCCAACTCATTGCCCTTTTAATTAAACTGCTCGCACTTGCCATACCGTCCATTTGACTCATCTGTGTATGCATGTGCAGTTCTACTCTCTTAACCTTAGCATTATCCTCTCTCTTAGCCTTCTTTAAACCGTCGGTTTCTATTATGGTATTGGCAATAAACTCAATCTCTCCGGAAAATGTACTATGACTTGCATTTCCGGCAAGTTTAACTCCCTTGGCCTTTTTGAGTCTGGATAAAACCTCTCCTTCTTCACCCTGCTTTATGAATGCCTTACAAGTTATGGAGGTAGAACCGTCATATAAGTCAAAAGAAACTAATGTTTTTCCGCTTCTTAATTCCTTTGAATCAATATTTGATATTTCACCTGATATGGCTACCCTTCCCTCTTCAGGTACAATTTCGGTAATTTTAATTACAGGCTCTTTTATTTTGGCATTTCTTCCTAATATTAGAGGTGTGTTTTCTTTCTTTTCGTCGTTTTCTTTGCTTTTTTCCTGATTTGTTTGTGAAGGCTCTTTAGGTAATTGCTGTTCATTATTGCTAGGTGCGGCATTTTCCTGTTCCTTTAAAAGCATGTCCTTCTCATGCATATCCTCTTTAACCTTTTTTAGTTCTTCACTGCTTACTTTATCAACAAAATTTATTTTATATTCCGTGCCATACAGGCTTTTTATAGCCCTACTGATTTTTTTATCACATCCCATAGATTTTAAAAGGTCAGACACAGCAATATTAAAATTGAAATTTATTGTATCATTTTTTACTTCAAATTCAGTATCCTTTATAATTCCTTTTAAAACCGGGTGTTTGTTTGAAATTGAAAGTACTATATTCCTTAATTCCATCTCAATAGGCTTTTTATTTGTTCCCGAAACATATTCTACGCTAGTTTCGGAATCATTTAAAAAAAACCTTTTCTTAATAAATGCATTAAATCTTTCAATCTCTTTTACATCTATATATTTATCAGAAGAGAGTTTAATCTCCATTATCTTGCTTTTTTTCTTCAAGACGGCAGCTTCTACAATTGCTGTCCCTATATTGCCCTCTGATTTATAGTCACTAAAAATTTCACTTATTCTTTTCATGCTGCTTCCCAAAGTTCTTCCTCCAAATTTTTATATTAAATACAATTAATCTTTTACATTCATTTTCTGCTAAATGTAAGATTAATAATGTATTTAATGAAGTATACTATAATGATATCAGAAATTTAGACAGACAAATAGCTAAATAAGTAATATCTAAAGCTTAAGTCTCGCAGAAATAATGCATTGCTTTTATGAATTTATTTTTACAACTTCTCCTTGCTTTTTATATATTGAGTTTTCGGGAACATACCCTCTAACCATAGATAGCGGATAAACAATACAATTTCTTCCTAAAACAGTGCCGGGATTCATAACAGTATTACACCCAACTTCTACATTGTCCCCAATAATTGCACCGAATTTCTTTAATCCTGTTTCAATTTTGCCATCCGCCGTTGATATTGTGACCAATGTCTTGTTTGATTTTACATTAGATGTAATTGCACCGGCTCCTGTATGAGCTTTATAGCCTAAAATTGAATCACCTACATAATTGTAATGAGGAACCTGTACTTTATTAAAAAGAATTACATTTTTTAGTTCAGTAGAATTTCCTACAACTGCGTTCTCTCCCACAATGGCATTTCCTCTGATAAATGCACAATGCCTGATTTCAGCTCCCTTACATATTATTGCCGGCCCGTTAATAAAAGCACTTGGTGCTATTTTTGCATCTTTTGATACCCAAACATCCTCTGCTATTTTATCAAACTCATCAGGAGATAAACTTTTCCCCAGTTCTATTATAAATTCACCTATTTTAGGCAAAACTTCCCATGGATATTCAACTCCATTAAAAATATCCTTTGCAATTGTTTCCGACAGATTAAGTAAATCTTCCACTTTTAACATAAAAAACATTCTCCTTCAAAGTCCAAAAATATATTGAGCCTATATAACTTTTAAATATGAATTTATTAACAAAATCAATTTTATTATATGCCAATTTAAAATACAATATTTTATTTAATCCAATACCTAATTTCATTCTCAGGTTAAAATATTTCTTCATATTCCTCTGTTGTATAAAAGTATTTTGTGAACTCTTTTTCAAGTGGTTCATTTTTATTTTCAAGCAAATATTTGAAAGCTTCTTTACTGTTTGCAATTGCCTGTTTTTCAAGATTTGTGAGTTTTTCATGTACTTTTTTTTCTATAAGTGCATTTTTTATTGATTTGAAAATTTCGTCACTGCCGTAGAGAAAAACTCCTTCGTGAAGTATCTTTGAAGCTACCATTGACTTAAAATCATTAAACTCCATTTGTTTGTATGCTTTAGATATGTCTTTTATAACATAATCGATTTCTTCCATATATTCCGGGCTTTTCAGAAGAAAGGCTTTTTCCTTATAAATCAAAAGGTCAATTACTTCCATCTGAGCTTCAGATAAGCCTCTTGAAATTATTATTATGTCAAGGTCTGATCCTTTAACCAACTTCCCTGTTGATGATTCCGGCCTAAGTTCAGAATGGGCCATATCATAAACCACATCACCTGCGATTATAAAGCAAACATTCTTTTTGAGATTATCAGAGTCTTCCAAAGGTTCAATAACCTTTGATACAGTATTATAAGCCAGCTCATATTTTTTTTTGCTTATGAGTTTTACCCTATCATAAAGCTCCTGGGCTTTACGATGAATTTCAGCGACATCCTTACGAAGTCCTATTACCGTATAAGTAAGAAATTCTCTCATTATTGAAGGTGAAAGCCTGGCATAGCCTTCAATCTTTTTATCAAGCCTCAAATATTTTCTTCCAAATACTTCTGTAACAATATCATCGCATTTATAACAAGCCCGCCACAAAGACAATTCATCAATGCCGGTTTTTTCCCTCAATTCCTTTCCTGTTAAAGGGCCTTCGTTTTCAATAATTTTAATAATTTTTTCCATAATCGCTCTCACCATTCATCTGAATTTTAACCCATGCACTATATTTCCCAATTTAAATTATAGACGGACATATTAAACAACTCAAGAAAATTTATAAATAAATATAAGAGATTATCCAATAGGAAATTTGAGTCTTAAAGCTATGAGAATAAGTAGCAATGAAAAAATTAGAAAAGAATTGGAAACTTTCTATTTAGTTTAGCAATTATTTGTACGATATATAAATTCGTAAAGATATTTATGCTATAAATAATTTTACAATACAGGAGGCAAATTTTATGTCATTTATTAAGAATATGAAAATAGGGAAAAAATTACTATTGCAGTAACGTTTATTATGCTGGTTACTTTTATCACTATTGGACTTTTATCGTATTCAAGTTCTTCACAAAGCCTGCACCATACTTTAGAAACCAGTCTTATGAATATTGCATCATATGGAGCGGAAATTGTAGCATCTGAGGTTAAGACATTATTAAAAGATATTGAAAGCATTACATACCAGACTGAAATAAAATCCATGAATTGGGCAGTTCAAAAAGATATACTCATAGAGGAAGCAAAAAAACTAGGCTGCATAAGAATGGGTGTAACCGATTTAACCGGAAAAGGCAACTTCACAGATGGAAGTACTCCCGATCTATCAGATATGAACTATATGAAGCAGGCTTTACAAGGTATAACAAATATTACAGATCCATTACAGAGTAAAATTGATAATAAGATGGTTATTGTTATAGCTTCACCTATAAAGGATGTAAACGGCAAAATTGTTGGCGTACTTGTTGCAACCCATGAAAACACAGTATTTAGTAAAATAATAGATGGGATCAAAATGGGAAGCGAAGGTTACTCATTTGTAATAAACAAACAGGGCACAACAATAGCCCATCCTAAAAAAGAGCTTGTAGAAAGTCAGGATAATATTTTCGAAAATGCAAAGAAAGATCCGGATCTTCAACCTCTTGCAGACATTGAAAGAAAAATGGTTAACGGTGAAAAAGGTTTCGGTGAATATTCTTACGGTGGTGTTAATAAATTTATGTCTTTTGCACCTATACCAAACTCAGAGTGGTCAATAGGTTTAACCGTTTCAAGGGATGAGTTCTATACAGGTCTAAATAGTTTAAAAGCAAAGGTTGCAGCAATAACAGTATTTTTTATACTGCTTGGAATCGCTGCAAGTATGATTATTTCATGGCTCCTTGTGACTAAACCTATTCAAAAACTTGTACATATTTCTGATAGATTGGCTGTAGGTGATACCGATATTTCCATAGAATCTGACAGCAAGGATGAAATCGGAACCCTTATGGCTTCCTTCTCCAATATTATAGAAAACACAAAAGAACAGTCCGATAATGCACGTAAAATAGCTTCAGGAAATCTTGACATAGTAATAAACGAGAGATCGGAAAAGGATATTCTTGCAGCAAGTATGAAGCAGGTTGTACATAGCTTAAAAGATCTTATAAATGAAACTAGTATCCTATCTACTGCAGCTTCTAAAGGTGAATTGTCTGTTAGAGGCAATGTCCATAAGCTCCAGGGAGGGTATGCAGAAATTGTTAAGGGCATAAACAATACATTAGATGCTGTTATCGAGCCAATAAACGAAGCAACAAAAGTTTTAAGCAGCATGGCTGTAAATGATTATTCCATTGAAATGACCGGTAATTATCAAGGTATGCTTAAGGATCTATCCGACAAAATAAGCATGGTGAAAACCCGTCTTTTAAGTTTACAGGATATTGCTATTCGCGTATCAAAAGGAGACATAAGCAGGCTTGATGAATTAACAAAGGTTGGCAAACGATCTGATAACGATAAACTTGTGCCGTCTTTCAGAGATATGATGCAAACAATACAGGATCTTATGAATGAAGTTGAACATATAACAAATGAAGCTTCAAATGGCAATCTTGAAGTTCGCGGCGATATATCAAAGTTTGAAGGCGGATATAAAAGCATAATTATGGGTGTTAACAATACCCTTGACGCTATTGCAAATCCCATTAATGCTTCTCTTGATGTCCTTACAAAAATGGCTCAAAATGACTATACCCATGAAATTTCCGGAAACTACAAAGGTTCATTCAATGAACTTGTCAGTGCAATAAATTATGTTCAGCTTACTTTAAACAATGTTTTAAATGAAATAAATGTCGCTGCAAAACAGGTATCATCCGGTTCAAAACAAGTGTCCGACTCTGCACAGTCATTGTCCCAGGGCTCTACTGAACAAGCCAGCTCTATTCAGGAGCTTACCGCTTCTCTAGAAGAAATATCATCCCAGACAAAACAAAATGCAGTAAATGCAAATGAAGCAAGTGAGTTGGCATTGGTAGTAAAAGAAAATGCAATCAAGGGAAATAACCAAATGAGAGAAATGGTCCAAGCTATGAATGGTATCAATGAAGCATCCAGTAACATTTCAAAAATTATTAAAGTAATTGATGAAATTGCATTTCAGACTAATATACTTGCATTAAATGCAGCCGTAGAGGCTGCAAGGGCAGGACAACACGGAAAAGGTTTTGCCGTAGTAGCCGAAGAGGTTAGAAACTTAGCCGGAAGATCTGCAAATGCAGCAAAAGAAACAACCGTTCTTATTGAAGGAACTATTAAAAGAGTTGAAGATGGCTCTAAAATTGCAAATGCTACTGCCGATGCATTAAATAATATAGTAGAAGGTGTAACCAAAGCTACCGATCTGGTGGGCCAAATTGCTAAAGCCTCAAATGACCAAGCTACAGCTATCACACAGATTAATAACGGCATATCGCAAGTATCTAAGGTTATACAGATTAATTCAGCTACCTCTGAAGAAAGTGCAGCAGCAAGTGAGGAATTATCAAGCCAGGCTGAATCTCTTAAGGAAATGGTGGAAAAATTTAAATTGATTAAAGTAGAAAATTATTCTAGTGACATTTTTAATCGAAATCATGATACTCTTGAATTTTCAGATAATAATTCATCAAAAAAAGCAGTAAAAGGCAGAACACAAAATCATTCTAAAAGCAAAGCCTCAGACTCCGGTGCAAAAACAAAAATTACATTAAATGACACTGAGTTTGGCAAATATTAGTACAATATTTATATTCACTGAAGATTAACAATATTAATATATTAACTTTATTGGGAAACATAGTACCTTTTGGGTATTTTAACTTAAAAGGTGCTATGTTTTTTTATAACTTTATATTTTTTATTTGACAACCGAACACGTGTTTGGTATAATAAAAATGTAATATTTACGAAAGTAGGTTGGTTTTATGAACAAAGTAGTGCTTTTAGGCAGATTGACAAATGACCCGGAGATGAGATTCACTCCATCAAACAAATCCGTTTGCAACTTCAAACTTGCTGTAAACAGAAGGTTTGTAAGGCAAGGAGAAGAACAGCATGCTGACTTTTTCCCAATAGTGTGCTGGGAAAAAACAGCTGAGTTTTGTAATAATTATTTCAAAAAGGGACAACAAGTTGCTTTAATAGGAAGATTGCAGACAAGGACATGGGACGATGCTGACGGGAAAAGGCATTACATCACTGAAGTAGTAGCAGACGAAGTATTTTTTGCAGACAGCAAAAAAGATTCAAATACAATTGTTAGTACCGTTTATGATAATCTTTCGGATCAGTTAAACAATGTTGACAGCTTCTATTCCGTATCTGAGGACTTTGATTTACCTTTTTAGAGACTTTAAATTTGCAATAATCATTTAACTTTCGATACAGCAGTATGCACTAACCCGACAAACTTTGCACTAGTTTTAAAATCATTTTATTTGCTTTAATAAATTGCATTTATAGCGACTGCTAAGCCCCTTAATGCAATTTATACTCAGTCAACATCCCAAAAAATATATACGCTTTTGTAATTAATTTATCCTCCAATTTAGGATGTTGACTGTACTACCTTTTTTTCTCAAATTCTTTCAAACCCTTCTTTTATCCTACCGAATTAAAATTAATAATACTTTTCATTTATGTAGCATATTTTTTTATTCCCGGAATAAAATAGTATCAGTGGACAACATCCATATGGGATGCGGGAGGTGCCTTCTTTGCCGTTAAGTTACGAAATAATTTTAGCTTATATAGTAGGTATAATATTTTTATTTTTTATAGGAAGGCTTTTTTTAGTTCCATTAAAAATAATTTTAAAGCTGCTATACAATTGTATAATAGGGGCAATATTACTTATTGTCGTTAATTTTGTGGGAAAGACTTTCGGTTTTTTTATACCTTTAAATATTTTTTCTGCTTTACTTGTGGGGTTTCTTGGTATACCCGGTTTGCTTCTTCTAGTAGTTTTAAAGGTACTTTATTTTTAATATCTTTCTATTTTTGTTAATTTTGATTTATATGATTATATACATGTATTACATTTCCACATGTTGACATGTTATAAAATGTATATTAACATAGTCTATGAATTAAGGATTGGCTAAATAATAATTAATTTTTATAATGCAGTATACTGTACAAATGATAAATATGTTAAAGACAGACCTATTCATAGGCAAATCAACAATTTATCGAAGTCAATTAAAAGTTTTTCTTTAACATAAATTATAAAAGGATGGTCGATATGGATAACTTAAGCATAACCATTTTAAGAGAAGCAGTATATTTCCTGGAAATATGTCAGGAACAGGTATTCAATGGAAAAATTCCAACTGACACCTATTTTTCTCTCTCTGATTTTAAGCTTAAATTTATTAAAAACATCCTGGATAAAACATTTAATTTTGATCTTATTGACAACGAGCTTAATTCAAGACTTCAACATGTATTTCAGAATGACATTTATATCCGCAACCGTGTAATAGCAGATAATATTCCTTACACACCAACAAATTTGTATATGGCTTGAATAATTTTTCTAAATTCATCAAACCCTATATAGTGACTAAGGAATGATTAAAGAGTTGCTTCCCTTTATTGGGGGAAGTTATTCTTTCAAATGACTAATGGGGTATTGCTAATGAAGGCTGATAAATTATTTTCTAAGCATTGGATGTGGCTGCTGCTTATCATATTTGTATCATTTATATTAAAACTTTTTCTTATATTTATTTATAAAAACCGTTTAAATTTATCAAGTGACGATTTAAATTATATAAAAAGTGCTGTATCTTTTATAAAAACAGGTATTTTTACATTTCACAATTACAATGAGCCAACAGTATTTGTGATGCCCCTTTATCCCCTTTTTCTTGCTGTCTTTTTCAAAATCTTCGGTTTTGACATATTAGGGCTTCAGGCAGTAAGAGTTGTTCAAGCAATCATTAGCTGTGCTTCCATACTAATAGTTTTCCTTATTGCCAAGAAACTTTTTAACATAAAAACTGCTTATACCGCAGCAATTTTTTATGCTTTTTATATACCGAACATAGTTACTCCAGGTTATTTCCTTACTGAAACACTTTTTACGTTTTTATTGATATATATTATTTATCTCTCACTTGTGTTTGTTGAATCACCCAGCAAGATTAAATTTGCAATTTTAGGGCTATTATATACAGCGGCAGTATTATGCAGGCCAACTATAGCTCTATTTCCTGCATTTCTGCTATTATACTGCCTTTTAAGAAAAATAAAGTATACGGATCTTATAGCTCCATTTATAGCTTTTTCGTTAGTCTTTATTATTATCATGGCTCCCTGGTGGATAAGAAATTATAAGGAGTACGGAGAATTTATACCACTGTCTGCTGCAAGCGGAAATCCCATGCTTCAAGGTACATATGTAGATTACAAGCAAACCCCGGAAAACACCGTTTATTATAAACTTGGCAAAAATGCATTCGAAACTAATAAAATAGAAGTTAACGTGGCAAAAACACGAATGAAATCCGAGTTTAAAAAAGATTTCTGGGGATATTTGAACTGGTATACCGTAAAGAAAACAATTTATTTTTGGTACAGTGCCTTCTATTGGAAGCACTTTTTCGGCATCGGCAGCATCACAGTTCTAGGCATGCACTACATCCTTCTATTAGGTATACCAGTTTTAATTTATTGCATGTTTAAAAATTTACGTTATCATATTTTACCCGCATCAATTATAATCTATTTTAATATTGCACATTGCTATTATATGACATTTGACAGGTATGCCTTTCCTCTTATGGCCATACTGACGGTTTATTCTGCTTATCTATTTTCAGTAATCTTTTCTAAAGTTTCAAAACTCCGAATACGTATTTCCTGAAATTTTATTTATCCTTCTTGAAAAAATTATAAAAATCCATTCTACCTCTGTTTCTTTATGCATATACTTTAGATGATAGTCCAAAAAATTGCCATTTTTTTGACTGTCAAACCGGCAACTTAATGCATAACTGCTAGAACCGCTTATATTTTAAGCAATAATCTTTTCCAAGGAGGCTGTAAACAAAATGCTTGATACTGAGATAGAAAAGGAAATAGCTTCTAATTACAAACTTACAGTTAAAAATATAGCACCTTTAAGAGATGCTCATATATTAAATACATCAAAGGGCAAAAAACTAATAAAAAAAACAAAACTACCCCCGGAAAGGATTATTTTCATTCATGCTGCAAAAGAGTATCTGTACAACAACAACTTTACAAACCTTGACAGGTATGTTTGCACAATAAATAATTTACCTTACTTCATATTTGATAATAATGTCTACACTATAACCGACTTATTTGATGGCAGGGAATGTAATTTTGATGATTCGAGGGATGTAGCTAATGCTGCTATATTATTAGCTTCAATGCATAAAGCTTCAAAAGGTTTTTCCAAACCTCCGAACTGTACACCGAGAGATGAGCTTGGCAAGCTTCCTGTTTATTTTAAAAAAC
>ERZ795046.4106-NODE-4106-length-10884-cov-4.589990_pt1 | contig 10884 bp, 9 predicted proteins | sample MGYA00375130_ERZ795046 | MGnify/ENA primary metagenome ERZ795046 (study PRJEB30175, sample SAMN05720202) | activated sludge metagenome | isolation source: anaerobic digester from wastewater treatment plant | place: Japan | collected 2015-05-15 ...
GGTTTCCTCGTAACATTGAAAGTATCATCAAATATTTTCCATAAGTGTTTCTCCGGTGATGATATATCATATTGCCATAATTTTCTTCTAGAAGAGCAGACAAGAAAATAGAAGGATGACACTGACCCGGAGGATTATCCCCTGTCTGGATATCAAGGATGGACGAGTCGTAAAAGGAACAAATTTTCTTGGTCTTCGGGATGCCGGGGATCCGGTAGAACTTGCGTGCCGGTATAATCAGCAGGGTGCTGATGAGGTGGTTTTTCTGGACATTACGGCATCAAAAGAGAACAGGGGGATGATCATTGAGGTTATCCAACGTGCTGCAGACGAACTCTTTCTTCCCCTGACTGTTGGAGGAGGGATAAGAACCCTTGAGGATGTCCAAAAAACGCTGAGAGCCGGGGCGGATAAGGTGTCAATGAATACGAGTGCTGTTCAGAATCCTGCACTGATATCAGAGGCCTCGAAGGCTTTTGGGACACAATGCGTTGTAGTTGCAATCGATGTGAAACGAAGAACCTCTCCTGATGCAGGAAAGACAAGCATTACACTTCCTGATGGGAGTTTGTGCTGGTATGAGGTTGTTACACACGGAGGATCACAACCGACCGGAATAGATGCAATTACATGGGCGAAAGAAGCGGAAAGCCGGGGCGCAGGTGAGATATTACTGACTTCAATGGAAACCGACGGAACGAAGGAAGGGTTTGATATACCAATTACGAAAGCAATATCTGATTCTGTCGGAATTCCTGTCATCGCATCAGGTGGTGTCGGAACCATGGAGCATTTTTATGAAGGGTTTGTATATGGAAAAGCAGATGCAGCACTTGCAGCCAGTGTCTTTCACTATGGAGAGATGACAGTTGCAGATGTAAAAAAGTATTTAATCCAAAAAGGGATTGCAATTCGACCTCATGGGGAATAATTACTCTTTTTTTCTTCCGACGGATGCCATATAGATACAAAATTCTGATTCGCCATCTATTCCCAGAATACAGTTTATATCATCATCATTATACGAACCTATTGCACAAACACCAAGAGAAAGACCTGCGCACACTACATACAGATTCTGACAGATGTGACCTGCCTCAAGAAACAGATATCTCCACCCCCGCGGTCCGAACTTCCAGATCATCCGTTCAGGAACGGCAGTCCAGATAAAAGAAACTGCAGATGATGATACCAGAGCAGTATTTTTACATGTTTTCGCTACCGATTCATGATCGCCGGAATGACATTCCTCTCTGACCAGGGCATGATCAAGGGGAAGATACCGGTAGATACCAGGGAAAAGACCATCCACCCGGTTCACTACAATCCGAGTTTCAAACGGATGTAATGCTCCGGCAGATGGAACTGTCCTGAAATGCGAACCATTTTTCTTTTCTCTGACACCCTGGGTATAATGGAGAAGAATAGACAATTCCCATTTATGCATTTCATCTGGAGAATATGAACGAATGGTCTGGCGGTTATCCAGAGCATCCCACAGGATTACCGGATCAAGCGGGATATCCGCAGGAGCAGGTAATGGAATGATCGTCTGGTTTGGTTCACAGATACCACAAATACGGGTTTTCGGTTGTGCCACAGACTGCTCTGAATCTCTGAAAAGTGTTTCCTGTAAAAACCGGTGCCCGGTCCATGAGGAGTCAGATTGCATACATAGCAATAATGCATGACAGCTACCTGAACTTTACGATAAATGAGTGGGAGGAGTAAGCCCCCTTCTGTTCATTGCGGCATTCAGCTCAGCACCGAACCCGGGCAGATACCGGGTTATCTATATGCCCTGTTTCGGTTTGCACCCGCAGGGATTCGCCGTTTCATCGGAGATGCCCGTCGCAGTTCAGCAGATATGCATCATCACTCAGGACATACCGTATCGTTTCTGGTCCATAGCCGTGATTCTCACCACCCCTGCAAAGCAGGGCTGCGTACCCGGTTGGTGGGGGGACTTTCCTCAGCTACGTTTCCACGTTACCGTCGGCCGCACTCTCCCTCTCATAATATTATTAGTGTACATACAGAAAAAGGAGTTTGACTCTGCCATTCATACGTGACTGATCAATGAACCATGAAGTAATACCTCATAAACCGTCATTTATTTATAGAAATATCCTGATTATTCTATTTACGAAAGGGGAATCATATTACCGCCACAGCATTTATCCACCATAAAGGTGGAACAGGAAAAACTACATCCTGCCTACAGATAGCAGGAATTCTCAAAAACCTGGGAAGAAGGGTACTCATCATTGATACGGATCCCCAGGCGAATGCAACACTTGGTCTGGGGGTATACCCTGAATCCCTTCAAAAGCATATATATCACTATTACATTCAGCAGTCTACATCACCTCAGTCTTCTCCTCCTCTGTCTGATTTTATTATAAAAACAATTTCAGGTATTGATATAGTCCCCTCCCATCTTGATCTCGTCGGCGCAGAGGCAGTTTTATATCAAAACCCGAATAGGTATCATATTCTGAAAAATGGGATACAGCAGATAAAAAACAGATATGACCATATACTTATTGACACCCCCCCATTTCTCGGACAATTCCTTATGAATGGAATGATTGCTGCCGATTATTCGGTGATGGTTTTTTCATCAGACATTTTTGCAATTGCCGGATATGATAATATTACCCTGGTTATTCGTGACATTAAAGAGATACTTGGGATTAATATTCACATTGGTATGGCAATCCTGAACAGATGGAATAATCCATCTGAAAAAAAAGAAACACTGCTGGAGAAAATTCAACATCTGTTTGGATTAAAACCTGAAGATAAACCAGGATCATTACAGGAGATTCGAAATGAGCTGGAAAAACGCATACAAACTGAAATTCCTGAAATTGTTATCATAGCCGAGGGAAAAGAAGTATCACAATCAATAAAAAAAGGAATACCACTTATTACCATGGCACCAGATGATCCTGCAATGCCTGGATTTACCCGGGCAGCATCAATTATTGACAGCTGGAGAATAGGGGGGAGATGATGGAGACTGATGACTGGAAACATTCCGGAAGAAGAGGTCTTTTTATGGTGACCGAGGAAGAGAAGAACCAGGCGGATACAAAAGAGACATCTGCGGATTATTCAGATATTATCACAAAACTTCTTACCTATACAAATGGGGAATTCCCGGATGTTCCTGATGCTTTTGTGCCAATCCTGAATAGATTAAAACAGGATGCAGATAATCTTCTGCAAGCAAAACAGAATCTTGTAAATATTTCAAAAGAACTTGCAGAGCTGAAAGAAGAACAGGAGAGCATAAAACGGGAGCATGAAAGTTACCTCTCCGATCTGATATCAGCTCATACTGAGTTTGACAGGGCACTCGAAATTTTTCAATATCATACAATTCCCATGGTTCTTCTGGGACCTAACCAGCAGGTACAGGATGCAAACGATACTTTTTGCACTATTTTTTCTGTTGAACGCAGTGAGATTACCAGACAGTCCCCTCCAATAACAAAATATGTTCCAGATGAACGTCCATTTACTGCACCAGATGGAAATACATACTCTATAGTCTCAATAAAACCCCCGATCGTTCCCTTTGATCATGAGGCTATCTCTCTTGATCTTCTCATTCCATATACCTCTCCAGAGGAGTCAAAAGGACGGGAAATAGTATCAAAGGAGATACTTGAAGAAGGATTATCAGAAATTCTTATCCCTGTTGCTATTGTCGACAGTTATCACACCATTCGTTTCATTAACCGTGCCTTTTATGAATTTCTTGGAAGAGAACATCAAGATGTATATCTCAGAGATATTGCAAGCAGTGGGTTTACAGGAGAAATTATTGAGATAATAAATACCGTTATTTCATCAGGGACAAAATCTGATTTTCAGACCTCGATATACCACAGAGATGGTACAGTATATCCGGTATGGGTCCAGGTAATTCCTCTGTCAGGCAGAGATGAACCGCACGTATTAGTAATACTCTTCCCTGACGAAGACGACGAGGAACAGATACCTCATACAAATATACAAAAAACTCCTGAAGTGTCAGCGCCATTCCTAAAAACACTCCTTGATCTGAACCCGTCACCCATGGTGTTGTTTGACGAGACTTCACGAATAATGTTGGCAAATGAAGGTCTTTCAGAGTTAATCGGGGTTTCGTCAGATCAACTTCAGGGTCAGAAACTGACTGATATCGGAATTACAGTGACTGATTATTCCGGGATGACTGAAGAGATAGAGGTTCTTCCTGACAGAGTGTGTATTGAATCACCCTATGGAATGCAATGTTACTCAGGCCTTCTGATCTCGAACCGGACGATAACACCACCCCAATATATTCTGATTCTTCAGCCTCCGACTAGGGCTGCGGAGGAGTTCGAAATCGAAAAAGACCGGGAAATAATAGAACGTAGGTCTGATACGGATATCATTTCCCAGTCAGAAGAGAACAAAAAAACCGATCCATTACCTTCAATCCAATTCTCTCTGTTCCCCATTCCCGGCATAATGATAAAAGATTCTGCAATTACTGCATTGAATACATCTTTTCAGGAATGGAGTGGCATTCATGAAGAAAACCTCCCGGAATATGCATCAGTTTTGATATCTCATACTGTTCAGGCCAGAGAGAATAGAACAATAATACTCTCTTCTGTATACCCCACCGGCCTGAAATCATACCAGATAATACCCCAGCCGGATCCACAATCACCAAATGCAGGGCTTTTCTGGTTTTTGGATCAGACACAAGCCCAGGAGATTATTGCAAACCTGAAAACCCGGATAGAGGCCCTGAGCTCTGAACTGACAACGGTGACAAATAATCTCCAGGAAGAACGATCTGCAATGAAAGGATCTGATAATATCTCTCAACAGATAGATATTGTTGAATTTGAATTATCCGGAGGGAGGTATGCGATGGATATCGGGATGGTCAGGGAGGTTGTTGAAATGCTTCCGATCACACCTCTTCCAAAGACACCTCCCTATATCATTGGGATCATCAACCTGAGAGGTGAAGTAACCCATGTTATAGATCTTGCAATCCTCTTGGGGGAACGGGTAAAAAAGGACCGGTTCGGACAGAAAATAATTATTGTTCCTCCTGATGCCGCTCAAGGCGAACATCTTGGCATCATCGTCGATAATGTGCGCAGTGTTACTGAAATAGGTGCCCGACAGGTGACCGCTCTCGGAGAGGAGATCAATGAGCGGATCAAGACCAGGATAAAAGGTATCATTAAGGTCACCCACGATGATTTCATAGAGAAACACGACGGAGAAGAGAAAGAAGCAGACCTTGTAATATGGCTTGATATGAAAGAGATTCTCAATAATATAGCGGGCCTGCGTTAACTCATCAAATCCTCATTACAAAAGTATGGAAAAAAAGATTGTTACCCCAATTTTTCCCCAGATCAACGTCCCACAGGTGAGTGAGAAAGGCCTACCCGAACTCATTCTGGATGTTCAGAAAAGGCTCAATATCCAGCTCACAAGTTATAAACAGGATTATATTAAGCGCAGACTTCTCTCCCGGATGAACTCGACAAGATCAAAAGACTTTGTTGAATATCATCAGTACCTGAAGACGCACCCTGAAGAAGAAGAAAAGTTACGAAACGCCCTGACAATTAATGTTACCAAATTTCTTCGTGATCCTGATGTATTTAATCTGGTTGGAAGAGAAATTTTTCCCTCTATTATATCGGAGAAGAAATCAATAAAAATATGGAGTGCCGGATGTTCATCAGGAGAAGAACCCTATACCTACGCTATTTTGTTATTTGATTTGGCAAAACCAGGAATCATCCTGAATAATGTTATTACTGCAACCGATATTGATGAAGAGATCTTAAAGCGTGCCCGTGCCGGGATTTATGAAAAAAACGCTCTTGAAAACCTGAGTGAAGGTCAGATATCAAAACATTTTGAGAAAATGGATGATGGAAAATTCAGGATTAAGGATCATATCAGGAACATGGTCCGGTTTCAGTCCCACGACCTCATGAAAGGTGTCCCGGTTGCCCGGATGTTTGACGTTGTATCATGCAGAAATGTAACTATTTATTTTAACGAACAACAGAAGAAAGATCTTGTCAGACTTGTTCATAAAAGTCTTGCAAATAATGGATATTATATAATGGGGATGTCTGAATATATGTCAAAGGATGTTGAACATCTGTTCAGACCCTACAAACCGATGCTTAAAATTTTTCAAAAAGCACCATAGACCAGATTAGCCTTTCTTTAAGAACCCTTTCTTACGAGGGAGAGGCTCAAGTCCTGATAATTCCCTGTTTTTATCCTCCTTCTGTTCATGCGCTTTAATTTCACTATAGATTATATAAAAATTCATGCCAACCAGAAGTAATACAAAAAATGTTGTAATAAATAATGCCAGACCCTGCGGGCGTATTTCTTCCACAGTCCACATGATATAAAGAATCAGAAGTACCCCAAGTATGTAAAATGGTCCCCACATTTTCAGGTTCAGGTACTTCATATGTGCTTCCAGATTTCATTTCATATGATATCAAGCTCACGAAAGTGATCCATTCTTACACCTGACTGTGAGCTTGTCGACGTGAAGATAGATAATTTAAGCCGTCTAATGATCACATCATGAATATCATAAGGATCTTTCCGGTCATTCTTATTCTCATCATTCTGTTTGTTATAATATGTTTGTCCGGATGTGTAGAGGTCACACCTCCTACCGGGCAACAGGAAGCACAAGCATACGGTCCGGTATCACAGGGAAACGGAGAGATGAAGGATCTGGTAAAAGCATATAATCAAACAGGGACGTCAGCAGGCCAGTCTCATATTGCAACACAAGGTCCGGCTCCCGAACAGGGATCAGCTTCACCTTCCGATACTTCTGCTCCTGAAACTGTATTGCCCCCTGCCGAGAATGAAACGTTTGTAAAGGTTACTCCTAAAGACTACAATCAGTTAAAACCTGATACTCAGACATCATACCTGCCGTATAACCGGCCAATAGCAACTGATAACCGGCAGTTCGTTACAATATATGAAATTCTGAATCAGACTTTTGTAAAAAATGCCTCTGCCTATGCCTACCATCTGGTAACTCCGCCCCTCTATATTGAACTTGGATTTTATCCAAAAATGGTTACTGATGAGCAGGAAGTGTACAAAAGAACCGGAGACAAGGAAGGGACAATAAAATTCACAAAAACACGTCCATCGCAGGATGCGTGGTTTGAGATGCGGGTATATGATATGAATACAAACCAGGAGATTATCCGGGAGGGATATGGAAAGACCTACAGCCTGACGAATAAGACAGCGGCTATCCGAAGGGCAGGAACTTTCCAGTTTGATTTCATGGGTGACAATATTGCTGCAGATATTGCAATGAAAATACCTATCGATAACTCCACAGTGAATGAATATTCAAATGTAAGTACCCTTATTCAGGATCAAAAAGTAAAATCAGGTTTATTACCATCGGTATTTATTCAGGAGTCAGATATCGGGCAGGGATGGCAGAAGACTGGTGACCTGATACACACCCCGGTAAAATATTCGTCAATTTTTATTCTGCCATCATCCGGTTTAAAAATAACCCAGGAGATTCATAAATTTCCGGGTGCTCAGGATGCAGTATCGTATTATTCACAGACAAAGACAAAAAATGCAGGAGAGACTCTTGTTGCAATTACGGCCGGTGATGAGGGGTATGGATTTGAATCAGTCCTGAAAACGGGTGTAGTCTTCAGACAGGGTGCATATCTTGTTGAGCTTACCAGTTATTCTGTCCCACCAGTCACCCTTGATGAACTAAAACGACTGGCAACACTGATTTCAGGAAGAATAAGTCAGATATAATTCATTTTTTCTCATGAATTTTTGAAAGGGATTCCAAATCATTCACATTACAGAAAATATCCTGATTCGGGACCATATCTTTGATAACCTGAACAGGAATATATCGGGTATTAAGATTTTGAATCAGAACTGAAAGGCGCCGTTCTTGATATAACTTATAAAAGGTTCGGACAGCCTCCCGGCGATAAACCGCACATAATGGTTCATACTTTCCATCCTCCCACACTGGAACAGCTGCATCAAATCCCTCCGCTGCATTGAACAAAAAGGTGATGACCACACACGAGAGAAAGGGCATGTCACAGGCTGTCACAAACATATATTCACCGGATGCATACCATGCCCCGGAATGAATCCCTCCAGCCGGCCCCTGTCCCTTCCTGATATCATGAATATAACGCACCGGATATGAGGGAAGGTCTTCAATCTGTTCATCATCCCTGCATACGACAAGGATTTCATCGGTGCATGATTGTAGTTCCTCTATTTGCCGTTCCAGAAATGACTGATTCCCGCATGTGAAAAGATACTTTGGATATCCATGAGCTCGTACGCCCCGTCCGCCAACTAAAATGAGGGCTGATTTCATACTATGGATTTCGAATTTTTTCAGAATGATTCATTTTTTTCCTGACCTTTGACTCAAGGGCCAAAAGATCCTGTTTGATTGAGATATCCGGTGTATATCCCCCCAATCCTCCTGAAGCAACCACACGATGGCAGGGAACCAGGATCGGGGTAAGGTTTCGTTTCATGGCCATTCCAACAACCCGTGCACCGGTCCCGACCGCATCGGCAATCTCTTTATATGATCTCGTCTCTCCATATGGAATTGTGAGAACCTCCCGATAAATATCACCATAGATGGTGGTATCCTGTTCATGAATGCTTCGCAAAGGAGAAAGGTGAGTTGTTTTTCCTGCAAGATATTGTGAGAGGGGAAGAGGGACAGGGCCTGGCACGTTCTGTCTGACAAACCGGATCCTATTGACAATATTATCAGTATTCCATCGTATGTATACAAACCAAAGACCAAACTGTTTTGACCCTTCCATTATTTCCATCCCTGCATTACTGATGGGAATGAACGGATATCAACCTCATGTATCTCTTCCTGCATCCATGATGGAAGGCGCTCCTGTATAGATGGATCAAGAAAACGGTTATCTCCAAAAATCAGAACACCCCGATCCTCCGGAGTCCGAAGTACCCGTCCAAGGGCCTGCAATACCTTGTTGAGGGCTGGCAGTGTATATGCAATAAATCTGCCTTCTTCTCCGTACTGACGAGTGTAATACTGCAATATCATTTGCCTGACCTGATTCCATGGTGCAAGCGGAAGCCCGATAACCATTGCCCCAGTCAGCATCTCACCACGGTAATCAAGCCCTTCAGAAAATTTTCCGCCACAAACGGCAAATAATATTCCTTTCTTTCCTTTTCCTGGCAGACTCATAAATCTGGTTAAGAGTGAACCTGCCTCGCTGCTATCCCGTGGCTCAATAAACACTTCACGGTCATGAAGATGCATCTCAACCTCTCTGGTCACCGACTCAAGCATCTGATATGATGGAAACCATACACCAAGATTTCCCGGAATGGTACAAAAATTCCTGATATATGACACCATTCTTTTTATATTATCATCCGATTGCCGTTTGGAAAAGGCTGAAGTAATATCAGACGTTACCAGGACCAACCGGTTTTCCTTCGGAAAATGATTGGGGAGAGAGAAAGAAGAGATCGGGTAATCGACGGGAAGAGCCCTGAAATACAGCTGCTGGTAACTGCGAAGTGGCGTCAGGGTTCCCGAAATATAAACCGAGCAGAAATGTTCCCGTGCAAGGGTTGAAAGGCCAGGGGATGGATCAATGTTCCTGACTTCAAGATAGATATTCTCACTATCTTTTCGAAACAGGGTAAGGTATGCCGGGTTGGTTCCTGAGTTATGGAGCCGATATAAAAAGGCAGACAGCCGTTCGATCCCGGTTGTCCGGTAATCACCCCGTTTACTGTTTGATTCCTTGATACTTTCTGCAAGATCCATGAAATCATCAACTACCTCCTCCATCGTACCATACAGTGATTCACGAAGTATCATCCTGCTAAATAACTGAGGATCAAACCAGTCCTCTGCCTCGGTCGACCGCCGGAGTCCATCGAGGAATTTTTTTATTCCTGGTATGAGTCGCCGTATTGCTTCAAGATCCCTGACATCTCTCTTAAGGGAAGTAATATCATAATCTGCCTGTTCCAGAGCACGATGATCAAGGGTCACCGACATGATATCCTGCATCACATCCCCGCAGTTATGGGCTTCATCAATGAGAAGAAGAATTTCTGAAGGCTCCTTTTGCAGATTTAAATAGAGCTGGTTTCGAATCTGTTCATCCATTATGTGATGATAATTACAGATGAGAACATCCGCCTGCATCGAGGCCTGAGTCATCACTTCATATGGGCAGAGTCCGTCGCACGCTTCCCGAAGCATATCAGGTCTGATACATCGTTCAATTACCCGGGCTGCCAGTCGTTTGCAGGCATCTGATGGAGCAAGACGCATACCTCCTGCTTTTTCATTCAGTATCGCGGTTTTACTCCTGATAAAAAAGGGGCAGATTATTGGATGGTCAGGATCATTCTTACGAATTTGTTCAACAATGACCTTGTCTTTTGTGGGATCTAAGGATCCTCGATCAGCCCGTTCGCGGATGAGCGCTGTTGAAAACCCTTTGACGGCTTCGCATTTCCGATAGGGATCCCCAAAACCACCAAGCGGGCACATCGAACTTTTTCCAACCAGATATGAGAATTTTAAATCAGGTTGTTTCTTTCGAATGAGTTCAAGCTCCCGCATATATGTTGCAAGCTGGGATATCGTCCTGACCGCCACAATGATTTGGCGATTATTGCGTTCGGCCAGCAATGCAGACACGACTGATGACTTTCCTGACCCGGTTGGTGCATCAATGAGGAGGACTCCCCCGTGTTTCGCAGTCTCAGCAGCTTTATTCAGCATTTCTT
>ERZ795046.4107-NODE-4107-length-10884-cov-3.958814_pt1 | contig 10884 bp, 10 predicted proteins | sample MGYA00375130_ERZ795046 | MGnify/ENA primary metagenome ERZ795046 (study PRJEB30175, sample SAMN05720202) | activated sludge metagenome | isolation source: anaerobic digester from wastewater treatment plant | place: Japan | collected 2015-05-15 ...
GACCAGCCGAGGAAGAGAGCGGGTCTTTGGATGCTGATGAAAGTAAAATGTCCGTTCCATAAAGGATGCAAGTGCGTCCTGGTTATCAGCAAATCCTGTGGCAATCAGAGAGAGGATATGAGCACAGAGTGATGCATCGTCAACACACTGTGATTCAATCCGTTCAGGCTCCGCATCGATAAATGTTTCAAAAAGACGCTCTACGGTTTCTGCATTCTTTGCCAGAAGGACGGCCTCTCCGTACGGATCAAGATGTGGCCTTCCTGCCCGCCCGGCCATCTGGTGATACTCCCCGACCGGAATCGGAACCATCCCAAGTCCTGAGCTGAATCGTGAATAATCTCTGATGATGACCCGCCGTGCCGGGAGATTAAGCCCTGCTGCAAGGGTTGGTGTGGCGGCAATGACCTCAATATAGCCGTTTCGAAACCCTTCTTCAATAATTGCCCGCTCCTGCCGCATCAGTCCGGCATGATGAAACGCAGCCCCCCGCTCAACACAATCGGCAAGAACATTTCCTTCATCCCGGTCACGAAGTCTGCGAAGTTCCTGTGCGAGTGCTTTTGAGTCAGGACTGCCGGTTTTCAGCGCTCCTGCCGCCTTTTTTGCAAAAGCCTCGGCATTTCTTCGTGAAGAAACAAAGACCAGACACTGTCCCCCCTCCTCAATGGTATCAAGACACAGATTCAGGTCATCATGTCTGGTTTTTCCATGAACCGGACGTTCAGAGTCTGAAAACCGAATCTTTCCGTTATAATAGACTCCCTGACGGAGATCAACCGGCCGCCATGTGCTGGTGACCAGTGCAGCATCCAGCCATTCAGCCAGTTCTGCAGGATTTCCGATGGTAGCAGACAGACCGATGATCTGCATACCAGGGTTGGTAAACCGCAGCTTGGTGATGACCATCTCAAGCGTGGCCCCCCGGTTCTCTGATCCGATCAGATGGACCTCATCAAGGACAATGCACGTGATCTTTGAGAGCCAGGGAGTCCGATTTCGAAGCAGGGAGTCGGTCTTCTCACTTGTAGCAACGATGATGTCATTCTCTCCAAGGTATGCATCGGTCCGGTCAAAATCACCGGTCGCGATACCGACCCTGATCCCCCCTTTCTTAGAAAATTCATCATATTTTTCTGATGCAAGGGCACGAAGCGGGACAATATAGAGGCATTTGCCACCTGCAGCAATCCGTGACCACATGGCCATCTCGGCAAGGAGTGTCTTTCCACTGGCAGTCGGTATCGATATTAACAGATTTTTTCCTTCGAGTAACCCGTGCCTGATGCACTCCGCCTGAGGCGGGTATAATGTTCTGATCCCTTTTGCCTGACATGCTCTGATAAAGGGTTCGGGAAGGGGGAGTGATGCAATATTCATTCCGGTTCACCAGTGAGAAGGGATCAGAAAAGACATAATCGTCCTGTTAATAGTAGTAACTGATCATATCCTGCTTCAATTCGCGACGTTTCTTCTCAAGGAATGAGAATACCGATTCATGGGAGATCCCTTTGATAAGCATCTCGATTGCTTCCCTGGCAATCTTCACCTGTTCAACGGTGCCGATGATCCCGATGGTTTTGCCATAAACGGAGATCTCTGTTGCCGTCATGTCCTGGATCTGTGCCCGGGATCGACCATCACGTCCGATAATTCGCCCTCTGATCCGTTCAATTTTTGAATCGCTGCCGGCATATTCAGAGAGCTCAATAATCTCAAGATACAGGTCAGGATCCTCTAGGAGTATTGAGGCGCGTTCAGGAGAGAAGCCGCGGGCTATTGCTTTTACGGTCTCAACCGCCTGAATAAACCCGTCAGCATCCTCACCCTCGATACTGACAAGCCCCTCTTCACTGTCAACCAGTATCCGTGTTTTTGTCTTCTCTTCTATCTCCCGCTTTGTCTGCCCTTTTTTTCCGATAAGAACCCCTATTCGTTCCTGGGTTATTCGTGTTTCCTGTTGCATACATGACTCCTTTGGTTATTGCGGCGATGTACCGCACAGCTTTTCAAGAATCTCTGATATCTCTCTCGTGGTACATCGCTCATTGAAGAACCGGTTCAGCTGTTCCAGATCGCGTTTCAAAAAACCCGGAGCATGGGGATGATCCCGGGTGACGGCCTGTCCCATGTCTATGAGATATGGATGTCCTCTCCCATAGAGAATGTTATATTCCGAGAGATCCCCATGAACCAGTTTTGCCTGTCTCCAAAGAATTCTGATATCCTCTAAAATCTCATCATAGACCCTCTGGGCATCATCAAACACTGCAAGCCGGAGCTGGGGAAAAGCACTGGTTTCCTCCCCTAAAAATTCCATGACCAGTACATTCCGATCAAAGATCAGCGGGTGCGGGACCAGTATTTTTGCTTCCTCTGCACGCCTAAGGTTTGAAAACTCTTTTCTGGTCCAGGCGAATATCACATCCCGACGGTTTTTCCCGATATTGATAAATCTCCGGTCAGCGGTGATATAGTCCTGCATCTTCTTAAAATTCGCAGTCCTCGTCAGGTATATCTTCACCGCCACAGGGGTCCCATTCCGGTCGGCGAGGTACACATTTGCCTCCTTTCCGGTGGATATCGGCCCACCCATAGATGTAATCCAACCCTTGGAAAGGAGTTTATAAAGGCCGAGGAGGGTGTATTCATCAAATACATCATCCCTGACCTTAAGCTGGTCAAGTCCCTTGATTTTTGTCCTGAGTTCATCGACTCGTTTATCAAATTCATCTGTCTGCCGATCTCTCAAGAACTCACCCGATTTACTTCAGATACTGCCGAACCGGAGCAAGGATGGTAATGAGGCTCTCTGCAACGGCAGTCTTCAGATCTGCCGGGTGTATCTGTCCTTGCGCATAGGCATGTTCCATCTCCTCATATGATCCAAATGTCCGGTTTCCACCGAATTTTTCCGGCCGTTCAATGGTAACGGTTTCCATTCGTGGGAATATATGATGCTGAAGCACCTGCAGGACCGGGTTGTCGACAATCTCTGGCGGACAGAATGCTTTCTTCATCTTCTTTCTGATATCATCCTCGGACTCTGCAACTGAAATGTAGTTCCCCTGGGATGAGGACATCTTCTTCCCATCAAGGCCATGGAGGATGGGAACGTGGATACAGACCGGAGAAGGGTAGTTTTTCGCAGGCAGATACTCACGTGCCAGCATGTGGATCTTCCGCTGATCGATACCTCCAAGGGCCGCATCAACCCCGAGCATCGCAATATCTGCCATCTGCATGATGGGGTATACCATCTGTGATACTGTCGGGTTGTCCATCTGCCTTCCGACCTCATCCATACTCCGTTTGGCGCGGTTCAGGGTGATCGCCTGAGATAATTCATGGACCAGGATCTGATATTCAGGAGAGAGCTGAAATGAAGACCCGAGCACATAGCGGATGTCAGTCAGCCCAAGCCCCTCAAAACAGCGGCGGTTATATTCAGCCAGTTTTTTTACTTCTTCCATTGTCCCTTTCCGGTTTAGGAACGCATGGAGATCAGCAAGGAGAACAGTGACTTCAAAACCTGCATCTCTGAGATCTATCAGTTTATTGATCGTAACCAGATGCCCAAGATGGATCTCTCCACTTGGTTCATATCCTGCGTAGACCTTTCTGACCGGACGGTCAAGGAGGGAACGCAGTTCCTCGTCAGTAACAACCTCGACCGTGTTCCGTATTACACGGGCGTATGTATCCATTCTGAGGAGGTTTGTATTTGACCGTGATAATAGGATGAGTGATTAGAGGGCAGTAAACTGCATAGCCTCGTTCGTCATCCTGATAGAGGTCTCCGGGTCAGTGACCGCTCCCATCATCGCGCGGATTGCATCCACGTTTTCTATCACAACATCGGCCTCCTGATGGATTGCCTGGAAGAAGAAGAGTTCCTTTCCGACCATATTGACCGATGCCTCAAATATTCCATTCTCCCATAAGTCAGACCTCGGCCGGCCCATATCCATGACATATTCTTTTAGTTCTGCTGTGCTCTTGATGGCAGTCTTCGGCTGTACAAGACCGATCCGGTTATGGTTTCTCATAACGGCAAGCACATCATCACGGCTCACTTCTTTCTTCAGTTCGATAGTGATTGCATGCATGTGCATCTGAGTCGTCGGCACAATCATCGCCATGGTTATTATATCGATATGGGGGAGGACGGTGTTCACGTCAGGTCCATGGTGGCTGGGAATGGTCGGCGGGTCAAGGACAACGGCATCAATCGGGCCCTTTTTGACGACATGAGGATCGGCTCCACGTCTGACCATCACCGCCCTGACTTTGGTGACCCCGAATGCGTCATCCATGGCCTTAATAACCCGGCACAGTCCGGTCGTGTTACATGAGACTACCCTGACAAACTGCCTTCCGATAGCATCCTTATAATTTGCATGGGCATTGAAAGAAAATCCTGCGACTTCGTGGTCTTCACCACCCTGCCAGATTGCTTTTACACCGGCTTTCTCATAGAGAGGCTTATTAGACTCACCAACCCCTCCTGGTGTTGCATCAACCACAATGTCGGCTTTTTTAAGCATGTCCTCAACGGAACCTGCAACCGGAATTCCTGCTTTTGTAAATGCATCCTTCTTACTCATGTCAGCAATATATACCGGGTACCCCCTCTGAACGGCAATCAGTGCCTCTGCTGATGGTTTTGTCTTTGAAACCCCGATAATCTCCATATCCTTCTGGGCAGAGACTGCATCTGCAACCCGCTTTCCGATGGTTCCATATCCATTAATTGCAACTTTGATCATCCTGTGGACCTCGCTCAAATGATGATTGATTGGTATCTGCTTTATAAATACATATAATGTGTCCTTGCAATCCATTCATCCCAGCTGGGTATGGTGATCGAAAATCAACACCGTGGATTGTCCCCTGTCTGGATAATGAATGAATAAGGTGTAACAACTCCCCGGTGGGATCATACGGATAGTAAAAGAGATGTCCTTTGCAGGAACAATCAGATGAACCAAAGCCTGTGATCACGTCTCCGGTCATCTGGTGTGCAATATGGCATTCGATCCGCTCCTGTGTATGGATACAGTACGCACCGGTGACCTGAAAGCATGGGGAGATAAGGAGTGAGTCGATATGCCAGCAGGGTCTTCTGTCTTTTTCAGAATTCAGCCTGAAATGTCGCATGACCCGTGCAAATCCCCCTGCCCCAAGAGCAGATCCCACATAGGCATGCCATCCGGCTGAAAAAATCCTCTTACCACTGGCTCCTACGCGAATTTGGCACTCGTCATTCTGTACGAGGAGGATGTATACTCCCTTATCCATAGACTGACTGGATGAGAGCAGCAGCGGCCTTAATAAACCGTTCCCCATTCTCCCGTGCCGGTATTCCATGACCTGGATAGAGACCGCCAACCTTCAGCGTGGAAAGCATGTGAAGAGAATCTGAGAGCACGGTTCTGCTTCCACCTGGAAAGTCATACCGCCCGAATGCACCATCAGAAAAGACGGTATCCCCGGAGATGAGTTCTTCAGAAGCCCTGTCATACAGGCAGATACTTCCTGGGGTATGACCGGGGGTGTGTAGGATCTCGTATCCATCAAATACCTCCCCTCCCTCAAGGATGATATCAGGAATGATCCCTGGTGAATGTTCACCAAAATGCATCGCAAGACTGAGGTTGTCATTGTTCAGTCCTTCAGCATCTGCCTCATGAATACAGATCTTTGCCCCGGTCATCTTCTGTATCGCAGGGAGGTAGGCGATATGATCAAAATGACAGTGGGTCAGGATGATGTGGGTAATCGTGTTCCGATGCGCCTCAATTGCCATCGGGGTCACCCCGGCGTCAACCAGAATCGTGCCCCGTGCAACATAGGCGTTTGCGTACATCCCTCTTCCCGGGATGAATTTTACTGCCATGTGACTATCATATTCCTCTGCATACAACAAGTAGGATATGGTACATACCCGATATTCCCTTCCTGATACTTCAGTTCTGCAGACGGTTTCACAAACCGAATCATTAGAGACTGACCGGTTAATTAGGCTGATTGAGGCAGGAAGGGTGGTTGTTCCTCTAAACCCCTCGCGACCTCACCCTCCGTGTGCCATCGGGCAGGGATGCAGGGTCAAGGTCAATGTCAATGTGGGCACGTCCCGGGATGTCTGTGATCCGTCCCTTGAAAAAGAGAAGGCAGAAGCAGCTTTACAGAATGGTGCCCACACCTTGATGGATCTCTCAACCGGAGGGGATCTTCCTGCTATCCGTCGGACTATCCTCACCTTTCCGGTTCCTGTCGGGACGGTCCCGATCTATGAGGCAGTACGACGGGCAGGCTCGGCATGTGATGTTGACGGAGATCTTTTATTTACTGTGATTCGTGAGCACTGCAGGGACGGGGTTGACTTTCTTACGCTGCATTGTGGTGTCAATCAGGATGTCCTGCGTTCGCTTCGGGAAGATCCGCGACGGATGGGTGTTGTTTCCAGAGGGGGAGCATTTCATGTGGCGATGATGGCTGCACGGGAAGAAGAAAATCCACTGTTTCATGAATTTGACTACCTGTGTGAGATTCTGGCTGAATACGAGGTTGTTGTCAGCCTGGGTGACGGAATGCGTCCGGGGTGTCATGAGGATGCGTCCCGGGAGGCAAAGACTGTTGAATATCTTAACCTTGGCCGGCTTGCCAGACAGGCTCATCATCTTGGTATTCCCCGGATGATAGAAGGACCGGGTCATATGCCTTTTGAGCAGATAGGATACAATGTCAGGATGATAAAGGAGCTGACTGATCAGGCCCCGCTCTATCTTCTCGGTCCGCTTGTTACCGATATCGCGCCAGGATATGATCATGTAGTTGGTGCAATAGGCGGAGTGGTTGCGTGCAAACATGGTGCGAATTTCCTGTGCATGGTATCCCCGAGTGAACACCTTGCTCTACCACGGGTCCATGATATCATTGAGGGGACGAGGGCCTCAGTTCTTGCAGCGCATGTCGGAGATCTGCTTGCCGGCCGGAAAGATGCATATGAGCGTGAAATCCTGATGGGAAAGGCACGCTTTGAACTTGACTGGGAAACACAGTTTAAAACGTCGTTATTTCCTGATGTGGCACGACGTATTCATGACCGGGACCCTGAAAGGGAGACCTGCTCTATGTGTGGTGACCTGTGTGCGGTGAAGATGGTGCAGGATCTCTTTCCATGTCCGGATGGAGATGAGAAGCTGTGAAAAGAAAGGGAATTGGAAAAATACCCGCCAGAAGCTTGAGTTCTCACCCGTACCTCCGTCCTTTACTTTACCATACACGACTTCTGCGATACAAAAAAGAATCCGTGATTTATTGTACTACAAAGGTGAAGATCTCCATTAAAAATTCAGGTGTTGCAACTGGTTGCAACCATTGAAACAGGCGAAAACATCAAAAATCCTTCAATATTCTCATGATTCTCTGGAGAGGAAAAGGCCAGGTCAAACCAGGTATAACTTTTTCACGGTATTAATTGTGAGGAGATCTCTGTTCAAAGGGTTTTCTTTAGGAAATCTAATCTATCATTATCGCGGGGTGTACACCCGATATGACGTATATCCGGAACATAATCATTAATTACATCAGCGTCGTTTTCTCTGATGATCAGCTTCTCGATGGCTTGGCGAATACCAGATCCTGCCATTCAGATTTACGCATGGGAAATCGATCATGATCGGTCAGATTGCCGGGTGACAGGGGCATGATCACACATCCCTCCCATAACCGGTATGATTATGGAAGGATAGAGACACGGTGTCTGATATCTTATGGAAGGCAAGAGATTGTACGTCGGCAACCTGACGTACTCTGTGAAAGAAGACCAGCTGAAGGATTTATTCTCGCAGTATGGTGACGTAGTCAATGTAAAAATTATTGAGCAGAAAGGGTTTGGATTTGTCGAGATGGCCACCAGCGAGGAAGCCCAGGCAGCTATGGACGCTCTGAACCAGACCGTTTTTGAAGGGCGGACCATGCGGATTGATGAGGCACGGCCCATGCAGCCCCGTCGGGAGTATGACCGTGGATCAGGCGGCGGTGGATACAACCGGGGCAGGGGATACAGTCAGGGGCGCAATTACTAATTACTGATTTTAATCTTGATTTTAATCTTTTTATCCTTAATTGACTGTTACAACCTTTTTATATGGCCGTCCGTAGGTGACTGACACACCCTGACCCTCCCGCACTGCCTGGTACATCAGCTCATAGGTTCCAGGTTTGGTTGGGGCTGTCAGTTCAAAAGGAATAGTATATGACTGTTTGGAGTGTATCCCGGAAGGTACAGGCAGCCAGGCAGGCCCCCATGTGGCAGCATCACCAAGTGCCCTGATTCCAACGGCGTGCATATCAAGCCAATTATCTGAACCGTCATTGAGCAGGGTGATGTTTACCTGGTACGACTTCCCTGCCTGCATCGCTGAGGGAATACTATCCCCGGTTATGACGGCATGCACACCGGTGATGATAGTAAATGGTGTAGAGACTGGAGCAGGTGTCTGGGTCAGGACAGGAGGTTCAGGTACATCCGGCATTTGGGGGGTAAATCCTGTCCCTGCAGGGATTAAGGGGTACTGATCGATGAGACCTGAATCAATATACGGGATATCACCAATACCATCCTGGTCAGCATCAGGGATCATCTGGGCTGCATACACAGGAATGCCCCCATGAGCCCAGAGATTTCCCCCCGTCTTTGGCCCCTTGATAATATTTGTCTGATTTGAAAGGGTCTGGAAGAGGAGTGCCCCTTCACTGGCAATGTTTCTGATATTCACCTGGTTATCAAGGATGTTATTCCAGATCTGAATACCTTCTGCATGATCAAGGAGAATACCCGGTCCATGATTTCCTTCAATCCGGCAGCCGGTAATCACCCCGCCCTCCGTCTTTTCCAGATGTAACCCTGAACCGGTATTTTCTGCAATAATGAGATCCCTGATCTCCGGAGTCCCTTCTGATATGAAGACACCCTTCTCGTTCCCGGTGATTCTTGACGACAGGAGCACCGGTTTCTTCACATCTTTCGATGAAAACCCGATCCGTGAACCGGTGATGGTACTATCACTACACGTAATGTCACGGTCTGATGTCATCTCTGATATGGACGGATCAGAGGAGTGATCCCTTCCCCAGGGAAATTCAGATGAATCAGACCCTTCAAGGTATATTCCGGTCACCTCATCCTGAACAGTCAGGTTCTGTAGCCGGACACCGGTAATCGCTTTCCCGTGTGCATCAAAAAGCGACACCCAGATACCAACCGAGGGATCATTCGACGTTGCAGGGCGTATAAAATGTCCTTGCCCGTCAAGAATTACCGACGATGAAGTGATGATAATGCCGACCGGATATGCATGGGTGATATTATTCTCAAGTGTATACCGTCCTGGTTCATCAATGAGAACATAATCTCCTCTATATGTCCCTGATTCAGGGGGAAATGTCAAAGAGCTCCCATGCACCGGGGAGAGAAAAAACAGTGTCATGCAGAGAGCTGCACACACAATTGTATGGTTCATATCATCACTCTGCTTGTATATAGCAAAAAGATGAGCTGTATCAACGTTTATGGCTTTTCTGCCAGCATGTCGTCAGGGTATGTATCCACAATTCTGACTCCTTCCTGGACGAGGAGAACGTCTATGTATGCTCCCTCCGGGCGTGCATGATGTTTCATCACCCGAATCCTGCGCATGCTGTCCCGACGCTCAATCTGAAGGATAATCTTGCAAAGATGATACAGGCCGGTCCCGCCGAGCGGAGCAAAATCACCCCGGCTGATATCCATGTATACCTGGTTGGTTATGAGAACCGGAATGTCATACCGTTTGGCATAGCCGAGAAGAATGACCATCTGACGGTTAAACTTCTGAAGGGCTTCCTGGATATGTTCCAGTTCGGTGCGGTACAAGCCGGTTGCAGAATCAAGAATAATGAGACCTGCCTTCTGTTCCCGTATCACCTCCTCGGAATCATGAATCATCATGGCCTGCTGGGTAAAATCTGACGGTTCATAGAGGAATAGCCTTTCAGCAAGGTTCTCTGCCTCATCCCCGGCAATCTGACTGAACCGCTCGGCAGAGAAACTCTCGGTATCAAAATACACCACAGACTCTCCCAGCCGCAGGGCTGACACAGCTGCCATGAGGCATAATGTGGACTTTCCTGACCCTGGTTCCCCAAATATCTGGGTTATCATCCTGCGGGGATATCCTGTTCCCATAAGTGCATCAAGCTCAGAATTACCTGAAGATACCCCGGTCAATCTCAATTCCTTTCACCCGTATGATATCTCTTTCCTGCCTTCGTCACTTCGTGCAGTACATCCCTGACAGGAATATTCCTCTGTCTGGCGTACTCTTCGGCAAAGGCATATTCAGGCTTTACCAGGTAACAGGCATCCCCGATATATCCGAATTTTACCGGAAATACAATCTCCTCCCCGTGAATGCAAACGGGGATGTGCTGAATCTCCCGCCTTGCGATAAACCGGTGAACGGCGGGGGTAACTCTGATCCCCAGTGTTCCCAGTTCCCTGGCAAGGATCTCAGCAAGGGATGCGGACCGGGCGGGTGGTGCGATCACCCTGATAAGATGGCCAGGTCTTCCCTTCTTCATAAGAATCGGAATGGCACAGGCATCCCGTGCTCCCTCCTCCATCACCCGGGTGAGGACTGTGCCGATGCATTCCCCGGTCATGTCATCAACATTGGTCTCAAGAATATCAACAATATCTTCAGACATCCCCTGGCATTCCATGATAAACGCCCTGAGTACGTTTGGGGATGCGGGATCATCCCTGGTCCCCGCTCCGTATCCGGTCTTCAGGATGGTTCCGGTTGGAAGATTATTCATCCCTTTTCCGCAGATCTC
>ERZ795046.4113-NODE-4113-length-10874-cov-6.984102_pt1 | contig 10874 bp, 13 predicted proteins | sample MGYA00375130_ERZ795046 | MGnify/ENA primary metagenome ERZ795046 (study PRJEB30175, sample SAMN05720202) | activated sludge metagenome | isolation source: anaerobic digester from wastewater treatment plant | place: Japan | collected 2015-05-15 ...
CCAACGCCTCCTCGACGGTCTGGGCAAATATATATTCATAAATCTCTTCAAAGATTCCTAATAAGGGTGCTACTCGACCTAGCTTTAATCCATCCCCTTCCTGTTCCCCAAAGTTATCCTTTGACCATTGTGCGATTTCTTGTACTGCTGTAGCAATCCGTTCGTGATTTGTCATGGACACCTCACCGCAAATAGTTGTAATAAGTCGCAATTTCCCGGATTATAACCGGTTTTTCAAATTTGCTCAGCAGTATAAACAGTTCACCATCAGCAGCGTAACTGTTTTCTGGAAATCGAAAATTATTTATAAAACTTCGACGAATAACAACCTGCCCCATGTCAATATTTCCCACTTGAGGAGAATCTGTCGGGTTCAGATAAACCCTCCCATCACGACGTACCTGTATAAAACAGAACCAATTTGCGTCAGGATTACATTCAACTGCATGGAATGCAGCATTTTCAAAATTCTCGTGAAGGACGTTATCGTCGTCTAGGAAATAAACCCAACCATCCTGAACAAGATCCAGTAACAGATTCCTGAGTTGATTTCCAAAGAACGATTTAGGGCCTTCAACAAATGTTGTCAAAAAGGGGAAATCTGGTTTTGTGGCCTTACAGCCTTTATCAATAGCGCAGTGCCAATAGACCTCCATCCTTTTAATGCGCTCCGCTATTGATTGGCCAATCGCTACTAAATTCCACGGGCGAGATACAGGAGTAATTATGTGTAACTTCACGATCCGGTTTGCTCGACATATTTTGCCATCACACGACGTGTCTCATCGTCAAATTTCGGTTCTAATTTTTTTATAGGGGTTGCCTTCGTAATCATGGGAACCATTTTGTACCAATTTGTATCTTCGAGATTCCCCATGCACAGGCCCTGTCCGTGGTATGATTTTGTGGTGCCAAATCTAAAAACATAGCTTGGCGTCGGATTGTAAGTTAACGTATCTCCGGCTTCGCCAAATTTATCCTCCAGCGCGCACATGAACCTTGAATCGTAGTTCATTCTTACGTCCGTCGGCCACTGCACTTCCTTCCAAGCTTCGCTAGTCAAACTGATCGCTGCGTGGAAGTTATACGTTACTCGGTTGAACGGAACCGTACCCAACTCGTCCTCGCCCGCAGTAAAAACTAAAGATGGTTTCGCCCACTGAGCATTTGTTCTCCGCAGCACATGTACTATGCTCTGTAAGTGCCATGGAAGATATATATCATCATCCTCCCAGACTACCAGTATTTCAGCGCCGTACTTTTTGATAGCTAAATCTGCTGCAAAGTTATACTTAGACCCTAAGTCCGGGAAACGTTCACTCTGGGAAATAACGATATATTTATCATTTTCTTCACTGTAGAATGATTCCCCATCGTCAACCACGATCAGTCTAGCTGGGATGTCGCATTTTTGCGCGAGAAAGCATGCAACAACGTTTTCAGTAAGCTTCGGTCTGCGATATACTGGACATAAACAGGCGATCATTGAACCACCTCACCGTTAACCTTTGTTTTTCCGGTAATAACTATCAATACATTCGCGAATTTCTGATAAGATTTGTTCGACAACATAAGGCGTAACTTCGATTTCCCCGTTTTCGTTTGGCTTACTTAACTTAATGGCGGTATCGATTACCATGTCGTCAATTTTGGTTAATCCGCACGCCAGTAAATCTCGAACTTCGGCTGTAATCTTAATTTTCATGATCAGCCTCGTAACTAACTCGGAATAATTGATGTTGCAAAAAACTCCGCATCGGATAGGACAACCGATAAGACGGAATCAACATCCGTGTTACGCTCCAAATGTTGGTATCTGCTGTTCCATCGCTGTGGAAAGACAATACCAAAACCACCGGCATCTATAAATTTTTTACAGTTTTGGTCCTGATCGTCGATTAGTACATGCCACGGCGATGCTATATATTGTTTGTCGTACGTGAACACGTACCGCTTCTGGAATTGCGGGAAGTTTTTCATTATCCAGCGTTCCTTCCCAACCAACGCCGCTGCGGCACCGTTCTCTAGCGACAAATATCCGGGCGAAGTACAAAGCACCACATTTCCGTTAAACATGCTATCAACTTCTCTAACGAGGCGTTGAGCCCACGGATACACATCCAAGTTTGCCCAGAAATCTGCATCCAATTCTTGCCAAATTTGTCCAGTCGGAATGCCAACTAAAAGGGTCAAATCTACCGGAAGGGGACGTGGTCTACTGGCGGCATAAACCTCGGATTCCAAAACACCAAATTTTTTACAGACGCCTCCAATGAAGTCTGCGAGAACCCCGTCGCAATCCAGGTAACATTTAAAACTCATAAATACCGATCCCCCACAAAGTTTGTAAATCCGTACGAGCCAGCATCACTATGCATGACGAGACGTCACCTAAAAAAGTATAGTTCTATATGGAATGAACCACGGTTCGATAAGTATTGAATTACCGTAATTTCGATAATCATAGGTGCACGCAACAATGGCCGATTGCTACTGTACATACGCCTGGAACGCTCTTTCGCACCGTTGGGAACTAATATCGTCATGCTCATCAGCGTGCGATGTATGCCAGGCCGTTCCGTGCTCCTGCGATAGCCCAGATCAGCCGCCAGCACCTAACGAGCCGAATCCTGCAATTAGACAATTTATATGCACAACTGCACCTCCTCACGACGAGCCGATCTCGCAGAATTGTGCAGAATGCTTTTGTGTATGGTATCAAGAGTCCGACAGCAGTCCGTGGGAATTCTTCACATCATGTGCTGAATATAACCCGTCCAGGTGTGCAGGGTGCCTTTGCAGTGGTCCTCCGCCACCAGATGCAATAGGATCATACTACGGCGTACCGTGTTATAGTGGGACTCTACCATGTTATTGCGTGTGGCAGTGGGTCGAAGAGACGGTTGAAATAGAAGTTCCAGACCCAGAGGATCCGGTTCGGTGTATAGATTACTATTGTCTGTACTCCTTGGATCCAGAGCTGTTGAGTTATACACCGGTTTACAACGAATGCAGTTCCATACCCGGATGTTGGTGTCCAATGCCACCATCCAGCTATCACGGTGAGTACATAGCCGTCTCTTGCGGAGGAACAATCCGAAATACGACAACCACCAGTACGACAACAACTACGACAACGACAACGACTACAACAACCGCTGTTCCACTGAGTTGCGATGATTTCTCATGTATCTACTTCTGGTCGATATCCGGGTATATTCGAATTTCCGACGATTGCATGATGCTCGGCGGCTGTAGCTGCCCGCTGCCACCGTCAACATACGTCGACAACTATATTCAATACAGCTGCACAGGCCGTTATGTAACTACGACAACTGCAAAACCGATACGGTACTGTACACCACGAAGATGCAAGTACTGGTGGAATGGAGATTATTATCAAAAATTGCTCGATTATTGTGTAGTCGCCGATAACTGCGTCTGTCCGGATCCACCAGCTGCAAAAGTCGGCGATTCGGATTATTTATCAATCGGTTGTCGCAGCGCAACTCAAAATCCACCACCCGACCGTACAGCATGCCGCCAATGGTCCTGCGTCTTTGTCTGGTATTACGATTGTGACGACTGTACCAGCGGACATTACTACCTCGACGCGGACAAGAATCAATGCACGGGCCACCCAGGTTGCTGGTGCCCAGATATGTATTCTGCAAGTTACCGCGGCGACAGACTTTCTGTACCCTGCGGAGGTGTGATATCTACAACGCCTACTCCGTAAAGAGCGATTATGGCTAAAACAACAATTACTTACCAGTACTGGAAATTGGTCAAAACCTGTCAAGAAGATGGGTGTCCAGAAGAGTACAATTGCAGTCTTCCTGGGTTTACTGGAGAGATTGTCGGCGAAGAAGAGGTCACATGGTGTTTTAAGCAGGAAGAAGAGCCACTTCAAGAATGTGACGGCTGTCAATGTACGTGGGAAAAAGTTCAAGACGAATACGGAAACTGGTATTGGGGTAATCCGTCGTCATGTCAGCCGTCGGGCTCCGGTCAACGTTGTTTAAACTGTGCTTGTGCACCGCCGCCGTACGATCCGTTAGAAGTTGAAGGTTCAACGTACACATCTCAATGTATTCCAAATTGTACCGGTTGCGGGTGCGCATGGGTTTGGACATCATTTCCAACTTATCCTTATTATGATTGGGTTTTAGATCCCGTATGTCAGGATTTACGAAATCGTGGGCATCGTTGTGACACGTGCGTCTGCGACGCTGGCAGTAAACCGACAGGGAGGGGCAGGTATATCGGCGAACGCAAAACAAGACAATGCCGTTTGCCGTGGGATTCAAGCCTTATAGATTGTCAGTCGTGCTCTTGCAAACGGGCTTACAATGCAGCCACGGGTGTATGGGATATTCTTACTGACTGTACAAAACGTTACGGCACATCCCAGTGCATCGACTGTGAATGCCCCGAGATTAACAGGACACCCACCAGCTACGGGGAGATCGTTGATATAGCATGTCTTCCGATAGAGGAAGAACCAACCGATTGTGACGACTGTACCAGTTCATGGTATAGCACAAACGAAGATGGAACTTGGGAATGGGTGCTTATCGACGAATGCCGAAACGGTGAATCTGGAGACCCATGTCCAGATTGCTTACCGTATCCACCGCTGGATGACCCGGAAGATTTCCCCGGTGAGACAAAACCTGGACTTTGCGTCCCTACTTGTCAGGGTTGTAGATGTAGATGGGATCCAACGACTGGGATTTTGCTTACTGGTTGTTCATCCAACACATCAAGCTGTAGCGGCTGCATCTGTTCTCCAGAGTACTATGTTAATAATACGGGGCAAATTAAACTCCGGGAATACACAGATTGCTATCCAGAACTTCCGGAAGATCGATCTTATTGCAACGTTTGTTCGTGCGAATACGAATATAGCAATGGCGAATGGACGCTCAAGCATGGGTGTCAAAACTCTGAAGGAAGTTCGTGTAATGAATGCATCTGCGGATCTGCACCGAGCAGCCCGCCCGGACCGGGCGATCCTACGACAATCAGCATACCATGCGTGTTTCCCTGTACGTCCTGTAAATGTAAATGGGTCTGGCTCGGATGGTCCTGGCGTGTGCTTTCAGATTGCACTCCATGTCGAAATGCCGACTGTTATTGCGCTTCAATGCCCGGTTACACAGGGACGGTGGTCGGTGAGGTTTACCAGTCAGACTGTATTTTTGGCGGCCCAGCTCCAACGGATAGCTGCACTAACTGCACGTGTATTAGCATCTGGGATACTGCCACAAAGTCGTGGGTACAGTCTGGTTGCTCGTATGGTGGAAAATCCTGCGGTGAGAACTGCATTTGCCCGGATCCGGGTAGCTATACCGGTAGTAATGTCGTAATCGAAAATTGTATGAAAATGCCGTGCAGTTCGTGCACGTGTGAATACACATATACGAACATTGACGAGAGTACAGTCGGATGGGTGCTAACAAGGACGTGTGCTGATAGTAGTTCAGATTGCAGTTTGTGCTTCTGCGACGACATACCAGAACTGACAACAAACCCGAGTCTTGGAGACAAAATCGAGGTCCAGTGTATCTATCGCGGACTCATACAGGACTGTAACGGCTGTTCATGCACGTGGCGATACAGCGACGGTAATTGGACAATGGAACACGGATGCTCAAGAAATGAGGGAGGATGTCCAGAAATTTGCAAATGTCCGCAGCCGACCAGCAATGGTAATGAGGGACAAACAGTTACAGTAGCCTGTGTTCCAAGCGGCGGCCCGAACTGCAGCGGATGTGCGTGCCTGTGGTTCTGGAATTCTTCTGAAAAGGATTGGTCGCTTGTTGAATTATGTAGTCAAAACGGCGTTGCGTGCCCGAGCTACTGCGGTGGATGCTGGAAACCGACAACTCGTGGATCACAACACGGTGAACTACAACAGACAAATTGCTCTCCAACATTTGGAGGTTGCAATTGCATTGGTAAATACGTAGATGGAGTTTGGACCGTAATTTCACCGTGTTATAACAGTCCAACTGACCCCATTTACTGCATATTCCAAGTCTGTTCTGATCCTGGAATCATCGAGCCAGATCCTTATGAGACGTTAAATGCAACTTACGCTGGGGTGTGCAGTTCAAGTCTAACCAACTGTACTGGATGTGAATGCAGATGGCAATGCGATTATTTTTATACGGATCCAGAAAATCCATTCGCGGGAGAGATTCAGTTTTACTGGCGAAAAGTCTACCCTTGTTATCAGCCTGGTTCCGGCAGATGCCCGGTCGAATGCGCCTGTGCTGAGCCCGATCCGTCGCAATGCATTAGTCTCAAACATGTAGGCAATCAAGATACAACGGATTGTAAAAGACCAACGACTGGTGGCAGGTGTAAATGTCGTCTGTCGTGGGACGATGACCTCAAACAATGGAATACTATCCGCCCGTGTTATCAGTATGGGGATCCTCCAGAATGTAAGAAATTAGATTGTCCAGTACCGCCTCCCCCTGAGACCCCGAGAGAATACGAGATTGACGTAGAGTGTATACCAGCCAAGAAGCCGCCCAAGAAGCCGCCAACGCGCGAGGATTGCAAAAACTGCTCGTGTATCTGGCAGTGGGATTCGTCTGCCAATGATTGGGTCGAGTACGAACCCTGCTACAAAGATCCCGAACGACGTGTGCGATGCCCGGAGGATCCAGATTGTACGTGTAATAAGCCTCCAATACCGTACCCGCGGCCAACTGACGGAACGCAAATGACGATGCCGTGTGGCGAGTCTACAGGCGGTGAATGCTGCTGTGCAGAATCATAGACCTATAGTTATATCAGATCGGTAAGCTGCGTACGGTAATTGAGTAATATATCAAATAAGCAGTAGAGCCGAATGTCATGATTCGCGAGTACACTCCAAAAAATGCTGACATACTCTTGTGGATGCCAGTCAGACTGTACGAATATACGATATGCACCGTCCTAGGTCAGCCGTTTCATCACGCTTCACTTGTACGGGTAACCGCTGACGGCAACATTAGCGTATTGGATCAGAATGTTGATTTTGTCAGCGAAAACCCGCAAGATCTGAGAACATTGCTGAAAAAGTATAAATTTGCAGTCTTACGCGCCGAATGGTTAACCCGTACAAACCGCAAGAGGATTGTGGATTTCTTCAATAAAATGCGAACGGCGGCGTACTCCTATCGGGGGGCGTGGAAAACGTTGTTTTACACAAGATTTAGTAAAGCGATCAAGGATGACGCTGAACTTGTATACTTCGATTCTGCTATAGATCCGTACATTATCGTCAAGAATCGTTACACAAACGATGTGCGAGTGGTGAAAAGTTACACTTGTGCCGGACTGGTCAATTTGTGCTTCTTGCGTGTCACAAAAGTTAATTTGTGTCCAAACAAGCCTGCCGAGTGGGTTTCCCCGATAGATATTTACGATTCCAAATTTTTGACGAACCTTGGAATCGTCGGACCAACCACAAAACTTGTTATTCCAGCCGGCAGCAAGACAGATCTTACCAGCGAGTAGCGTCAATACGGGTTAGCTAAGTATATGGATGCGAACGAAATTAAATCATTGAAAAAATTGTTTTCTGCGGTTCGCAAGCTTCCCGCATTTGCAGATGCATCGCTGCATATTAGGCCCATTAAGGACCACGGTCAATGTTTATTTTCCAGCCGAGGGTACATTATCAGGATCAACAAGTCTTTAACATATTCTGAAGCAGTCTATACTCTAGCGCACGAATTAGCACACATCCTTGTTGACATGGAAAATAAACATGGAGCAATTTTTGGGGTGATGGAAGAAGCTCTGAGGAATGTATTATTTATTCTGACACAACAGCTGCAATCTGGGATTAAAAGTAACAACAGCACATACGCGGCGTCTCAGACGAACGTAGAGAATTGAATCAGGAATCGGCATCATGCGTATCGCAACTGGTACTGGCACGTGTAGGTATATCAATCAACTACAGTGCAGAACGAAAGAAGTACCATGCAATTACGACCAGCAACGACTCTTGAAGATTATCTTATCGCTGGACGGCTAATTCACGAACAGTATGTAAAATCGGACTACATCTCACCGCGTTCTTCTGGAATCTATTTAAACAGATATCATTTGAACAGGGCGACGGTAGTTGTCCTGGGTGAAGACGCAGGAAGAGTCATATACACATTGACAATTGTCCCAGCAAACAGCGTTGATATGCTGCCCTCTTTTGAAGATTTTCCGCAGGAAGTTACGAAAATATTGGAGAAATACGCAGACGTAGCTGAGCAGACATGTCTGGCCGGATCTTATGTGTCATACAGGAAATTCAACGAGTTTTGTCATTTAGTAAAAGAAATTTGCGAGGTACGCTTCGACTGTACGTTGCTCTGTTGTCACCCCAAGCATGAGACGTACTATATGAAGCAATTTAACGCAAAAAGAATAGCATACAAAGAATCTATCAGCCGCGTCAACTGCAAACCAGGAAGCTTACTTGTGATAGAGTTTTCTAATCTTAATCAAAAAAACCTCGAAGAGCAGACTCTTCGAGGTTTTTGGAATACCGTATACTCTAGAGAAGTTCCAAGCAAGTTAAATGAGCTTGTCACATGTTAAATTTCAAGATGATATCAAAAGCAAGCGCAACGCCGCCACCTAGAAGTCCGCTTATAATACCAACAGCTGCAGATATCCACCTGTAGTTCAATTCCCTTGTCGCTTGAAGGCTAATCAATGCTTTTTCTGAGTCGCCGTTTCCAAATAAGACCTTGCGTATGCATTGAACGTCGTCTCGTAGGTATTGTAATTGCGCGGTATTTTCGGCCAAACCTTTGATCACCTGCTCAACTTTCTCTTCCAGGCGATCCTGTCTGCTTACAAGTGCGCTGGTAATCTCGTCCGATTTCCGCTCGACCATTCACCCTTCCTTACGATACTTCAGTTCTTTTCAGCTGAAACCATACCTTCCGGAAGTTCCGCAATGATCTCTTCAAACATGGACGGGAAATTGCGGCGTGTTTCGCGAATAGCATATTTTGCGAGCGGCACGGCCACATTTCGGAGGAAAAATTCTTCGCTGTTTTTTGCCTCAATAAACATCTTCAATTTAACGTAGCACCCATGTGCATCGCCGATAATGGCATCCTCCAAAACGTCAGACAACCACTCGGCACCAGCACCGTCTAATTTGTTTTCGATCTTGTTAAAAACACGTTGGACATTGTTTATACGAGAGTTAACAACGGCTGAGATCAAAAGGAAGATAATTCCCAGACCCACGCCAACACCGACGGCAATAAGTATTGGAACTAACATGGCAACACTCCACTATTTTTTAACTACCAAAAATAACCTTCCACACGCAACAGTAATCAGAAACGCAAAAGCTCCAACAAGAACGTACAAAGTAGGCAAGAGCGTAGCAAGCAGATTATTCGGGAGCCATTGCTGCGGCGGTTTAGGTACTTCTGGTTTGTTATCTGATGGTTTATCGGTATCAGTATTTGGTTTTTGTTCGTCCGGTTTTGCTACGCCCGGAGACGGGCTACCGCCAGGCGGTACAATAGGTACCAAGGGCGGGTCTCTCTTTTTGGGACAAAGCCAGCTAAATAAACCTGGACGAGTGCGCACGATCTGGTATGCTGGACCGTACCAGGTTGCAACTGACTCGGAAGAATCTGTCCCCCATATAATACCCAACCAACGACCATCCGAAGCAAATACACCGCCTCCGGAGTCGCCTGCGCGAGATGTAGTACTTATCCGGATCCAATTACCGGCATTATCGGGGGATGTAGCGTAGGCCAGGAGTGTCGCAGGTATTGTTCGTAAACTAGCTCCGCCGTCGAAACCCGCAAGGATTAAAGTAGAGCCAGCAGGTGGAGCTGCTCCGCCCGCCGAAGACCAGACATCTACTGACAAATCATAAAATGTTTGTTGGTTCCCCAGAGGTTCCAGAATTGCATAATCGACGTTTCTGTCAACTACAAGCACCTTGCAGCTGGTCGCCGGTACATATTGAGAGTAGACTGTTACGACGTCAGATCGCTCCACTACGTGTCCTACCGTCATGACACTGACAGAATCGCCGTAACGCACGATCGTCCCACTCCCTTTAACTATCTGCCTAGACGCAGTAGTTCCGTTTACAACAATCACAGAGGCTTTGTAAATCTTCTCGGAAACTTCCTGAGATGGTTGTTGCGGGGTACTTGGCCGCACCGACGGCGCATTGTACGGAGAAGAATATGGCATTGTACCGGGAGGAACGCCGCACGAAGGACCGGTGCACTGCGCATTTAGATCTCTTGAGAATAAACACGCCCACAGAGACATTGCAATCGCTATGGGCGTGAGTAGTGATAATGTTCCTAATGTGCGCTTTGCACGCGAGAAACCACGGCGGTCTCCGAACGGTATACGGCACAGTGGAGACAACCCACCATCCCAGAACATAGCGCACCTCAAGTTAGTACTACAACAAAGCGAAGTTTGCAAATAGACTCTTCATCACGGCGAAGAAGTCGTAGTAGTCGTGGTAGTCGTAGTCACGGACAGCGACGTGTATAAATCCCCTACAACACCAACGGTTACGAATCCGCTGCCCGCAAGTTTCCTAATCGTACCGACAATACGTTCGTCAGCCAGGTCTACACCGTACAAATCGATGTAGTCCCCTGTCTGTCCACTCGGTGCCAGATACGTACCGTTGCGGTCCCTGGATGGAATCCCAACATAGAGGACTCTGTCCGTGTTATTTGTAACACGGAGTACTGGATATAATGGAGCTTTTCGTCTTGAAAATCTCATCGGACTACTCCACCTTGATTAAGGACAATGGCAGCTTTTTTCACGGTCTCGTCCTTTTGAAGCATAGCAGCAGC
>ERZ795046.4119-NODE-4119-length-10870-cov-3.600000_pt1 | contig 10870 bp, 8 predicted proteins | sample MGYA00375130_ERZ795046 | MGnify/ENA primary metagenome ERZ795046 (study PRJEB30175, sample SAMN05720202) | activated sludge metagenome | isolation source: anaerobic digester from wastewater treatment plant | place: Japan | collected 2015-05-15 ...
CCACCTCGTCACGATCGGGTGCGGGTGCCACAACCGGCGCCTCATTGAGGAACAGTACGGTGACACCATAGAGTTTCTCGACTCGTACAGGCAGCTCCCCAAGGCGCTCGAGCATCTCTTCAGGAGGGTGTTCGTCTACGGCGCGAAGCCGGGCAAGCCTGCCCGGGCAGCTCTAGACGCCGCCCGGGAAACGCTTCCGGACAAGGGTTGAGGGAGGACACGTATGGAACTCAGTCGGCAGGTCAGGGAGTACCTCGAGCAGGAGGGCAAGAGCGTCTTCATCGCGAGCTCGGACGCCCAAGGCAGGGTGAACGTCGCCATGTTCGGCTCGGTGAGGCTGGCGCCGGACGGGATGGTCGAGCTCATGCTCGGGGACAACAGAACCTGGTCGAATCTCAAGGAAAACGGCTCGGCCGCGTGCATGGTGACCATGCACGGTACCAGCGGCCTGTCCACGAAGGGGTGCAGGCTTTACCTGAGGTTGGCCGAGGCCAAGGACGAGGGGGCAGACGTGGAGGCGTTCAGGGAACGCCTTGCAGCCCGCATCGGGAAGGCGGCCGACATGATGAGGCACCTCGTCAGGTTCGAGGTCGTCGAGGCGAGGCCCATCATCGATCTCGGCCAGGGAGTCTGATCCTTGAAAGGGCTTGAGGGATACCGGGACATGAGGAATAGTCGGGTCACCACTCATGAAGCAAAGGAGGGACATTCCATGAACGACCAGACCGTCCTCTTGACCGAGGTGCGCTCGAACATCGGCACCATCACCCTCAACAGGCCACACAGCAAGAATGCGTTGTCCATCGATCTCCTCGTGGAGATCCACAGGACGCTCACTGCCTGGTCCCGATCGGACGACATCAGGTGCGTGATCGTAACAGGCGGGACGTCCAGGGCGTTCTCGTCGGGATACGACATCTCCTCGATCCCAACCATGATGACGCCCGAGATAGAGGAGGTCATGCACAGGGGAAACCCGCTGGAGTTCGCCCTGGATGCGGTCTTCTCGTACCCGTATCCCACCATCGCCATGATGAACGGCTACGCCTTCGGCGCCGGCCTCAACCTCGCACTGTGCTGCGACATGCGCATCGCCGCGTCGGACGTGAAGGTGGGGATGCCCCCTGCGAGGCTTGGGCTCGTCTATCACCCGGACGGCCTGAGACGTTTCATCGAGGTCGTGGGAATGGCAAGGACGAGGGAAATCTTCTTCACGGGGAATACGTACGAGGGGGAGGAGGCCCTCGCCATAGGGCTGGTCGACCGGCTCGTGCCGAGAGAAGAGCTCGAAGACACGGTATATGCCGTCGCCGAGACCATAGCGGGCAACGCCCCCCTCGCTCTCAAGGGCACCAAGCGCATCCTCTCGATGATATCCGAGCGCACGAGGCTCGGCGAGGAAGAGATGAACGAGGCGAGGAGGCTCATGCGCGAGGCGTTCGAAAGCGACGACCTCAAGGAAGGCCAGGTCGCGTTCTTCGAGAAGAGGCCCCCGCGATTCTCGGGGAAGTGACGAAGGAACGGGGTTCTATCGTGAGTGATTGACGGTGATGGGATGCGGCTGGGTGCGAGAAAGGGGGGAAAGGAGGCGTGTTCGTCCATGGCCATCGAATGGAACATAGGCTTTATCCCGTACAAGCGTGCGCAGCTGACACCCGACAGGACGGCCCTCGTCTACGAGGACCAGCCCGTCACCTACCGCGAGCTCAACCAGAGGGTCAACAAGGCGGCCCACATGCTCGAGAAGAAGGGGATCAAGAAGGGTGACCGCGTGGCCCTGCTCCTGCTCAACTGCGTGGAGTTCCTCGAGGTCTATTTCGCGCTCGCGAAGCTCGGAGCCATCCTCGTCCCGCTCAACTGGAGGCTCGCGGGGCCTGAGCTCGAGTACCAGCTCAACAACTGCGACGTGAGGATGCTCGTATTCCACGACGTGTTCCTGGGCAGCGTGGACATCATCAGGGAGAGGATAAAGGTGGAGCAGGACAAGTTCCTGTTCCTGGAGAGCGGGTCAAAGGGCCTTCCAGGTCTCGAACCGCCCAAGTGCCCCTTCTGGGCGCAGGACTACCTCTCGCTCGTCGAGCCCGAGAGCACCGACGAGCCCGAGCCGTGCGAGCCGGTGACCCTCGACGACCCCCTGGCCATCCTCTACACCTCGGGCGTGACCGGGTCCCCCAAGGGGGCGGTGGTCTCCCACCTCCAGACCTTCTTTAAGAATTTCCAGGTGGGGCTCTACATCGACGCGTCCCAGGACGACATCGTGATCGCCCAGATGCCGCTGTTCCACTCGGGAGGGCTCTTCATCGTCGCGACGCCGGCGTTGTGTGCGGGCATGACGCTCGTCATGAGGAGGGGCTTCGACCCGAACGAGTTCGCCGAGGACATCCAGCGGTACAGGGGCACCATCGTGTTCGCCCTCACCACGATGTGGCGCATGATCCTCGAGACCGGAAAGCTCGACTCGATCGACGTGAATTCCGTCAGGCGCGTGGTGGGCGGCGGGGAGAGGACCCCGCCCTCGCTGTTCGACGAGCTCGCCAAGCGCAACCTCTTCATGCAGCAGGGGTTCGGGCAGACGGAGAACTCGGCCATGATGCTCCTCCCCCGTGAGGACATCAAGCGCAAGATGGGGTCCATCGGGAAGCCCGGTTTCTTTACCGAGGTCTGGATAGACGACGGGAAGGGCAGGAGGCTGCCTCCCGGGGAGATCGGCGAGATCTGCGCGAAAGGCCCGACGGTCATGAGCGGGTACTGGAACATGCCCGAAGAGACCGCGAAGGCAGTAACCGACGGCGGAGTGCTCCACACGGGAGACCTGGGGTACATGGACGAGGAAGGGTACTTCTACATCGTCGACCGCGTCAAGGACATGTACAGGAGCGGCGGGGAGAACGTCTACCCCGCCGAGGTCGAGAAGATCCTCTCCACCCACCCGAAGATCTCGATGGTGGCCATCATCGGGGTGCCGGACGATCGCTGGGGAGAGACCGGCATGGCGTTTGTCGTGCCGAAGAACGGCGAGAAGATCACGGAGAACGAGGTGCTCGACTACCTGAAGGACAAGGTGGCGAGGTACAAGTATCCCTCGAAGGTCATGTTCATGGACGAGTTGCCCCTGACGGCCACCATGAAGGTGAAGAAGGCGGAACTCAAGGCGAGGTACGGCAGGGTATAGGGTATGACGACGCGGGGTTTCAGCAACAGGGTGAACGAGCTCTTGGGCTCGCGTTATCCCATCGTGGCCGGTCCCATGCGGCTCATCTCCCTTGGGGGCATGGCCGCGAGCGTGTCCGAAGCAGGCGGCTTCGGCGTCATCGCGGCCTCCGGCCTGAACGCCAAGGAGCTCGAGCGCGAGGTGAGCCTCGCGCGCTCTCTCACGGACAGGCCGTTCGGCGTGAACATCCCCCTGTACCGGGAAAACGCCCGGGAGGTCATCGATGCCGCCCTGGCCATGGGCATAGGCGTCATCTACACCTCGGCGGGTGACCCGCAGAGGATGGTGGAGAGGATCAAGTCGCGCGGGGCCAAGGTGATACACAAGGTCTCCAGCCTGAACATGGCGCGTAAGGCTGCCGGGGCGGGCGTCGACGCGGTGGTGGCCATGGGGTGCGAGGCAGGGGGACACATCGGGAAAGACCTCGTGACGATGTTCTGCCTCGTGAGATCCATCACGCGCACGCTCGACATCCCGGTCATCGCCTCGGGGGGCATAGGGGACGGGAGGGGGCTCCTCGCTGCGCTCATCCTCGGGGCCGAGGGCGTCGAGATCGGCACGAGGCTGGTGGCCACGAGGGAATGCCCCGTACCGGCCTTCTTCAAAGAGGCATTGTGCAGCGCGGAGTGCACCTCCACGCTCGTGCTCGGCAGGGAGACGATGCCCATACGCGTTCTGGCCAACGCCATGGCCTTGCGCGCCGCCGGCATGGCGTCAGGCAGCCTGGATGTGGAGATGGCTGCGAGGGGAGACGATCTGTACGCACCCCGTGCGCGCGAGAAAGACTCCGCCATCATGCCCTGCGGGCAGGTTGCCGGGCTCGTGGACGGGGTTCTCGAGGTCCGCGAGGTGATCGATTCGATGGTCAGCCAGGCCAGGGCCATGGCTCGAGGTATCGGCGAGAGCGAAGGGTGGTGGCTTGCATGAACTTCGAGCACATCATCCTGGACGTGGACGACATGGTGGCGACGATCACCCTGAACAGGCCTGAACGCAAGAACGCCTTCGGCGGTCTCATGCGCCAGGAACTCGTGGATGCCTTGACGGAGGTCGCAGTCCGCGAGGATGTGAGGGTCGTCGTGATCACCGGTGCGGGGGATGCCTTCTGCACCGGTGGCGACGTGGGGGAGTTCGCCTCGGGCACGACGAAGGCGCTGTCCAAGGTCGCAAGCAACGAGCGTCATGCCATGTGCCGGGCCGTGCTCGCCATCGATTCCATGGAGAAGCCGGTGATCGCATCGGTGAACGGGATCGCCGCCGGTGGGGGATGCAACCTCGCCCTTGCCTGTGACATGCGGATAGCCTCGGACAGGGCGAGATTCAGCCAAGTCTTCGCCAAGAGGGGCGTCCACCCGGACTGGGGGGCATCTATTTCCTGCCCCGCCTCGTGGGGTACTCGAGGGCGTGCGAGCTCGTGTTCACGGCCAGGACCGTGGACGCTCTCGAGGCGCTGTCGATGGGGCTCGTCAACAAGGTGGTCCCGCACGGGCGCCTCGAGGCGGAAACGAGGGAACTTGCGGGGACCATCGCATCAAACGCGCCGCTTCCGATAGCGTTCGCAAAGCGAGGTCTCAGGAATTTCTGCAGGTGGGACCTCCCCCAGGCGCTCGACTACGAGTCGTACGTGCTCGAGGTGCTCATGAAGAGCGAGGATATCGTCGAGGGGTTCTCCGCCTTCCTCGAGAAGAGGCGGCCCCGTTTCAAGGGGAGATAGGCTGGGGACTGCATCGGTACGGGAGTCGGCCGCGTTGGACTAAACACCGAGGCATTGTTTGGAAGCCGGCCGAAGGCGCGAAAAAGGCGATGCCCGGCTCAGGGACCCGGGCGGCCATGGGAGAGACGTGTTCGGTGCAACCTGAAGGGAGGCAGAAGATGCGGAAAAAGGTATCGTTCGTGGGTGCAGGCAACGTCGGTGCAACAGCGGCGCTGAGGCTGGCCGAGCTGGATCTCGCGGACATCGTCCTCGTGGGCGGGGTGCACGAGGGCATGTCGGCCGGGAAGGCCCTGGACATGGCCGAGGCGGCCCCCCTCGAGAAGCATCACAGCAGGATATCCGGGTACACCAACGACTTCGACGAGGTCGCGGGCTCCGACATCGTCGTCATCTCTGCGGGAGTGGCGAGGAGACCGGGCATGAGCAGGGACGATCTCCTCACGACCAACCGCGACGTGGTAAGGGGCCTCGTCGAGCGGATCGTCCCCATAGCCGGGGATGCCGTGTTCATCATCGTGACCAACCCCCTCGACGCCATGTGCCATGTGGTGCTTGAGACGAGCGGGTTCCCGCGCACCAGGGTGCTGGGCATGGCGGGCGTCCTCGACTCCGCCAGGTTCGCGACGTTCATCGCGCAGGAACTGAACGTCTCCGTCGAGAACGTCAGCGCCTTCGTGCTGGGCGGGCACGGCGACACCATGGTGCCGCTGCCCAGGTACACGTGCGTGGCCGGTATCCCGGTCACCCAGCTCATACCCTCGCAGAGGCTCGAGGAGATCATCGAGAGGACACGCAACGGCGGCTCGGAGATCGTGAACCTCCTCAAGGTCGGCAGCGCCTACTATGCGCCTGCCTGCGCGGTCAAGGAGATGTGCGAGGCCATCCTCAAGGACAAGAAGAAGATCCTGCCCTGCTCAGCCTACCTCCAAGGGGAATACGGGGTGGACGGCCTCTTCGTGGGTGTCCCGGTGAAGCTCGGCTCGAAGGGCATGGAGGAGATCATCGAGGTCGATCTGCTGCCGCAGGAGCGCGAGGCCTTTCTCAGATCCGCACAGGCGGTCCGCTCCCTCGTCGAGGCGATGCGGAGGCTCAACGGAAAGGACAGCCTGAAGAGTCAGGCCACGGGTCAGGACAACAGGCAGGCACGGCAAGCGAAGCGGAGGGGTTCGACCCCCCGCCCGGGGGTTCCCCTGACCCGGGAATGAAGGGGCCGCACCCCCCGCGAGGGTGCATCCGCAGGTCTCGACCCCCAGACGATAGGCCCCTCTTGGGTGCGGGGGTTGAGACGGCGGGCTCGAAGGGCGAGAGACGGACGACATAACCCATGCCGCTTGTTTTTTGAAAGGCCCGGGCCCATCCGGTGCGTTTCCTTTCACGGAAACCGTCCGATGACCCCACCGTAGGCCGGGTGAGCCCGGGCCCGTTTTTTCCCCAATACTTTACCGAGGGCGGCCTCTGTGCTAATGAGGCCAAAGGCCATGAATCTCGAGCGGGAATCCCCACCAGGAAGCAGTCGGGCGAGCGGCGCCGTCCTCTGGTACGTGGTGTTCAACTTCGCGGTCTCCCTCTGCCTCTGCTATGCATACATCTTGTTCACTCCCGACATGGACACCCCCCTCAGCCGGGTGTTCGTGCACGGGGCGCTCGTCTCCAACACGGCGATGCTGTACCTCGTTCTCTCCCTGGTGTTCGGTGCCCTGTCGCTGGCGCCTGGCGTCGGGGTGGGGCTATTGTGGTTCATGACGGGGTTCTTCACCGTGTTGCACATGCTCACCGTGCTCGACATCATCGTGTTCAGGATCTTCAGGTACCACATCAACTCGATGGTCATCACCCTGGTGTTCACGGAGGGCGCCAGGGACTCTCTCCACATCGGCACCCTCACCGTGCTCACGTACGCGGCCGCCTCGGCCTGTGTGCTCGTCCTCGAGATCTGGCTGGCCCGCCTGTCGAGGAGGATCCCCTCGGCCAAGCCCTCCGCACGGAGGGCCCTCGTCTTCATCCTTGCGTTTGCCCTGCTCTTCGTGACCGCCGAGAAGGCCACGTACGCCTTCGCCGATCTCTTCGGCGTCAAGGAGGTGACCAGGTACAACAGGGTCTTCCCCCTCTACCAGCGCCTGACGGTAAAGCGTCTCGCCCGCAAGTACCTGGGCGTCAAGACAGACCCCGAGTTCAAGCTGAGTGCGTCCGGGCGAACCCTGAAGTACCCGGCCCAACCCTTGGTCCGGGATCCGTCCAGGGGGGGAAAACTCTACAACATCGTCTGGATCGTGATCGACGCGTGGCGTTTCGACATGCTCAACGCGGAGGTCACACCCAACATCCTGAAGTTCTCGGAGAGTTCCCTCGTGTTCGCAAACCACAGGAGCGGGGGCAACGCCACGCGTTTCGGGATCTTCACCCTCTTCTACGGGCTGTACGGCACGTACTGGCACCCGTTTTTGGCCGAGGGGCAGCCGCCCGTGTTCCTCGACGAGCTCATGAAGCTCGGTTACGATTTCAGGATCATCTCCAGCTCGTCCCTCTCGAACCCGGAGTTCAGAAGGACGGTGTTCGTGAAGCTCGGCCCGTACATCACCGACCATCTGGACGGCGTCAAGGCCGACGAGAGGGACCCCGAGCTGGCGCGGACCTTCGTGGATTGGCTCAACAAGAGGGACAAGTCACGCCCGTTCTTCTCTTTCCTCTTCTTCGACGCCCCCCACGGACCTTACTCCTACCCTGACACCTTCGAGAAGTTCCGCCCGTCGAACAAGAACCCCAACTACGTCACGGCCGGCAGGAAGGACGCCCACGCCCTCTTCAACAGCTACAAGAACGCGGTCTTCTTCGACGATCACCTGACCGGCATGATCCTGGACGCGCTCGAGAGGCGCGGCCTCATGGAAGACACCATCGTCCTCATCACGGGGGATCACGGCGAGGAGTTCTACGAAACCGGCTACTGGGGGCACACGAGCACGTTCTCGGTCTACCAGACCGGGGTGTCGTTCGTCCTGTACATCCCGGGCATGCCCCATGGCGTGATACGGTACCCCACGAGCCATCTCGACGTGGTGCCCACCTTCATGCGCATCCTCGGGTACCGGACGCCCCCTGCAGCCTACTCCCACGGCGAGGATCTCCTCGGGAAACGTCCGAGGAAATACGCGGTCGTCTCGGGGTGGGACGAGGCGGCCCTCGCAGACGAGGTGTACACCATCGTCATGCCGACGCAGAGCCACGTGGCCGCGGGCCCCGAGGTCCGCCTCACGCGGGGCTGGCGTCTCGCGGACGACGAGAGAGACGTGCTCAGGCGAAGGCAGGCCGACATCCTCACCGTGATGATGGAGATGGGCGCCTTCCTCAAGTGATGCGGGCACCCCCGGTCCAGGGGTGAAGGCCATCACGCACGCTGCTGATCTCAGACAGGCATCCTCGAAAACACAGCTGGAAGACCGGCATCACCCGGTGCAGGCCCGGATCGTGTGGTGGTGCGGGCTGAAGGGACGAGTACCTACCGGTCATGGAAGAGGGTGGATGCCGAGCCTGCCTCCCGGAAAGGCTTTCCCGGAGGCTTTGCGGGGAGTGACCCGCGGCCGCCGGGTGCGGGACCACCTCAAGGTGGCCGGTGAGCGCGCAGGGCGGCCACTAGGGCCTCGGGACGGCCCGGCTCATGAATGCCCGCGCTGCAGGCGGGATCTCACCCGATCTTGATGTCCTTCGAACTCTCCCAGAGCCCGTGGATGTTGCAGTACGAGGCCGCGACCAGGGTGCCGGGCTTGCTCACCTTGAGTTCGGCGGTCGCGGTGTGGCCGGTGTACACGGGGCCCTTGTTGGGTCCCTCGACGCACTCGCCGTGGGCGGTGAACTCGAAGGTGCCCACGTGGTATGCGTACTTGTCGCCCTCGGGCTTGAAGGTGAGCTGGATCCACCTGATGTGGTGCTCGGTGGTGTTGGGGTGGGCGATCTCCTTGCCCAGGGACACCTTCACGGAAAACGGCTCTTCCGCTTTTACCACGTCCGGGCACTCGATGACCGGCACGTGCTTTTCCTTTTTCCAGTCGTCACTCTGAAACAGGTCGCCGTATTTCCCCATGTCTCATCCTCCTTTTCGTTCTCACGGTCTGAAAGGGAGCGCCCGCCTCGGGCGGGACCCCATCCGGCCGACATGACAGGGTTCGTCGTCGGACAGGGCGCCCGAGCAGCCTCCGCCGGCGTGATGCCGCATGCCAAAGGTGAGTGGTCATTCTAGCACGAAACCGCCTTCGTGCAAAAGGCCGGGCAAGAGAGACGTTGTCCGGGTCTTCAGGGGGCCAGGGGCCGGCCGAGCAGGAACCTTCAGGGGGGGGATTTCAGCCGTCACCGATCGTGCCCTATCCCCAGGCTCGTTCTTCAGTATGCAATTTGCGACGGTCCTGCATCGAGCCCGTCATCCCTGTCTGAAGACGCCTGTATCGATGAAGGTATGTCCGGGTTCAAGCCTCGGATGAGGGTGATAACGGCGAACAATGAGAAGATAGCAATGGGCTCATGGTCCACAGTACACATCGAGAGTATTGACGGCGAGGAACGCCCGGGTCCCAGGGTGCCGTGTTAATCGTGCAACGTGCGTTGCGTGTCTTGTGGTGCAGTTCGATATCGGAGCTTGACGGGTCGAAGGATGAGTATAATATGTAGGTCAACGTCGCTCCAGATCCGGCGGGTAGGGCAGCGTGGTTCTCCCCTATGCGGAACGTTCGATCCCGGGAGAAAACAATCATTTTCCAGCACGTAACGGCGATGACGTCGACCAAGTGTCACGCTCCATATGGTAAGAAGAGCGCAACAGGGAAAAGGCCGAGGCGGACAGTCCACAGCTCGTCCGGGCAATGATTTCCTCTCCACCCTCGCCTTCGTCACCGATCTCCTCCCTGATCCCACGTTCGCGATCGATTTGGGCGGCACCGTGATCCTCTGGAACCGGGCAATGGAGGGCCTCACCGGGGTCAGTGCGCGGGACATGATCGGCAGGTCGGGCTACGCCTACGCAGTACCTTTCTACGGCGAGCCGAGGCCTATGCTCGTGGATCTCCTTTTGAAACAGGACACCGTGTACGAGGCACGATACGACGTGGTCAGGCGCGAGAACGACACGATCACCGCGGAAGGTCCCGTGACCATAGCGGGAGTCAGGCATTACCTCTGGGGCAAGGCCACGAAACTCTTTGACCCCCAGGGGAAGGCCATCGGCGTCATCGAGCTGCTCAGGGACACGACAGACAGGAAAGCGGCCGAGGAAGCCCTCAGGCAGAGCGAGGCCAGGTACAAAGACATCTTTCTCAACGTATCAGACCTGTTGTACCTCCACGATCTGAACGGAACATTCATCGAGACCAACCTCGCCACCAAGAAGGAGACCGGGTACACGGAAGATGACCTTGCGCAAATGAATATCCGGGACATCCTTCCTGAAAGACACCGCTCGCGATTCGCACACTACCTGCAGAGCGTCCTGGAAAAGGGCGCGGACGAGGGTGTCTTCACCATCGTAACCAAGGACGGAAGAGAACGCGCCTTCGAGTACCGGAACTCGCTCGTTCATGACGAGCATGGCGTTCCGGTCGGTGTACGCGGTTCCGCCCGGGACATCACGAAAAGACTCGAGCTACAAAAGCAGCTCCGCCGTGAACGCGATTTCATCACCACCATCATCGACACCTCTCCGGCGTTCTTCGATGCCATCGACATGACGGGTAGGGTCATCATGATGAACAAGGTCATGCTCGAAGCCCTGGGATATGCGCCGGGAGAGGTTCTTGGTTTGGACTACGCAGAAACGTTCCTTTCGCCGGAGGAGCGGGAGGACTTCGCATCGGTTGTCCGCAGCCTCGTCTCGACAAAGAGGCCCGTGATCCACGAAAAGTGGATGCTCAAGAAGAACGGTGAGAGAGTCCTCGTCGAGTGGCACAGCAGGACGGTACTCA
>ERZ795046.4124-NODE-4124-length-10862-cov-4.954289_pt1 | contig 10862 bp, 8 predicted proteins | sample MGYA00375130_ERZ795046 | MGnify/ENA primary metagenome ERZ795046 (study PRJEB30175, sample SAMN05720202) | activated sludge metagenome | isolation source: anaerobic digester from wastewater treatment plant | place: Japan | collected 2015-05-15 ...
TACAAGCATGACAACAGCTGAGGAGGCTGCTCTCCGTGTTTTGGATAAGATAGAAAACGGTATATGTGATCCTCAAAAAAGGCGCGAACTCTTTGCATCGGTAATAAAAACCGATATTCCATCAGGAGAGAAGATTCATCTCAAACGAATATCTGATGACCGTGATATCTTCCTGTATGGGATTTTCGGTTATCCCTGCATGCATAGCAAAAGTCCGGGAATATACAATCGTCTTTTTGCGGATTATGGGATGCCCGCTCATTATACCTGGTTCGAGCATCCAGATCCTGGAGCGTTTCTCCAGTCTCTTCCCAATACCGGTGTCCGTGGTCTCTCCGTTACTATTCCTCATAAAGAGGCTATTCTTCCCTATCTTGATGAGATAAAACATGATGCTGAGTCAATCGGTGCTGTCAATACCGTTCTCATCCAGGAAGAGGAGAAATTCGGATTTAATACCGACTGGAAAGGGATATACCGCCCTCTGGAGGGGACAGAAGGAGATACGGCTGTCATTCTTGGTGCGGGTGGTGCAGCAGCGGCAGCGGTGTATGCCGTCTCGATGCGTGGATTTACTCCGGTTATCCTGAACAGGAACCGTGATCGGGCCGGGCATCTGGCGAGAAAGACCGGTGCAGAGACTGGGGTACTGGAGGATATCGGAAAGTTCCATCCGGATCTGGTGATCAATGCAACACCGGTTGGTATGGGATCAGATCCAAACACTCCGATTCCTCCGTCGGTTCTGCATCCGGGGATGAAGGTGTTTGATCTGGTCTATACCCCTCGGGATACGCCTCTTCTTCAGGCCGCTCTTGCTGCAGGATGCTCGGTAATTCCTGGAACCGAGATGTTTATTCATCAGCTTGCCGAACAGTTTCGTATTCTGACTGGTATTGAAACACCGGTCTTTCGACTTCGGGAGATGCTTGCATGAATACCTTTGGACGAAATTTTCGGGTAACCACGTTTGGCGAGAGTCACGGTGTTGCAATCGGTGTTGTCATTGACGGATGCCCCCCCGGGTTTCCACTATCCGCGGATGACATTCAGGTATATCTGGATAAAAGAAGACCCGGGAGTAGTGACCTTGTGACACCGCGAAACGAGGCGGATTCAGTCTCTATTCTCTCAGGGGTGTTTGAAGGAAAAACGCTGGGAACTCCTATCTGTCTTCTTATCTCAAACACCTCGATGCGATCTTCAGATTATGATGAACTAAAAGAAATATTCCGCCCCGGTCATGCCGACCGCGGGTATTTTCAAAAATACGGGCTACGCGATCACCGGGGTGGCGGCCGAAGCTCCGGGCGGGAGACAGCGGCACGGGTAGCAGCCGGCGCTGTTGCCAGGTGTTATCTGAAAAAGGAAGGAATTACCATCTCCGGTATCCTGAGTTCAGTGCATGGGAAGTCAGATCCTGATGAGATCGAGCAGACGATACGCGATGCACGGGATAGGGGCGATTCAGTCGGTGGGGTGGTAAGTCTTGTGGTTTCAGGGTGTCCTCCCGGCCTTGGTGATCCGGTATTTGGAAAGTTAGATGCTCTTATTGCATATGCTCTCATGGGTATCGGGGGTGTAAAGGCGGTCGAGATCGGATCAGGCGTCCGTGCCGCATTCATGACCGGTTCAGAGCATAATGATCAGATGACCAGTGACGGATATCGTTCAAATAATGCCGGTGGTATCCTTGGTGGGATATCATCAGGACAGGATATTCTGGTCAGACTGAGTGTCAAGCCGACGCCGTCAATAACGTCACTTCAGCAGACCGTTGATATCCACGGAAAAGATCAGACCATTTCGGTCACAGGAAGGCATGATCCCTGTATTGCAGTACGGATTGTGCCGGTCGCTGAAGCGATGATGGCACTTGTTCTTATGGATGCCCTCCTTGAACAAAGAAAGATCAGCCGTGACTGCAGACCGGAGTCCTGATTCTGGTATGAAATGTGATCTTCCTCTTCTCCTTGCACCCGCCGGTTCACCCGATGCCCTCATTGCCGCTTGTGCAGCCGGAGCCGATGCCATCTATCTTGGAGGCAGACAGTTTGGAGCCCGACAGTTTGCTGACAATTTTACTGATGAGCAGCTGAAAGAAGCAGTCAGATATGCCCATCTCAGAGGTATTGAGGTCTATGTCACCGTCAATACTCTGATAACGGAAAGGGAGATGCTTAAGGCATTGGATTACCTGGTATTTCTCTATTCAATTGGTGTTGATGCAGTTCTGATTCAGGATACCGGCCTATTATTCTGTGCCCGGACCCTTATTCCGGATCTTACCCTGCATGCATCCACCCAGATGGGGGTGCACAATATTCCCAGTGCACAATATGCAGCAGAAAACGGATGCAAAAGGATTGTTCTGGCACGGGAACTCAAAAGCGATGAGATACAGAAGATAGCTGACTCATTATCCGGGTATCAGGTTGATCTTGAGGTATTTGTTCATGGTGCACTGTGTTATGCATATTCGGGCCGCTGTCTCTTCTCATCTCTTGTCGGGGGCAGAAGCGGGAACCGGGGGATGTGTGCCCAGCCATGCCGGAAACAGTACCGGATAATGACAGGAACGTGCGATCAGTACGGAAGAATTACCGGGACAAAATCACGTAACAAGCCCGCATATATTCTTTCAACAAAAGATCTCTGTCTTTATCCGGTTCTTGATACCATTGTCCGCCTCCCGGTTCGGGCACTTAAAATAGAGGGCAGAATGCGATCGCCGGAATATGTCGCAACTGTCACGTCCATTTATCGGAAAGCACTGGATGCCATCAAAGCCGGCACATTCCATCCTGATCCGATGGATATGGCTGATCTTGCGATTGCCTTCTCCCGTGGGTTTACCTCCGGATATATCAGTGGCGAAGATTATTCTGATGTCATGGGGCGCAATTTTCCAGGAAATCAGGGATACTATCTGGGAACAGTCATCGATGCTGATGTCTGGAGGATACGGATACACCTTGAGTCTGCATTGATCCCAAAAAAGGGTGACGGACTTGGTTTTATTAGTGACCAGATGGGAGAAGGATTTGTTCTTGGTGATGATCCGATCATCCGGGATGGAATCATGGAACTTTCGATACCATTTCAGGTATCAGCCGGTTCGCCGGTCTTTCTGACACGACGGCGAGTTCTGAACCGGAATATTACATATCTGCTCGCGGACCCTGATGCCCGGTATGAAGGGTCTCTTTCCATCTCCTGTTCGGTCATATTTGCGGAAAATGGCACCATATCGGTGACCGGGACAGTCCGTGACCGGCGATCACACCTACACGCTTTCACCTGCAGGGGACCGGAAACCATAGCACCTGCAAAAACGCGATCACTGACACAAGAGATGATCCGGGAGCATCTGATGAAGACTGGTGGCACACTCTTCTCCTTCTCAGATATTACCATTTCAGGAGAAGAAGGATGGTTTGCTCCTATCCGTGTTCTGAACGCTCTCCGGCGTGAGATACTGAGGGCTGCAGAAGATGCAGTTGTTCAGTCGGGTATTCCAGGGTCTGATATGGTTGAGATCCGTGACAGGATACAGAACAGACCTTCCTGTGATGGTGCATCCATTTCAGGACCGGTTCCAATGCAGTCGCGGCTTGTTGTTCTTGTATCTTCAGGAACGGATGCTGACATCGCTCTGAGAAATGGTGCGGACCGGGTATATCTTCTCTGGACGACCAGTCCTGAATGGCCTAATGATTTTTCAAAATGTGACCAATCCATCGGAATAGTGCTCCCTGGTGTCATGAGACAGAACGAGGTTGATCTGTTCATGAGTCATCTGGACCACTGGGCATCACGTGGTATCCGTCACTATCTGGTCGATGCAGTAGGAATGGGTGAATATATTCATAATGTAAACCCAGAATTACACATTTCATCCTGGTATGGACTTCCTGTGACAAATGCTGCTGCACTCCGTGCATGTCACCGGTATGAGTTCTGTACACTCTCTCCGGAGTTATCTGAACAGGAGATTGCTGATATCGTCCGTGCATATCCGGTCAACACCGGTCCGGAACCAGCCATCTGTTGTCAGGGTCTTCTTGAGGCAGCGGTCACAGAGGATCATCTGTGTGCCTATGCTACAATAACCGATAAGGCATACATCCTGCTTCAGGATGAGAAAAAAATTTCATTTCCGGTCTGGTGTGAACATGCAGGACGAAGTCATATCCTGAACTCTTCTGAGCACAGTCTTTTTGATGAATATCCGTCACTTATCCGAATGGGTATCAGATGGTATATCATTGATGCCCGGGGGAGGGGAGGTGAATATGCCAAAGAGATGACACGGATATGGAAACGAAGGATTGAATCGTCTCTTTCTGATGACGAAGTGCGTGAGCTGAAGGAACAGATTCTCAGGATAAGTTTTGGAGGGATTACCAGGTCAGGATACCGAAGAGGACTATCTGAAATACGATCCGGGGTCTGAAGTGCACCGGAGAGACCACATGCAGTCATTATTGTGAACTGATAAGTAATACTACAACCAATGAATGCCGTATGAAATCACAATCACTGAAAACCCCTCTGATCCTTGTAAACCTAAAATGCTACTCAGAATCCATCGGAAACGGCGCCCATCGGATCGCGAGGGCTGCTCGTGAGGTTACTGATGAATCCGGTGTGACTATTGCACTGGCACCGCTCTATACTGATATCCATCCGGTGCATCACCATTATGACATCCCGGTATTTGCCCAGCATATCGACCCGGTCGATCCTGGTGCTCACACCGGACGGATGCCGCTTGCCGCAATAAAAGCTGCCGGGGCGATCGGATCACTGGTGAATCATTCTGAGTATCGTCTTACGATTGCAGATATTGAGAGGAATGTGAGTGCCCTGAAAAGTGCCGGACTCCTCTCCTGTGTTTGTTCAAATAATGTGGCAACGACAGCCGCTCTTGCAGCACTCGGCCCATTTTATGTGGCTATCGAACCTCCCGAGCTGATTGGGGGTACTATTTCTGTTTCTGAAGCAAATCCTGAAATCATTACCGGTTCGGTTGAAATTGTAAAGAGATATAATCCAGATGTCAGGGTTCTTACCGGTGCGGGAATTCATTCAGGCCGGTGTGTTAAGACTGCAGTTGATCTTGGAACTGACGGTGTTCTTCTCGCATCAAGTGTGGTAAAGGCAGAAGATCCGGCTGCAGTACTCCGGGATCTCGTGTCCCTTCTCTGATTATTCGATGTAATGGGGGTCGATGGTAATCAGAACCTCTGCATCCCCTCCGTTTTCTGGAACGAGTAACCGAACCATACAATGTAAATCTTCTTTTGTTCCGGTTATCGTATGTGAGGTCAGATACGAGATGGCGGCCCTCCCCTGAAGTACTTCACGAACTGCGTCAGATAATTCCATCTCACGCAGGATCCTGTTTTTCCGAAGTGGGGTACCGATCATCTCCTCTTTGCTGACACTGAGCAATTCCTGTGCACGGGGATTGACATCCTTGATAATCCCATCCTTTGAGACGACGATAACACCGATGTGGATGGCCTGGATGATATTTTCATATCGTTCTTCAGATCGCACAAGACCTTGCTTTATCTGACAGATACTGGTGATATCCCTGCCCAGCGTCACGGTACCAATCGGTTCTCCCTGATGGTTCACAAATGGTACCGTAAGGATATCCAGTTCTGTAATCCCTGATCCGGTTTTAAGGGTAAACCTTCCATTTGAGGGAAGTATAGTATGACCCGTTTCGGATTGGAAAGAATGAGGTATGCCACAAATACAGTCTTCTTCCTTTTTTCCAACCAGGTCATCAGTATTCCCTGCACTGAGTAGATCTGCACCGGCCTGATTCACAAAAAGAAAAGAACCCTCCTGGTCTTTTGCCCAGAGGATATCAGGGACGGTATCACATAATCTTCTCATCAGGGAATACATAGATGCATATTTTTCCTTGGCCTGAATGAGCGATCTTCGCATCTGGTCCTGCTGAATGGCCGAGCCTATCATGGCTGATGCTGCAAGAAGGGCATCAATCTCCACTCCGGACCAGATTCGCCCACCCATGAAATCAGTAAACCATAAGACTCCCCAGACGTTCTGATCGACAAAAACCGGAAAGATGGCAATGGATTTGGGGGTTAATCCCTGGTTGAAGAGATAATATTTCTGAATTTCTGATTCATTCAGAATAAGTGTCTCACCTCTAGAGAGCCGGTCTAAAAGTCCATTGTCTACAGGAATTTTTTCAGATCTGATATACTGCTCGTACGGATCAGGGTGAATTGCAATCCGTGTCCACGAGGCTTTATTCTGTACATAAGAGGGAGCGGGGGCATCATGAGCTGGTCCATCTGAATGTAATGCGAACAGCCTGACGGTATCAACTTCTGTAGCCAGACCAAAGAGGGTAATTGCTTCCTGTAATGCCCGTTCAAACAGCTTACCTCCAAGAAACAGGTTTGCGACCAGACTGACCGCTTCAAGAATTCCGTCCCTTCTTTTTAACGCCATGCGCGTATTGCGCTGTTGAATGGCATATTCGACTTTATGGTTAAGTTCAGCAAAAAGAGCTTTTGGATCGCCCCCTTTCTGAATATAGAAATCCGCTCCGGTATTAATTGCATCAATGATGACTGCCTCACGTCCTCTGCCGGAAAAGAGGATAAAGGGGATATCAGGATCAATACTTCGGACTTCTTTTAAAAAATCAAGCCCGTTCATGATGGGCATTTCATAATCAGATATGATACATGAGTATGATCCGGATCGTATCCGTTCGAGTGCTTCTTCTGCTGAATGGACTACATCAACCTTGAGTCGTCCGTTTTTTTCAAGACTGAGCTTTGTCAAATCGCATATAACCGGCTCATCATCCACATGGAGAATTCGGACTTCTGAATTCACGTATCAACCTGCTCCTATATGTCGCCCCTACAATTTCATAAAAGTTACATACGCATACACTGTAAAACACTCGTACCATTCACCGGTTTTCAGGCTGATACCTTCAAATGTCACCAGAGATAACCTCATTGATCAATTGAGGTTCATAGGAGATAATTATGCGTCTATGTCAGACACATCTGTTCATCATTATCACGCTGCTCTTTCTTCTCATGTGCATCTATCCATCCTTTGGTGAGGATGCAGGTACCTTTGGGAATTATACCCGTAATGATACAGAATTCCTGTTTATGATGAATCAGTACTGGATTCCGGATTTATATGAGATAAAGGGCCGGATAGACGGTTCGGTTACCTATGATATCCCTGACGTCCTGAATTTATCTGTGGAATATGCAAATATTCGTCTGAAAAAGAATCTGAATGAGACCATCTCATATAATGTATCACCCGATCTCTCATATCTCCGGTCGGCATATAACAGGACCGTCCAGACAGAACTTACCCATTTAAACCGTATTCCGTATTTCAACCGTTCAGATCCACAGTTTCCGGTTCAGGTTTCGGGAATGACGGCACGCCTTTCCCTGTACGGCGCATGGCTTGAATACCAGGTCATGCAACGGTATGCAGTCTCAAATAGAACATTTCCGGCTCTTGCAACAGTTCCGGCAGACGAATTTTTTGCTATTATGAGTAATATGACCTGATAATCAGGATTATTATATCACTTCTTTTCAGGAATACGTACTCATATAATTGATCAGGTTCCACCAGAAGCATATGCGGATACGGGACATCATTCTCCCAGAAGATCAGTATTTTCTGGAAGTTTTTCGTGAAATATCAGAAAAGATAGTGCTTGCATCCCAACATCTGAGTGAACTGACATCAGATCCTGATCAGAATCGTGGTCTCGCCTGCCAGAAGATCCATCAACTTGAACATGACTCTGATGAACTGGTCAGAAAGATATTCACCCGCCTTGAGGAGTCATTAATAACTCCCCTTGAGCCTGATGAAATACACCGTCTGGCAAAAGCGCTTGATGATGTTATAGATATCATCGACTGGGTGGCTCATCAGATCTGTAATTATCAGCTGATTGGCATATATCCCCATCTGGGTACATTTGCAGAATTTATCTCGATTTCAGTCGCAGAAATCCGAGAAGGTGTCGGGCTGCTAGGTTCCTGGGATGAGATTGCGGAGATAAAAAACTCCTGTCAGAATATTAATCATGTGTATAACCGGTCCAGCGATCTGCTCTCAACAGCAGTCTCTGAGCTCTTCTCGATGCAGGATCCGATTCTTCTTATTAAATTAAAGGATATCTATGAAAATCTCGAAGAAGTGCTGCAGGAGTGCAACGACGTCGGTCATGTATTGAATGAGATCATTATTCGTCATAGATAAGCCATGGAATTCATCATCATTATCGGTATCTTCCTGGCGCTTTTGTTTAATTTCGTCAATGGACTGAATGATGCCGGGAACTCCATCGCCACAGTGGTAGCAACCAGGGCATTACGACCATTGTATGCCCTTATTCTTGCTGCAGTCTGCAATATTATGGGACCATTTATCCTGACCACTGCCATTGCAAAAACTATCGGAACCGGTGTAGTCAAACCCGCAGCACTTACTCCTGATACCCTTGTTGTAGCCATCTTTTGTGGCGTGTTTCTTCTCAGCTATCTGACAGCGAAAGGATTTCCTCTATCAGCCAGTCATGCCCTTATCGGGTGCATGGTTGGATCATCCATTGCTGCATTTGGTCTTTCTACGGTTATCTGGCCGTCAGGTGAGATGATCATCCCGGTGGCACTGTCAGGACTTGTCGGGGCACTCTGTGGCGGACTGTGTCTCTCAATCCTCTTTTTTATGCTGAAAGGCCCTGTACGCCTTGGGGCAGTTGCTGGGGCAGTCGGAGGATTTTCATTCATGATCGTTTCGCTCATGGCTGCCGGTATCATTCAGGTTAGCGGGCTTCTTGCAATTTTTATCTTTATTGTGATATCACCGACCATCGGTTTTTTTGGAGGTTTTTCTCTCGATATTGTGGTCTCATACCTGTTCCGGTTTTCCCGGCAGAGCACCAGAAATAAAATCTTCCTTCCACTTCAGATCATATCAAGCGGAATTCAGGCCATCGGTCATGGTGCAAATGACGGACTTCATGCGGTGGGTATGATTGCTGCCTTATTTATTGCAGGTGGCCATTCCGATACCTTTATTACTCCGTTCTGGGTGATGGGAGCATCAGCCCTTGCCATTGGTGCCGGCACGGTATTTGGAGGATGGAACGTTATCACCAGGATGGCAAAGGGTATTACACGCATCCGTCCATATCAGGGGTTTTGCGCCTCCACAGCCGGTGGTCTGGTCATATCAGCCCTGACAATAACCGGTATTCCTACCTCTTCAACGCATATTATCAGTGGTTCTATCGTTGGTGTTGGTGCAACGAGGGGTAAAAATGCAGTTGACTGGAATGTGGTCAGGGATATTGTCACAACCTGGATTGTCACATTTCCGCTGGCGGTAACCACCTCTGCTCTCTGTTATTTTATCTACTCTTTCATCATGAAAGCAGGTCTTGTTCTGATGGATATCATCAGATAACAGATCGGTGTCTTTTTACGTATGTAAGGGTTATTTGTTCCGATTACTGTGGGGATTAAGGAATGGTTGATTCCACAGGACAAAGTATTTTTTGACCTTTTTGAACAGCTGGCCGGTATTGTAGTGCAGGCGTCCCACAAACTGGAACAGATGGTTACAAAAAAGACTGAGCCTGAATCAACTTATAAAGAGATCAAGGATCTGGAACATAAGGGCGATTTAATCACCCATGAAATCTACGAACATTTAAATAGGACCTTCATAACTCCGCTTGATCCGCTCGAGATATCCCGGTTGGCAACAGCCCTTGATGATGTACTGGATTATATTGATGATTCGGCTGAAAAGCTGCTCATCTATGGGGTCAAAGAGTATGATAAGACCATGCAGAATTTTGCTCAGCTGATCCGTCTGTCAACCATCCAGCTGGAATGCGGGGTCAGAGGTATTCGTTCGTTAAAAAAAAGTAATCCGCTTGAAAGTTGTGGCATCGAAGTCAATCGTCTTGAAAACATGGCAGATGATCTGTTATCTCAGGCAATACAACGGTTGTTTGCCACAGAAGATCCCATGACCACAATAAAACTGAAAGATATCTACGAGTGCCTGGAGACGGCTACCGATAAATGTGAAGATGTTGCGAACGTGCTCTCAGACATCAGCATCAGGCATTCGTGATCAGTATGGATAGCATCCTCATCATCGGCATTGTTATTGCGCTCTTATTCAATTTTTTAAATGGTCTTCATGATGCGGCAAATTCCATCTCAACCATTGTTGCAACACGGGTTCTGACCCCGTTGCAGGCAGTGGGTCTTGCAGCATTTTTCAATCTGATAGGCCCGTTATTCTTCACCACTGCCATTGCAAAAACCATAGGAAAAGGGATCGTGGCCACGGAATGGCTTACCCTTGATGTCATCATTATCGGCATTCTTGTCGCTTCGTTCTGGATTTATGCAACTGCATATATTGGCGTCCCGATATCATCCACACATGCCATGGTTGGCGGTCTGATTGGGGCAGCCGTTGCTTATGGGGGGATAAACGTTGTTATATTACCTTCATTGCCTTTGATTGGCGGTGTTGTGCTCTTTGGGCTTGCCGGTGCACTTACCGGAGCATTCATTCTTACCGGTATTGCATACCTCAAACATGAGACAGATTTCAGTCATTTTCTAAAGATTGGAGGTTTTTTCGGTTTTGTATTCTCCATACCGATCTGTATTATACTGCATATTCTTCCAATAAGTGGCCTTTTGGGTATCATTCTTTTTATTGTAATTTCACCCTCTCTTGGATTCGCCGGTGCATTTCTCTTTGGATGCCTGGTAATCAGGGCG
>ERZ795046.4130-NODE-4130-length-10839-cov-3.728765_pt1 | contig 10839 bp, 8 predicted proteins | sample MGYA00375130_ERZ795046 | MGnify/ENA primary metagenome ERZ795046 (study PRJEB30175, sample SAMN05720202) | activated sludge metagenome | isolation source: anaerobic digester from wastewater treatment plant | place: Japan | collected 2015-05-15 ...
TATACATACTCTGAATATAAAGCCTTTATGAAAAACGGCTACAAGAGAACCACATTGTCCGTGTATTCCGAGCCGCAAGCGCCTTTTACGGGCTTTGCGAGGGCGTAAATATCGGTGGAGGCAGCCTCCAGAGAGAATACCCTCTTGCTGAAATCATCGCACTTTTTAATGTCCGCCGCGCGCATTATAATGGGCTTTGCGGCGGTTTTTCTTATCTCCCTCAATATCTCCCTGCCTCTTTCATTAAGCCCCAAAACTCTGATATACGGCGGCTCGTTAAGGGCTATGTCCCTTTCTATGCCGAGGAATGCGGAGAGCACGATTCTTCTGATTCTTGAGAGTGTGTATCTTTTTGTCTTTGCCCGGGAGTATATTTCGCTAAGGCTCGCTGAGCTGTTTACAGCGGCGTAAATTCTGTTGTGAAGCCCCTCGGATACATCGGGGAAAGAAAGGTAATCCTCTGCCGACAGCCTTCTTAAAGCGTACAAAACGGCGGTTTCAAACTGGGAAAATGAGCAGGGCGCCTCACCCTTCTTTATTCCATCCGAAAGTATTTCAATGCTGGCTTCGGGCAGATATTCCGAGAGCTTTTCGGTCAGTATATCCTTTGGGTCTCTATCGGAGTTTTCCGCGCTCAGTATCGCTCTTCTTATCTCCGAGGCGGACATAAAGCCCTTTTCGTAAGATTTTCCGTCATGGGCGGCTCCCCTTCTTTCGATTGGCATGGGGGTGAGCTTTGAGTCTGTTGTGATAAGAGCCTTAATATATTCAATGCCGAGTATGTCGTTTGGGGTTTTTAAGACGGAGGCGACCTTGGCTCCCGCGATTTTGGCGATAGCCCTTTCCCTTGCGGCGGGATAGCTGATACCGCTGTCAAGAGCGTTTAAAATCTCCTCCTCCACTGTTTCGTCAAGGAGGATTTCAGCGGCGTTTTTAAGCCTTTCAACATCTCCGCTTTCGCTGCCGAATGACAGGATTTCCACAGCGGGCATGGCGTTTATTATTTGCACTGCGCCCTTTGCAAAACGCTCAGCGGAGGCGGTTGCCCAAGGGAGCGGCAGTTCTATAACAAGGTCAATGCCCGACATCAGAGCCATTTTGGCTCTGTGCCGCTTGTCGATTAAAGCGGGCTCGCAGCGCTGAACGAAATTGCCGCTCATAACCGCAACAACATGGGTCGCGCCCATTGCCCTTGTTCTCTCAACATGATATTTGTGACCGTTATGGAAGGGATTGTACTCGCTTATTATTGCCGCAACTTTAATGGTTTTCACTTCCTTTGGCAGTTTACTATATTTTAACACACCGAAAGGGCTTATTCAAATATCAAACTTAAAGGGCAGGATTTTTCCTGCCCTTAAACTTTATTCGTTATTTTCTTGTGTTACCGCTTCGGTATTCTCCTGAGGCTCTTCAGTCAGAGTCTCGATTATTTCGGCATCGCTTTCCTTAGCTTCGGCAGCCAGTTCGGCAACGGACTCCTGAGCCTCGGCAGCCATTCTTGCCGCATGTCTCTTTTCGTTAAGCTCGGCGAGAATCTGCTTGTGCCTCTCGTCGCTGAGAGCGTATTTCCATGTCGGGATGACCATGAGAAGTGAGCCGATAAGCGGAGGAACGGATACAAGGAAGAACATTATAAACATATAAGGCTGGAACTCGGGGTTCTCTCTTGCGATTCCGCCAGCGCTTATATAAGCGTTAATCTTTTCTACATTGGCGTCGGAGAAGCCTACCACAGCATAGGCAATGCCGCTGACTATGGTTGCAAGACCGGTTGTGAGCTTTGTGATGAATGACTGTCCGGCGAAGAATACTCCGTCGGTTCTGATGCCCGTGCGGTATTCCTCATAGTCGACGGCGTCGGCAATCATCAGGGATGTAAGCACTGCGGTAAAGCCGTTTGAAGCGCCTGCGAAGAAGAAGAGCACAAAGCAGACGGCAATATAGAAGGGCTTTGCCATATCATAGGGAGCGGCCATGTAAAGAAGCATGATTGCGGCGTAGGGAATTGCTCCGAAAAGATTGCTGTAATTGTAAAGGTCTTTTTTGCTGACTTTCTGCAGTATTTTGGGAGTGAGGGCGGTAGCGACAAAGGCGCCTATCATTACGGACCCGCCCAGAATGGCTATGTATAAGGTGTTTAAAGCGCCGTCCTTGTTTGCGTAGTAGTATGAAACAAGCGGGAACGCTGCGATTGTGACAAGCTGCTTGGGACTTGCGAGTATGCCCGAAATCATAAGCTGACGGAAAGGCTTGTTTTTATACATAACCTTAAAGCTGTCAAGGAGACTGTTCTTTTCGGGCGAGGGAGTTATTCTCTCCCTTGTCATAAGACCCGTAAGCTGGAACAATGCTGTGCCGACTACGGCAAAGATTAAGGCGCTGAGTATAAAGCCCGCTCTCTCTGCCTTAATGGGTGTATCAAAGAAAGGAACGAGAGCGTCTCTTAACGCGAAGGAAACCGACTGGATGGAAAGAAGAGCGACCGCGCTGCCGACGCCTGCGAAGATTCTTGCAAGGGACAACAGCTTGATTCTGTCCTTGTCGCTCTCAGTCATGAGGGCTGTAATGCCCCAAAGGGGAACATCGCCTGCGGTGTAGAGGATATCCCAAAGGAAGTATGCCAGAGCCGCCCAAGCGACGACCGCAATATTGCGTAAAGCGGTTGAGGGAAGGGATGTATCATAGAAGCCGTTTAAGAAGCAGAACATTGTTACAAAGAATATCGGCACAGGCAAAAAAATGAGGTAAGGTCTGCATTTGCCCCACTTTGTTCTTGTTCGGTCTATGATATGACCCATAACGGGGTCATTGATTCCGTCCCAAACCTTAAGCACGGCAAGGATTCCGCCGACTATGCCCGCGGGAATGGCCAGAACAAACTGCAGATAATAGCTAAATGTCTGGCTTATGATGTTATACATTATGTTCTGACCGGCCAAGCCTGCAAGGTATGCGTTGCGCTCTTTTTTGGTATAGGTGTTAAGTTCAACCGACTTGCTCATAAGACTCCCCCGATATAGTATTATTTGTCATCAAAATATAAGGGGACAAAAGCCCCCTATTATTTATTACTATCTAAAAGTTCATCTTACCAGGAATGGGATTATAAGGTCTTATCCAGCTTTGCGCAGTAGCGCAGGATTTTTCTTGCGTCGCTGGCGTTAACCTTGCCGTTGCCGTCCACATCCATTGAGTGCTCAAAGGCTTTGTTGGTGCTTTGAAGCTTTGCGTATACTCTGAGTACCACTCTTGCGTCGGCGGGCTGCACCTTGCCGTTGTTGTCGGCGTCGCCTTTAATCGGGCAGACATAAACCTTAAAGCTGGCCGACTTGCCGTTGTATGTAACGGTGATGGTCTGCACGCCCACCTTGTCCTTATTGTAGCCGGTGATGGTATAGCCTGAGGTGACCTCAACTTCGCCGCTTGAGCCCGACATCTTTGCTCTAACCCTCATTCCTTTTGTGTCAAGGGCATTGCCGACTGTGTTGTAAAGGTTTGTTGGCGGGGTGACTGAAATTGATGTAACGCCGGAGGCTGCAACGACCTCAATGTTCTCTCTAAGTACAATTTCCGTGTTTGTTACGCCGTCGATGCAGATTACCTTTAGGGTTCTCATTCCGGGTGTCGAAAGGTCGACAGGCTCAACCTTAAATTTGTTCGGCTGCCTTCCGCTTTCATATCTTAACAGAAGCTCAGATGTACCGTCTCTCCTGTAAGCTCTGATGTTTCCGCTCTTTAACTCATTGGAGAAAGTGTAATTCTTTTTAGTGGGGTCAACTGTATATTTATTGGGAATGGACACTTCAAAAAATTCAAGAGAATAAATAGGAGCGGGGGTATCGGGAATTATATTGCTTTGTACCGATACGGTAACCCTGGAGCCGAAAGTGGCGGGCCTGAGAACCTCAACACCGCCGTCGCTTTTCTGGAAACCTACATATTCGGGCCGGATTTCAAAATTCATTGCCTCGTAATAATGGAATTTGCCGTCGAAAGAATCAGGATTCCTCTTTACATAGAACAGAAGATATGTAATTGAACCGCTGCTTGAAGAAAGCTGATAATAATCGGTGGTGAAGAAGGCAACATGAACTCTCTTGTTATCGCTGTTGGCAATGCTAATCTCGTTTGAAACCGCTAAATTTCCGTCATCGTCAAGAATAGAATCGCTGTTGCTTACGGCACCGCCGAATTTTAACTTTTTGCCGTTATATTCAACCGCAAAGCTGCCGCCGACAAATTTGCCGCTGCCGCTTACTTCCACTATAATAATCAGCGGAATGGGATAGACGCCGTCAGCCTCCGTGGGCAGGTCCTCGTTCAAATCGCCCAGGAAGCTCTCAAGCTCATCTCTTGAAAGATTTAACTTAGTTACAGAAAACTTAATGTTGTAGGTATCCTCAGCAAAGGTTGCAATTGGGAAAGCTGTAAACAACAAAACCGCTACCAAAGCAACCGAAATTGCGCTTTTAAATCTGTTAAGCATTTTGCATGACCCCTATTTACTCGTGGTTTAATTGTATCAAATTCGGATTGTCTTTTTCAAGCGTTTTTTATGAATTATTAATGAATTGCACAATAATTGTATGGACTGCACTAACAGTTATATGTTATATTTACAAAAGGAGGAAGCGGATGAAAATTCTACTATCGGATGAAGTAAAGTTAGTGATAGACAGATTCTCTGAGCACGGCTATACCGCCTATGCGGTGGGCGGCTGTGTCAGGGATCTGCTGCTTTCCTTAAACCCGAAAGACTGGGATGTCGCCTCCCCCGCTTCTCCCGATGAAACCAAGGAAATATTTAAGGACTTTAAGGTTCTGGATACGGGCATTAAGCACGGAACGGTTACGGTGATTATTAACTCAATGCCTATTGAAGTAACCGCATTCAGAACCGAGGGTGCGTATTCCGACAGGCGTCATCCTGATTTCGTGGAGTTTACAAAGGATATTGAGTCCGACCTTAAAAGGCGGGATTTTACCGTAAACGCCCTTGCCTACAACCCTATCAGGGGGATTGTGGACATTTCCGGCGGGCTCGATGATTTAAAAAATAAGGTCATAAGAACCGTAGGAAATCCCAAAGAAAGATTTGACGAGGACCCGCTGAGGATACTCAGAGCCTTGAGATTTGCCTCGGCTTTGGGCTTTACAATTGAAGAAGAAACAGAGAAGGCAGTACACAAATACCATCCGCTGCTGGGGGAGATAGCCGCGGAGAGAATTTACGCGGAGCTGAAGGCTCTTTTTTCGGGTCAGCGCATTGAGTATGTACTGAGCGGCTTTAAAGATGTGGTCGCCTTTTTGTTCCCTGAGATTAAGGAGAGTCTTTATTCGGGTTATGAGGCTTTGTTTGGGGAAGTGAGCCTTAAATCCGAGGAAGTATTTAAGGCAATATCCCTTTTAAGAGGAGATTTTTATTTAAGGGCGGCGCTTTTGTTCTCGTCGGGAAAAGAGGCGGACGCGGAAACGATACTGAATAGGCTCAGGTCCGATAAGGCGACATCGGGAAAAGTTCAAAAGCTCGTAAAGGCTCTTAAGCTGCCGCTCCCCAGCACAAAAGCCGATATGAAACGCTTTATTAACGCTTTCGGCTTTGACGCAGCGGAGGATTATCTCATTGCCGCCGAGAAAGTTGGTTGTGCAATTGAAAGCAAAGCGCTGCCAAACCTTTCATCGGCAAAGTCCTTTTTTGAGACGATAAGAAAAAACAAAGAGGCGGTTACAATACATGACCTTGATATAAAAGGTACGGATATTCAGAATCTGGGCTTTAAGGGAGCTGAGGTCGGCAAAGCTCTCGAAATTCTGCTCGATGCCGTATTTGAGGAAGAATGCGAAAACACAAAAGTGGATTTAATTCGGTTTATTAAAAACCGTTCGGAGGATATAAAACACAAATAAATGGGAGGTATGGATTTGAGAAAGGTTATTAATTTAAACTTTGGATGGAAGTACTCCCCCGTCTTTGAAGACGAAATGCTGAAAAAAAGCTTTGACGACAGCTCTTTTGAAACTGTTGACATTCCTCACGCCAACAAGGAGCTGCCTCTTAATTATTTCGATGAACGGGAATATATGTTCGTCAGCTGTTACAGAAAGAAATTCAAGCTGGATAAAGGAGACTATGCGGACGGCAAGAGGGTGCTCCTTCATTTTGAGGGCGTTGCCTGCCGCTCCCTTGTGTATGTAAACGGCAAGTACGCCGGAGAATACAAGGGCGCATATACTCCCTTTACCTTTGACATTACCGACCACCTGTCCTCAAGGGATAATGTGATTGCGGTAAGGGTCGACTCTACCGAAACTCCCGATATGCCCCCCTTCGGCAAGGTTGTGGATTATCTTTGCTACGGCGGCATTTACAGAGAGGTCTGGCTTGAGTGCGTGGAAAAAGAGCATATTGAGGACATCTTTGTAAGGACCGGCAATGTGCTTGACAAAAAGAAGCTCCTTACGGCGGACATTACATTCTCAGATAAACTGAAGGGCGAATTGAAGCTCGAGCTTTTGGACGGAGAAAAGGTTATAGCGGAGAGAACCACCGAGTTTGACGCCAAGGTATTCAGGGTCAAATGGGGCATTCAGGGCGTTCAGAACTGGGATATCGAAAATCCCAAGCTCTACACCCTTAGAGTCACTTTCGGCAAGGATGTTAAGGAAGTAAGGTTCGGCTTTAGAGAAGCCAGATTTACAAAGAACGGATTCTATCTTAACGGCAAGCGTATTAAGCTCATAGGTCTTAACCGCCATCAGAGCTATCCCTATGTGGGCTACGCAATGCCCAAATCCGCTCAGGAGGCAGACGCAGACCTTCTCAAATTCACCCTGGGCTGCAATATAGTCAGGACCTCCCACTACCCCGTTTCAAAGCATTTCCTTAATAGATGCGATGAGATTGGCCTGCTTGTCTTTACCGAGATGCCCGGCTGGCAGTACACCGACATGAACCCGGGCGAATGGCAGGATAACGCCATTGAAAATGTAAGGCGAATGATAATCAGGGACAGGAACCACCCCTCAATAGTGCTTTGGGGCGTCAGAATCAATGAAGGCGCCGACTGCGACGCTTTGTATGAAAAGACAAACGCCCTTGCAAGGAGCCTTGACCCCACAAGGCAGACGGGCGGAGTCAGGAACTTCCCGCAAAGCCATCTGCTTGAGGATGTTTATACCTATAACGACTTCTCACACTCCGGCGGCAAAATAAAGCTCCTGCCCCCGACGGTTGTAGCGGGTCCGAACGCTCCCTATCTTGTAACCGAATTCAACGGACACATGTTCCCCACAAAGAGCTACGACAGGGAGGACATAAGAACTGAGCACGCTTTAAGGCACGCGAGGGTTCAGTCAGCGTCATTCGGCAACGACAGGATTTCGGGCGCCATCGGCTGGTGTATGTCCGACTACAACACCCACTGCGACTTCGGCAGCGGCGACAGGATTTGCTATCACGGAGTTACGGATATATTCAGAATCCCGAAGCTCGCCGCGGCGGTTTACGCCTCCCAGCAGGATTACATCCCCGTTCTTGAGGTATCCTCCTCAATGGATATAGGCGACCATCCCAAGAGCTTCAGGGGTCAGATATATATCTTCACAAACTGCGACTATGTAAAGGTTTATAAGAACAACAAGCTGACAGAGATTGTATACCCCAACCGCAAGCTGTTCCCGAACCTTCCCCACCCGCCCATGACTCCGAGAGATTTCCTCGGCAACGCCCTTGAAACAGACCCCGACCTCAATAAGACCTCCGCGAAGTACTTTAAGGAAGTTCTGCTTGCCGCGGAGACTAACGGCTTTAATGTACCGCCCTCCGCATACGCAAAGCTCCTTATGGCAATGATAAGCGGCAAAAAGACAATCTCCGAGACCATTGACATCATCACAAAGTACTTTGCTAACTGGGGCAATGTTCAGCCCGAGTACAAGTTTGAGGGCTATATTGACGACAAGCTCGTGGCAACCGTTGTAAAGTCGCCCTCCAACATCTGCAAGGTCACCGCAAAGGCGGACAAAAAGGTGCTTGTTGAGGACGCGACCTATGATGTCACAAGAATTGAGCTTATCGCAAAAGACCAGAACAACAACCGCCTGCCCTACGCTAAGAACGCCATTAATGTAACGGTTGAGGGCGCGGCAAGGATTATAGGCCCCTCAGAGTTCGCTCTGCTCGGCGGAGCCAGGGCATTCTGGATAAGGTCAATCGGCAAGTCGGGCGACATTAAGGTAACTATAAAGGGCGAGGGAATAGATGAGCCTATTGTCCTTAATCTCGAGGCGATAAAGAAATAAATCCAAAGATAAGAAAGCAGGGACTTTAAGCCCTGCTTTTTTTAATTGCAACCTGCACAAAAAATAAAAAATGGTAAAATTAGACATTTTTCACACGGACAAGCCTCTATTATAGGATAGAGGCTTTAAATATTTTTCAGGAGGTAAAACCATGCCTGTCAGGATTTCTACCGAGGACAATGTGGTGACTGCGTATCTCTCCGGCGAGATAGACCACCATTCCGCAGCCGCCATAAGGGATGCCATTGATACTGAGATACAAATTCAGCGTCCTAAGGTTTTAAGGCTTGATTTTTCGGATGTAAGTTTCATGGACAGCTCGGGTGTCGGGCTGATTATGGGCAGATACAAAAACGCGCTGAATTTCGGCGGCACAACAGAGGTTCACAATTTGCCCCCATTCTGCGAAAGGATTCTGAAGCTTTCGGGGCTTGAAAAGATAATTCGCTTTTATAAGGAGAATAGAGATGCAAGTAATAAATGAAATGAAAATGGTGATTGACGCTCTCTCGATAAACGAAGGCTACTGCAGGGTTGCCGTTGCGACCTTTGTGGCTCAGCTTGACCCCACCATTGACGAGCTGAACGATATTAAGACATCGGTCAGCGAGGCGGTCACGAACTGCATTGTCCACGCCTACCCCAAAAAGAAGGGCAAAATCTACATAACCGTAAGACTCTATGCTGACGGTCTCGCAAGAGTGATTATCAAGGATAAGGGCATAGGAATAGAGGACATAAAAAAAGCCCGCGAGCCGCTTTTCACAACGGCCGGCGGAGAGCGTTCGGGTCTTGGATTCTCGGTAATGGAGAGCTTTTCGGACAGGCTGCTGGTTCGCTCAAAGCCCGGCAGGGGCACCAGCATTACGCTTGAAAAACGAATAGTGGGAAAGGGAAAATAAAATAATGAACGAGGCCGACAAAAAAAAGCAGGCCCTGATTACCGAAAATTTGGGACTTGTTCATGCCTGTGCCGCGCGATTTAAGGGCAGGGGCGTTGAATACGACGACCTTTTTCAGGCAGGCTGCGTTGGGCTCATAAAGGCCTCTGAGGGCTTTGATGAAAGTCTGGGCTACGCCTTTTCCACTTACGCGGTGCCCGCCATTCTGGGCGAGATAAAGCGGATTTTCCGCGACGGCGGAACGGTTAAAATAGGCAGAGCCGCAAAGGAAAAGGCTCGTCAGCTTTTAAAGGCTAAGGAGGAGCTGACAAATCAGCTTGACAGGGAGCCGACGATTTCTGAGCTTGCCGAATACAGCTCAATGAGCGTACCGGAAACCGCGGAGCTTATTTGCGCCGCCACCCCTCCCCTGTCCCTTACGGCTGAGAACGAAGACAACGAAAATCAGGAGATGGATATACCCGTACCCAGCTCTGATGAAGGAATAACCGATAGGCTGGCTCTGCATCAAGTCATGCAGGCACTTGACGAAACGGACAGGAACATAATAGATTTGCGGTACTTTAAGGGTCTTACGCAAACCGTTACCGCTAAGAAACTGGGTATGTCCCAGGTGCAGGTTTCAAGGCGGGAAAAGGTTATACTACTTAAGCTGCGAGAGCTTTTAAGCTCTTAAAGCTGCAGCGGTTCTTTCCATATCGGCCGCTGCGGAGTGCATAATGAAAGCGGTGGAGGTGTTCCACCGCTTTCGCCTTTTATTTATTCAGTTTCTCTTTAACTCTGAGGGCAAATTCCTTGCCGTACTCCTTTGCTTTTTCGATGTCCTCATCAGAGGGAACGAAGCAAATCTTGAGACCCTGCTCTTCCACCGCAATTCTGAGACCTTTAAGTCTTGCGATGATGTTCGGAACGCCCTCGCCGCTCCAGCCGTAGGAGCCGAATACTATCGCGGGCTTGTTGCGGCTGTTGACAGCCTCAACGAATGCAAGGAGATTCCAAACGGGAGCAAGGGCGTCGGCATTGATTGTGGGTGTGCCGATCGCAACCGCGTCGCAGGTGTTGATGAGCTTTGCGAGAGCTCCCATATCGTGCTTTATGATATTGTAGGTTTCAGTCTCGGCGCCGCCATCAAATACGGAGTCGATGCCCTCTTTAATGGCATTTGCGATTCTCTCGGTATTGCCGTAGGCGGAGACATAGAAAATGGGAATCAGCAGCTTGTCCCTCTTAACCTCTTTGCTCCACTCGGTATATTTGCCGATTACGAACTCCAGTCTGTTGCCCTTTGTGAGAATGGGTCCATGACTGGGGCATACTGCGTCTATCTCAAGACCCTCAATCTTTTTAAGACCGTTCCTTACATGCTGGGCAAAGGGGTGCATGATGGCGTGATAGTATTCCTCAAGGGCTTTTTCATAGCCTTCCGCGTACTTGATGTTTGTATCGAAAACATAAGGCTCGCAGTAGTGGCAGCCGAGGAAGTCGCATGAGAACAGGAGCTTGTCCTCGGGGAGATAGGTGAATATGGAGTCGGACCAATGAAGGAACGGCGCGCTTATAAACTTAAGAGTCTTGCCGCCGAGGTCCAGCTCGTCGCCGTCGTTTACGGCGTTTATCTTAATATCGGGATTGT
>ERZ795046.4141-NODE-4141-length-10809-cov-14.960480_pt1 | contig 10809 bp, 4 predicted proteins | sample MGYA00375130_ERZ795046 | MGnify/ENA primary metagenome ERZ795046 (study PRJEB30175, sample SAMN05720202) | activated sludge metagenome | isolation source: anaerobic digester from wastewater treatment plant | place: Japan | collected 2015-05-15 ...
ATTTCTATACTGAAATTCCGCAGAAGAATAAGCCCTTTTTCCTGAAGGGTTGCAACAACTTTGACTGGGGAATGAAGAACCGTCTTTCAAAAATTTTCAACCCCAATACAGGGAAAACCGTAATGCTCGCGATAGATCACGGATATTTTCAGGGTCCTACAACAGGGCTTGAAAGAATCGATGTCACAATACTGCCGCTTCTACAATACTCAGATACACTGATGCTTACAAGAGGAATACTGCGCTCAATCATACCTCCTACATATACCAATGGTATTGTGATAAGGGCAAGCGGTGGTCCAAGTATTTTGAAAGAACTTTCAAATGAACAGATTGCTATGGACATCGAAGATGCCATCAGATTGAATGCTGCAGCAGTGGCAGTACAGGTATTTATTGGCGGCGAATACGAAACCCAATCAGTCCATAATATGACGAAACTGGTGGATATGGGCCAGAGATATGGAATTGGGGTACTTGGTGTCACTGCTGTTGGTAAAGAACTGGTAAGAGACGCAAAATACATGCGTCTTGCCTGCAGAATTTGCGCGGAACTCGGTGCAACCTATGTGAAAACTTACTATGTTGAGCCAGATTTTGAAACAGTCACTGCATCATGTCCAGTGCCTATTGTGATAGCAGGTGGCAAAAAAATTCCAGAATTTGATGCCTTGAAGATGGCTTACAATGCAATTCAACAGGGAGCATGTGGAGTGGATATGGGAAGAAACATCTTTCAGGCAGAAGATCCCGTGGCAATGATACAGGCAGTCAGGATGGTTGTGCACAAAAACGCAAAACCAGAAGAAGCGTACCAGTATTACAAAGAAAAAATTTCACAGAAACAAAAAGGGTAATAGTCGATGACAACATCGTTTCATCACTATGTGAGGTCATTAACGCCAATGTTGAGTGCAGGAATACTTGCAGCAGATGTGATGCACATTGGAGAAGAGATTGAAAAACTTGACGGGACAGGGGTGAAAATGTTGCATTTTGATGTGATGGATGGCGTGTTCTGTCCTATGATAACTACTGGTCCTTGTTTTATAAAAGGGGTAAAAACCAAATATCTCAAAGATGTCCATTTGATGGTTCAAAATCCGATAACCAAAATTTCACAGTTTGCAGAAGCAGGCGCTGATATGATTACAGTGCATCTTGAATCATGCCCTGACCATATTCACGCTCTGATTCAGGCAATAAAAAAACTGAAAAATGTTAACTCTGTTGAGAGAGAAATTATCGCAGGCGTGGCAATTAATCCAGGTACTCCGGTCGATTCAATCAAAAACGTTCTTGACGTGGTCGATATGATCACAATTCTTGCTGTCAATCCTGGATGGCAGGGGCAATCCTTTATTAAAACAACAGCAAAAAAACTGCAACAGGCAATTTCACTCATCAATGAGTCAGAAAGAGACATTCTCCTGTGTATAGATGGTGGAGTGACAAAAGACAACATTCATGACATTGCTCAGATGGCACCTGATATTGTTGTTGCAGGAAGCGCAATTTTTGATGGCAAAGACCCCCAAGCCAATGCGCGATTTCTTGTGGAGACATTAAAAAAGGGAAAAGCAAAGGAAATTATTCATGAAACCTGAACCTGAATGCACATATGACCTGAAAGACAGGGTTGCAATGGTTACTGGTGCTGCTGGTGCGATTGGAGCAGGAATCTGTAGGGGATTACTTAAATCAAACTGCAGGGTGGCAGCGACAGACCTGCCAGGAGAAAAACTTGATAATTTTGTTAAAGAGTATCAGGAAGTTTTCAAAGAAAAAATCATTGGCATTCCCATGGATGTGACAGATCCCGAAAGTGTTTCTACTGGAATAAAAAAAATTGTAGAAATTTTCGGTTGCCTTGATATCGCAGTGATTAATGCAGGTATTGCGCATGTCTCATCATTGAAGGATATGGACATTGAAGAATTTCAAAAACTTGAAAAGGTGAATGTAGAAGGCACCCTTCTTATACTAAAAGAACTTGCAAGGTATTTTGAAAACCAGAAAACAGGCGGCGACATTATATTGATTTCCACAAAAAATGTATTTGCCCCAGGTGCCTCGTTTGGCGCATACAGCGCAACAAAGGCAGCAGCACATCAACTTGCCCGAATCGCAAGTATTGAATTTGCACCCCTGGGAGTCAGAGTAAATATGATAGCACCTGATGCTGTGTTTTCTGACGGCGCAAGAAGGTCAGGGCTGTGGGAAAAAATAGGTCCTGACAGGATGAAAGCACGGGGGCTTGATGAAAAGGGTCTTGAGGAATATTATAGAAACAGAAATCTTTTGAAGGCAAAAATCACAGCAGACCATGTAGCAAATGCAGTACTATTTTTTGCTTCCCACCAGACACCAACCACAGGTGCAACAATCCCTGTTGATGGTGGACTTCCAGACGCAACCCCGCGATAATCTATTTTTGGGGTATCTTTCCGGATGAGATTATTTCTTTCTTGCACAATAAAAATCTGGCAAAAACGTAATAATCATAAAGGCCACCAAGTCTTGAACTGGCTGGCCACCAGCTTGATCTTTGTCCGGATACTGCTGCATCATTGATGAAATGTCCCAACGTTAAAAGTTTGCTGATGTATGTTCTGTTGATATTTTGACGATTCGCCATTTTTACCAGCATACTGTCGTAAACCAGGAGAAATTCAAGAATCCAGCGGGCTGCTTTTACCAGGGCGGCTCTTTCTAAAAATCCTTCACGAAAGTCCCATTCAGAAATAAAAACAGATGAAGAAAATTTTACATTCTTTAATCTTTCTTCTGCTTTGATTACATTTTTGAGTGCATTTTTATAAAAACTGCGAGGATAAGGAAGATAACTTTTTTGTTTTCTTGTTAGAGCATTAACAAGCATTTTTTTCAATACCTGCTGTCCAATGGCAAAACAACTTCTATCCCAGACCAGCGGACAAACCGCACTTTTTACTCCATAAAGATTGCGACGATTATTGATACTATATCTCGCGAGGTCAGACACCGTTCTTTTTGAACCATACAATTTCAGGGATAATACTGCTGTATTTTGTTTTGAAACCTCGTCCCTGCGCCACATTTGTTTTGGTGGATGATATTCCCATAGTGAACACGCAATGTCAATATAATAAATTTCAAGCCCAACAAATGCTCTGGTTGGACCCCAGGCATGAGTATATCCTGTAGTCCGAATGCGGTTTTCTCCAAATATATCAAAATAAACGCGGGGAAGAAATTTATGTGTGATATTTTTCTCTCCAGGGAATGGAACATAATCAAGCGTAAAATCTTCTGGAGCATTGTCCTTAAAGATATGCAGATTTTCAATGTAATTGTTTGGATTTTCAAGCCATTTTCTTCTTTCCGGAGGATTTCCATAACCAGCGTGCAATGGGACATGAAGAATCCAGCCCACTTTTGAATTTTTGCTTTTTTTTCTGATCAGTTCACCAAGAATGCGCGTCTGCCTGGCAATTTTCCTTGTATAACCTGTAAAAATGTCGCCGAATGCTGTCTGACACAATTTACAATTTCTATGATGTTCAAAAGATGCAGGTCCTTCTTCTGTTTCAAAAAGAAAATCATCAATTCCCTGACTGGTGAAAAAGTCAATCACCTGTTTCCAGTATGATTCAAAGTTTTTCTCATCTTTCACACACGGAACACGCGGAGTTGTGAAAAGTCCTGTTCTCATTCCATGGTCATGAATAAGACCCGTAATTTTCCTGAACAACTTTTTATCTTTAATAAAGGGTGGTCGCCATAATCTGTGAACAAGTTTTTGTTTACCAGTATCCCATCTGCACAAAGGTATTGTTGTTTCAGGCGGATAACAAACGCTAAACAATGATGAGTTCTTGATTGTCTTTCCAGAAATTGGAAACAACCATGGTTCAAAAACACAGCGATTTCTCCATCCACCTTCCTGATATTTCAGTCCACGGTAAGATTCAGGAATTGGCCAGTCACCTTTTCTCCTTGGACCATCCTGCCACATTTCCCATTCATCATCAGTTTTTGTTTCTGTGTCTGGTGGTTCAGCAATGGTGCAGCCCCACTGCATAAAATCTATGCGATGAAATCTAAGTTCTGAAACAAATTCAATAAAGTTCTTCCACTTTGCAAAACTATAAAACGGAAATTCAATCAAGTTTTCCATCCATGACAGGGAAATAATCAAATTGCGGTGAGGATTTTTGGTGGCACCCCGGTATAATTTAAGTCGTGTCATCAAAACTTTGCCATTCACTTTTGTATGCCGCAGAAAGGCATATACTCCATAATAACATGAAGCCAGATTATTTCCTGAAATTTCAAACGCGATATCGCTGGAACCTGTCTTTAAGGAAACCTGAAACGTTTCATTCATTGACCGCGATAGAGACAAAATGATTCTATCGCCTGTACCTTTGCTGGATAATCTTGCATATGGAAAGCCCATTTTTTTCAAACATTCAATCAAATACGTTGCGCATGGCAATAACTCAGTATCTTCTGGTATAATAGCAAGACCAGATCGCAAAAGGATGTCTTCTCCTGCAAAAGATTGTCTATCGGATGAAAAAATTTTTATCATTTCTTATGTAAAATCCTGAATATCGCAGTACCTTTGGTGCCTGATATTATGTCTGTGGCAACCAGTTTATACCAGATGGGTTCCATTGAATGATCTACGGATAACGAAAACTTGAAGGTGTTTCCATCCGCGCATATTGTGCGCGACCAGAATGAAATTTCTTTGTTACGACTGTCAAAAACCTGAATCCTGATTACATGTCCGTCGGCAATGCCTGAGGATGTTACGATTTTACCATCAAACTCAAATATGCCACCCTGCCAGCAGCGTTTGGGACCATTGATAACAATTTTCTTTACTGAATATGGAGTGAAAGCCAGCAAGCCAGCTCTGTCAGGATTTAAAAAATACTCAAACTTTTTTCTGCTGGTAGATTGTTTGTTCTCGCGCACATCATACATGGTCATTACGTTAGAAATGGCTGGTAAAGAAATGGATATTTTTGTTTTCTTCTGCAACCTTGGAGATGGCAAAATTCCAACAAGAAACGTTTCACCCTGTTTCCCTGTGAACAGAAAAACTTCTTTGAAGCATGTCTCTGGCGATATATTAACCATTGGTTTAATTTTGCAAAAATCTTCAAGAACATGTCTGATAATTCTCTGATAACTGATTTCTATTTCCTTTGCCCCTGGTTGTTCAACAACAATCTCTCCCGCTGCACCTTTAGCAGCAAGCTCTGCATAAGGCACCATGTACATATTAAGATAAACCGCCTGTCCTTTACCGTAAGAATTTGTAATGATAACAGGTTGCCCATCCTGTGTTGTGCCTTTAGAAATTGCGGAGGGAAGAAGTTTTATACCTGTTTCAGCAACCCACAACGATAACTTTTCAGAACCAAGCACTACTGTTTTTTTCTCAGGTGCATACCTGATGTTTGAACGGTTGACGCCAAAAATCTCATCAATCGGTGAAAACCTGTACTTCACTCCATGCTGGTTGTAAATGGCAGTTTGAGCATCTGCTATCACTATGCCGCCAGAAGAAACAAACTTCTTCACAGATTCAATTTCAGATTCAGACATACTGATGCAATCTGCAAGAAACAGTATTCTGGTAGAAAAAGGAATTTGATAATTTTCAAGTTGAGCATAAGAAATCAGGTCGTGCTGGTAACCGAGATCCTGAACAAGTGTCTTGGTAGAAAAATAAGAGGAAGTGTGCCTGTTAAAAAGACAGCTTGTATAGGAATACGTAAAAATAATGCCATCCGTAACAGGCTTTGCGTTTAAAACCAGTTTTCCGATACCCTGTTTAATTTCACTGAGTTCATCCCTGTACAGGTTTCTATAAATTTCCCTGACAGTTCCATCATAGTTTATTATTGACTGAAAAATTCCGCCTGGAGCAACCAGATTTCGCATCTGATAATATAAAATCCATCTGGAACCATGAAACAGGTTTTTCCACGGCGTTATCCTGTTGTCATATGATAGGTTTTCGAGCATATCATATCCTGTGTATTGACCATGTATGCAATTTTTCCCCATTCCTCTGAACCATTCTTCAAGAATTCCATCATATCTTCCAGTGATTGATAACAATGGAATAACTTTTGACATATCCCATGGTCGCGAAGATGATGTCGTATAGATGCCATGCATTCCAATTGCCGCATATGGGTTTGCCTCTTGAACCCATAATAGGGGCTGCCTGGTATAAAATTCCTCAACAATCCATCCGATGTACTTGCGAAAGTCGATGTAAGGAGCAAGATTTTCTTCATTTAAGTTTTCTTTCCTTTCAGGCCGAACCTCTTCAAATGAGCGATAACCCCTGTTCCATACCCTGTTGAGATTTGAAATCGTTCCGTATTCTTTCTTCAGCCATTCAGGAAAATGAGCGAGCGTGGTTTCTGACCAGTCGTAGTCACCCTTAAGGTCTCTTTCATCATCAAGCATCATCACATTCGCACCTAAATTTTTTCCAAAATCAGCAGTCCTTGCCATCACATCCTTTTTTACCTTTTCCCATTCAGACATAGAAGGATAAAGAGAAGGTGTCATTACAAGCGTTATAGGGTCTCTCGATTTGATTCGTAAACCTGTAAAAAGACTGTCGCTTACTCTCGGTGGTCCATAAATATGCCCATGGTTGCGGTAGATATGGTCCCGCGCCAATTCTCCGCCGTAACTGTAAAAATAATCAATGCCATTTTCCACTGCTGAACGGGTTGTGACCACAGCGCCTGATGGATTACCATAAGGATGTCCCCAGCAACCAACTGAAAAGTCATCATCAGGAATGTTCTTATCCGGGAAAATAAAAAGAAGTTGCCTCTGTTCAGCTACAGTTTTTTCATTTCTGCACACTCGCAATATTATCTGGTGCCATGTATCAAGTACAAGAGACATGTCAGGACACAACGTAAGTATTTCTGCCCCACGGATATCACTTTTCCAGATAGTTCTATTCCAGGCATCACTAATAGTTAATATTCCTTCTATATCCTTTTTTTCAGACCCCAGCCCACTCATATTCACGGTAATTTTTACTTGTTCTTTCCTGAAATAGGTGTTATTCGGATGATCGCAAACAATTTCAGCTTTTATTGTGGCGGGTTTTTCCAGTTTTCCTGATGTCCAGCCAATAACTCTGCCTTTCGTATCTGATACCACAATCTTGAAAACTGAAAGACCCTCCTGAAGATCTGTCATTCTTGCAACTGGAATGATGGCTTCAGAATCCGAAAGTAAAACAGTATGATGAGATGATGAGTAAAGAGAGTAATATTGGTTTCTTATCTCCACAATGGCATTAACTTTACCTTTCATTTTCTTACCGCTGCAATTAACGAAAAATGTGTCTTTTTCTGATTTTATGGGACTGAATCTTACCTGCATTTCTTTACCAGCAGCCCATAAAATCGCAGAAATCAGGTATGGATAATTGTACTCCCAGCCAGGTATCCACGGGTTTGGTCTCCATTCTCCAATAGGCAACATGTCACCCTTTGTAAAAACACCACCTTTGAGAATTACTATTCTGCCAGCGCCTATTTCATAACATTTCGTCTCTGGCAATGGAAAAGGAGAACTTGATAAAAATCCATCCGGCTTTACTTTTTTTCCTTCGTTCACAAATTCTATTAAAGGTAAGAAGGCATCATTTGAGAAATCAGCATCCACAACAAGTCCTCCGCCGCGGTACACCCAATTTTTAATGATATCAATCACTCCTGGTGGGAATCCTGATTTCCAATCAAATGCCCCAAAAAACATTACATCAGGATTGAATTCCTTTATCCTTGAAGGTATTTCCCTCATCTGTTCATAGGGCTTTTCATAAGTTGTGGCGAGCAGGGATACATCAAAATCTCCGCGCTGGATGATCTCCCGAAGGTGAACAAGAACATGGTTACGGTAAATAAAGAGCATTCTGGTGGTTCCACCGGCATAAGGTTTTGCCCACTTCTCATGGGGGGAAACAAACCTGGTGTCTATTTTCTTCACCTCTTCTGGAACAGGCGGCCTACCATGAACAAATCCTGCGCTTTCTCCTGATTGCTTTTCAATTGGCATCCTTGCTTTGTACGGTTCAATATTTCTACCAATTTCAACCGGCTGTTCAAGAAGTAATACCTGTTTCCCTTTATCCATTATTTGTGCACTGATGACAGCCAGTAAATCACCTGATGGAACAGTCCAGTCAACCTCTGTTTCTGCAGTAGAGAACCCGGAAATTTCCAGTTCTCCCTGTTTGAGCACACTGGTAATCCCTGACGATTTTGATAAAATCCTGTACTGAATTTTCCTGTCAGCAGGACTGTAAATTGAAAGTTTCACCGGAATGTTGTCTCCTGGCTTCAGTTCATCCCGTGCAACAGGTTTCCCAACCATTACATTTTTCCCGAGACTTAACGAACCAACGATACCTGATGAAACCCCATCAATGCTGATGAGTTTTTCGACAGGAAAAATCGTATAAGTTGTTTCCCACGATTGCCCTGGACCAAGGGTAAATATTCTGTAAAACCACTGGGCAATTGAACCTGTGCGGGAACTGATCCAGGTTTCAATGCTATCGAGGTATTTCCAGTCAAACTCAAAAGCAAGTCCGCGCTGGCTTTTATCTGAAATACAACCCAACCAGGAAGATGAGGGATACATGGTGAAAAGCCCGTGACTTCCCCGTCCATCGCTACCAACAGGCAAGTCATAATCTTTCAATACGCCTGAAATATCTGGAATAAAGTACCATACAGTTTCATTTTCAAAGTTGACAAGATGGCTTGGACGAAAGGCAAACTTCTTTGTTTCGTTTCCATGATTGAGCATTCTGATAGTCACATATACAAATGGGTCTCCCTTTTTTAATGTATATTCCTTTTGCAGAATCCAGCCAGCATAATTCTTGTCAAGAGCATCAATTTTCAGGGAAATCCTGATTTTTGCTTCCTGTTCAGAATCAGCAATGATTTCACACTCATACGGATAATCGGGATATAGAAAGCCAAAAGCAAAAAGCTGTCCTTCTCCACCTATCTCCCTGAAACTATCCTTAAAAAAACCATCCTTGCTGGTAAGATTTGCTGCCCAGGGGCGAAAAATGAACTCTGTTGCCCTGCCTGCCTTCTGGGGTTCAAACACAATTTGAAAAAATTCATTCTCCATGAAGATTTTTCCATCATCAAGAAAACGAGCACTGCAACCCAGCCCCGAACAAACATGTGAAAAAAGCAAAAACAAAAAAACAGGAATGAATAATAGATTTTTCCTCATATTGTTCTCCTGCACATCATTTTGTGGAGCCGGTTTTTGCGGATTGCCTCAACTTCAAAATCATTTCAACAAATTTTTCTCTCCAGACAATTGGCAAATCAGGGTTTTCAATTTTTTCTGTTATTTCTTTCAGGGCTATGTTTATCATGTTTTCGGCTTCAGTAATCATGACTTCAGAAACTTTGTTCTGACGGGCTTTTTCTATTTCCTGTCTCAAAACCTCACAGTACTTCACATCATTCATGCCTTCCCTCAGCCCTTCCCATCGCGGGGTTGTCACAGGTTCAGGTCCACTGTAAACAACAGCAAGGGATTCTGTGCCTGCACCCTGCTTGACATTTCCTTTTTCATCGAAAACTTCCCAGGGATTGCCCTTCCAGACATTATAAGCCCAGAATCCATACCCCTTTACACCTGCACGGTAAGCACCAACAGGTTTTAACCTGAAAGACACATAGTTGTTATCCTTTACTTTCCATCTGCCTGTATTTTCATAACTCCAGACCTCTGCGCCTGTTGACTTCATAAAATCTATCACTGCCTTACGACTCGTATCATTTGTTATGAAATATCTGTAAAAGAAAATATGCGGACACCAGATATCAATGTAAGGAACAACGGGTTTGAGCCTGTCAAAATGTGCCATACCGCTACCACCAACAGTAAGAAAAATTTTTGCCTTCGGGTCAGCTTCTTTTATGACTCTGTATTCGTTAATGGCATTTGGGATATCATTACTTGAGGAAAGTTCATCCCATGGATAGAATGCAAACTGGTCATAGTCAAGTCCAAGCGACTTCAAATGAGTAATAATTTCTTTTACCCAGGCACCAAGCATTCTGTCGTATTCCTTACTTGGATATTTAATGTGCGAAGGCGCTCCAAAAACCCTTGGAGTTGAAATTAAATAGATATATCCCTTTTCCCTAATGTAAAGCTCCTGGTCAAACAGTTTATAATTGAGCGGTTCAGTAATATTTCCTTCACTATCACATTTCACATAAGGATGATTGAAACTCATTATCGGAAATACATTGACTCCATGGGACAAAAGGTCCTCATGGTAGTTTTTCCAGTTTTCCCAGCCCCCAATCAATTTTGACCTTCCTTCGTTCGGCACATAATCCCATACACAGAAAAACAATGGATTTTTTTTCGGCAGTTCCACAGGCCAGACAGTTAACTTTAATGGAATTTTCTCTTCTTTTTGACCGTACTTCAGTGTGATCTCGCCTTCATAATTACCCGACTGTACCCCTGAAGTATTAATAGAAATCCAGACCTGTCTTGTTTCACCCTGTGGCACAACGAGTTTTTCAATTTTTGGCATCGGATCATAAATCCAGCGGCCAGAAAAATCCTTGAAAAACTGAAGCTCATAAATTGTAATTTTATCTGCGGGAATAATATTCTTCCCACTTTTCAGGTCGCCTCTTTTTATCGAAACATCAAAAGGTCCCTGTTTACCTGCTGTCAGACAGAACAAAAAAGATACATCCTCATTGATGC
>ERZ795046.4144-NODE-4144-length-10804-cov-13.634105_pt1 | contig 10804 bp, 4 predicted proteins | sample MGYA00375130_ERZ795046 | MGnify/ENA primary metagenome ERZ795046 (study PRJEB30175, sample SAMN05720202) | activated sludge metagenome | isolation source: anaerobic digester from wastewater treatment plant | place: Japan | collected 2015-05-15 ...
TACTACAAGCGGGTTTTCCCGTAGCATGGTTGAACCCATTGAGCTTCTAGCTTAGCTAGGGGCTCTTTTTTACATCCAAAACGAGAGGGGTACGAAAATGCTTAAGTGGCTAACAGGCAAGTTCAAAAAGAAGGAGAGCAAAGTAACATCTCTGGCCGATATGGCCGAGGCCGCAGCACCGGTGGTAGCCATCCCATCGTGGGACGGAGCATCGGACATTTACGTCAGATTGCGCCGGGTGTCGTTGATGGCGTTGGTGCAGTCGGGCAACCTTCCCAATGACCTTCTGACGTTCGCTACTGATATGGCCCTGAAGCAGCAGTCCGGGAAACCTGACTCGGTGGCGGAGATGGAAGTCAACTCGTTCGAGAAGTACACCCAGCTGCTGCACGCCATGGCCAGGGAAGCATTGGTGGAACCTACCTATGACCAGATCATGAAAGAAGTGGGCTGGCTGACGGATCAGCAGCTCATGGCGATACATTACTACTGCCTTGGGGGCGTAAGGGCCCTGCATTCCTTTCGCGAAGCAACCCGAGTTGCTATTGCGCATAGGAGTGACAGCCAAGACCTTCGGGGTAAGGCCCAGTGACTATCTTCCCGAGTTGGGGACCTGGGAACGGTACTGCTTCGATGAACTTGTAGCCATACAAATGGCCATCGAGGAGCAGAAACAGATCGAGGAGGCAAAGTCGAAAGCAGGGAGGGGCGATCCCAAGCCTCCGAGCCCGAAAAAGAAAGACGTTCCAGGCCCGCACATGAGGGGCGTGGATCTGATGAACCACGAAGCTTTTCGCAAGAAGAAGTAAACAGTAAGCATGGTTGAGCCCTGGCAACCCCATGGGGCAGTACCCTCTCGCTGCTCCGCCAGGGCTCAACCTTTCCTTTTGCAAAAAGGGGGTGGACAAGGTACATGGCAGAAGAGCTAGGTAGCATATGGGCCGAGGTGCGGCTCAACTACTCCAAGTACGATGAAGGCGTTGCCCATGTGGTAAGGCAGAACAAGTGGCTCGATGAAGAGATGCAGCGAACGGTGCAGAGGTTGGCGAGTCGTTGGGAGGGCCTTGGCGGGCGTATGTCTGTCGCAGCAACCGCGCCACTCACGATGTTAGGGCGACAGTGGCTCAACACGTTTGCCGACTTCCAGCAGGCCATGGCGAACACTCAGTCGGTCATGGGAGCCACCGTGGAAGAGTTGGAGGCTTTGACGGCAGCTGCTCGCAAAGCGGGCGAGGAAACCGTGTTCAAAGCCAGCCAGGCTGCCGATGCGCTGTACAACCTCGGGCAAGCTGGTATGGATGCGTCGCAGGCTATCGACGCTTTGGACGGTGTTCTGACATTGGCCGTGGCATCGCAGTCGGAACTCGCCTTCACAGCGGAAGTCGTGGTGTCCACCCTGAACCAGTTTGGCCTGGCCGCCAACGAAGCGTCAAGAGTGGCTAACGTGTTCGCAGCTGCCAACGCTGAGTCGCTCGCAGAGCTGGATATGCTCGCCGCATCGCTGAAAAACGCCGGGCCTGTGGCCGCCACGTTTGGCTACTCGCTTGAGGAGACCGTTGCTGCTCTAATGGCTCTCTACAATGCGGGTTTCCAAGGCGAGCAAGCCGGAAACATGCTCAAGCGGGCCATCTCGGATCTAGCGAACCCAGTGGGAGACGCAGTGAACGTCTTGAGCGAATTGGGTTTGACCGTCCGGGATGTTCATCCCGAGTTGAACTCTTTGGCCGACATCATCGATACCCTGAATGCCGCCGGGATCGACTCCACGCAGTCCTTACGTCTATTTGGCCAAGTGGCCGGCCCTGGAATGATAACCCTTCTCAACCAAGGTGGAGAAGCCCTTCGACAATACACGGAGAGCATCACCGGCACTAATAAAGCGGCTGAACAAGCATCCATCCAACTGGACACTCTCCAGGGAGACATCAAGATCATGCAGTCGGTATACGAGAGCATGGTCCTGGAGATGACAGGAAATTTCGAACCCGCACTACGCCAGATCACTCAGCGCATCACGGAGCTGTTTGGCTGGATCAGAGACCTAAACCCTGAAACTCAGAAGTTGATCGTGACCATAGCGGGGTTTGCTGCTGCGGCGGGCCCCACCATGCTGATCATAAGCCAGCTCCTCAAGGCCTTACCCTTGCTGTTCGGACCCGCAGGATGGATCTATGGCGGCATAGCAGCTGTTACGGCACTAGCATTTGCAATGACGGGTAGTTCCAGGGACATGCGGGAGTTCTACCAGGAGTCCATAGAGGCATCGAGAGCTGCCGAGCAGCAGGCCATGGAGCTACGTGCACTAGCAAACGAGTACAGAGAACTGGAAGGCAAGCCGAGCAAGTCCGAGGAAGAGCACCGCCGGCTCAAAGAAGTCATGGAGCGCATCGTAGAGCTGCAACCGGAGCTTGCTGTTGGCTACGAAACCATCGATGAGGCTATCAGGGCCAACATCGGTACGCTTGAAACCTACATCGAAAAGCTGGAGACGCAAAGCGAACTCCACCTGCGTCTTGCCAGCCTGGAGTACCTTCGCACAAGGAACCAACTTGAGCAAGAGCTGAACCAACTGCTGGGCGAGCGCTCTCAGAAGGAGTCCCAAGTCCAAAAGAACGTCAGCGAGGCAGAGAGACTTGTCAGACTGGCGAACGAAGCCCAAATGGCTTTCATGGACTGGTTGGAAGCCCAAGAGCTTGGCCTCGAAGATGCTGCCAAGAGAGCCGAAGAGACCATGCGGCGAGTCTTGGTCGAGTGGAAACCCGATCATGTCGCCCAGGACAGCCCCTTTGGTCTTTGGGGTAAGTGGGTATCTGAGCTTACTGCTGAAGCTGAGCGCGTCAGCAAGCAGAGCGGAGCACTGCTTCAGGATCTTGACAAGATCAACGCCAGAATCGCTGAGATCCAAGATACTCAGGCCCACGCGGCCGCTGTGATGGCTGAGCTTGAGCGGAGACAAGCAGGCATTCCACTCACCGGGGCAGCACCAACCACGGCCCCGCCTGCCGGAACCGGCGGGGGAGGCCCGGGTACTGGGTCGGAAAAGACCATCGAAGAGCTCGAGGCAGAAGTTAGGGCTGAGATGGATCTGTATCGGGCCCGGATCGAACTGGTGCGGAGTCTCCCTGAAGAGTATGAGGCAACATATGGAACTCTGGAGTCTCTGCATGAGAGGTATATCGACTTCCTGAAGCAGCGAGCGGTTGACACGGCCTTGTCCGAAGTGTTCCGTGGGAATGTAATAGCCACCGAACTCCAGAACGTGCGGGATGAGCTGGACAAGATGCTTAGGCCGGAGAAGGGCGAAGATCCAGACACCCTGGTTGCCAAGCGCATGCAGGTATACCAAGCTGAGCTTGAACTGCTGAGGCTGGGAGTTCAGAGGTACAAGGATGAACTCGGCGGCCTGGAAGGCCATCTCCAGAAATACCGCGGCTGGTTGCAAGAACAGACCGTCGACACGGCGCTGTCAGCAGCGACTCAAGTCCGGATACAGGAGGCCATTTCCGCCGTCGAGGACGAACTCGATCGGCTTGCCCTGACCACGGAAGAGCGCTGGGCGCGGGTGTTTGACATAGTGGCACGTTACGGCCCGCAGGCCGATGCTATCCGCAAAGCCCTGGACCTCGGCGAGGTCCAAGTTGACCTTGATGATCTCGAGAAGGCAGAAAAGCACATCGAGAACTACTACCGCTACTTAGTGGAAGCCGGGCAAGTTACTCTGCATCAGCATCTGGAGGTCCTGAATTATCAGCTTGACAAGGCAGCTGTCGGGACCGACGAGTGGCTCCAGATCTGGCGTGAGATCGCCTCTGTCCAGGAGAAGATCAAGAGAGAAGAGGAACGTACTGAAGACAATGAAGCTCTTCGTGAACGGCTCCAGCTCTTCGAGCAGCTGAAGCATCTCAACGATGCGACCGTCGATAGCTACGAGAAGCAGATCGAATGGCTGCAGACCGAAGTGCTGGCCGCAGAAGGCGTTATCCGGACCACTGAAGAGCGCATGGCCATCGAGAACGAGATCTTTGCTCTGCGCATGGCCAACTACAGGCTGGCGGCCGAACGCGAAGGGTGGTCGCTTCAGCAGCAGCTGGAGAACCTCGAGCGCTATGTGGGCGCATACGCCAAGTCTTTTGACCAGATCCAAGAAGTCGAACGCATGCGCCGACAGCTATTGGATCAGCGCGATGAGAGCGAGCTGAGGCGTGTCCAGGAACTGAACTACAAGAAGCAAGAGGTCGAGATCCAGCGCCTGCGGAATGAAGGCCGGTTAGAAGAGGCTGACATAGCCGAATCCCTGTTGCGCTTGAACCGTGAGCTTGACCAGTATAAAGACAACCTGGCGATGCAGGAGTTGGCCTATCAAGCCCATCAGCAAAGGCTGACCGAGATCAGCGCAAGGTATGCCAAACAGAGGGCCCGGGAGTTGGGCCAGGAGATAGCTGACCAAATACGGGCTATGGGCGACTTGCGAGAGGCTGATCTGAGCTCTCTCAAAGCTTGGATAGACGAGCGCAAAGCTCTCTATGCTGGGATGGAGGGCGGCGGTGGCCGGTATGCTCTAGCCGAGCTCGAAGCGCTGGAGCTTCGGATACAGTCCGAGGAAGAACGACGCTTTGAAGAGTGGCAGCGGCGAGAGCAGCAACTGAACTACAAGAAGCAAGAGGTCGAGATCCAGCGCCTGCGGAATGAAGGCCGGTTAGAAGAGGCTGACATAGCCGAATCCCTGTTGCGCTTGAACCGTGAGCTTGACCAGTATAAAGACAACCTGGCGATGCAGGAGTTGGCCTATCAAGCCCATCAGCAAAGGCTGACCGAGATCAGCGCAAGGTATGCCAAACAGAGGGCCCGGGAGTTGGGCCAGGAGATAGCTGACCAAATACGGGCTATGGGCGACTTGCGAGAGGCTGATCTGAGCTCTCTCAAAGCTTGGATAGACGAGCGCAAAGCTCTCTATGCTGGGATGGAGGGCGGCGGTGGCCGGTATGCTCTAGCCGAGCTCGAAGCGCTGGAGCTTCGGATACAGTCCGAGGAAGAACGACGCTTTGAAGAGTGGCAGCGGCGAGAGCAGCAGTGGCAGAGCTTCCTGATCCAGTCTCGGCAGATCGGTGCTGCGGCGGTGCTTGAGGAACAGGTCCGAACTCTTGAGGCAGAGTTGGCCGTGGTTGACGCTGGTAACGAGCGCAGACTGGAGCTGGAAAGGGAGCTGCAGCAGGCCAAGTACAACCTCGCCAAGCAGAACCTTGAGGACCAGCGAGCTCTTTTGAATGCGATGGTTATCGAAGAAGAACTCAGCGCCGAGGACAGACTCGATATCGTCCGGCGGATGCGCGAGGAGTATGAACTGCTCTACGGAGACCTGTACCGGTTCTCTCAGGAATGGCAGGAACTTCGCCGGCAGGAGAAAGAACTCGAAGGACAGATAGCACAAGAGACTGCAAAGAACCGGATCGAGTCGATCCAGTACAACAAGAGCGACCTTGCCAGCCTGCAAGCCAAATACAACCAACTGGTCAAACTCATCCAGCAGACTGACAACTACATCGAGCAGCAGGAATACCTGAACGAGCTTCTGAAGACTCGTCAAGAGATCAAGGACGCGGAAGATGCGACTGCCAGGTTCTTCGCGGAAATGTCGCCCGAGTGGAGCGAGATAACCCAGCAGATCGAGGACTTCCTGCGGTTGATCCAAGAGGCGCCGCAGGCCTTTGAGAACATGCGGTTCTCAATGCGCCAGGCGTTCGGGGAGTTCGGCGATGCCGTTGCCGGCATCTATGGAACCTTGGCTGGATACCTGGGCGCTGGGGGGACCTTCGAGAAGGGAGGCTCCAGCCTAGCTGCGATTATTGCCGGCATTACCGGAGGATTTGCGGGTCTCACAGGGGACCCTGTGCTGGCCGCAATATCAACGGGGGTCTCTTTCATCGCCAGGATCTTCGACCCCGGACCCATCCCTCAAGAAATGCAGTCCTTGAAAAAGGGCATCGAGGACCTGAACCGGGCGCTGGAGGAATATGGTGTAACCTACCGATCGGTCGAAGCTGATATCCGGAAGACCTACTTCCTCATCTGGCACACCGGATGGGAGTTCGTGAATGAGGAAGAAGCAAAAGCCGGCTATGAGATCGGCAAAGTGATGATCGAGTCCATGAACGAGACTCTGAGGACTTTGGGCTCGGCCATGGCTGCTGCTGTAGCTGGCAAGTCTACGTGGGATGAGTTCGAACAGACTCTGGGTCAGCAGCTCAGACGCATCTTGATGGAGCAGATCATGCAGGCCGCGGAGTTCGAGAAAAACGCCAAGCTGGTCGTTGGCCTGATGCAGGAGTCTGTGGCTGATGGGTTCACCGATGAAGAGATCGAGCGCATCAGGAAGGCTTGGCGCGATGCATTCGATGAGCTTCAGCGGCAGTGGGATGAATACTCAGACATCTTGGATCAGCTCCTGCCGGAAGAAGACAGGACAGTTCAGCACGAGGTCAGGGGTGTTCAGATCACAAGGCTTTCCGGTCAAGATAGAGACCTCTTCGTTGAACTGCTGCGGCCATTGGCAAATTTGGACCGCTTGCCTGGTCTGCTGGACAGCCAAGCCATGGATGTGTACCAGACCTTCCAGATGGCCGAAATAACCGCCCTCCATGCGCAGGAAGTCCTGATCCAGCAAGTGTTGATCAACCAAGTGAACGTCAACCTCAGCGGCGTAACGGATGTGCGCAGCTTCTTGGAGGAGCTGGTGAGAGAAGCATTGTCAACCGCTGATGGAGGCGGGTTGACGTATTGACGCAAAGCAAAACATCGGGGGAGGCCAATGCCTCCCCTCTTCGGTCTGTGGGAGGTGAGCTGATGGCATATGGCATACGTTAAATGCTTCGATCAAGATCTCAACCCAATTGGTGAGCCCATTCAGGATGTCACCATACGACAGGCCAGAAAGAGGATAAACACAGCCGATCAAGCGTCTTTTACCGTACCCCATGATGCCGAAGGAGTCGAACAGCTTGGTTTGGCGGCGTTTGTTGCACTGTATGACGGAACTGAGCAGTGCGCTTCGGGTCTCATACATGCCAGGGACCTGTCTGGTAACGAGTATTCTTTCACGGTTCAGGGCCACGCCCACCGACTCAAGAACTACAAGACACCTCACCGCTGGCAGGGGTGGAATGGGCGGGATCTGGCAGATGTCGTGCGGGACCATCTCAGGAAGTTCTGCATCAAGAGATGGAATACCCAAGCAGACTGGGAGACAGCCATCAAATACCAGGTGGATATTCAGACTGAACCCGGGTCTGTCATCCTGCAGTATGAACCCCATCCCGACGACCCGGACAATGAACGCCCAAAGGCCTACGGATACATCCAGTTCCGTGTGGACCTCGGCGAGAATGCCTTGAGTTCAGGGAGGATCCTGCGCTGGACGGAGATCGTGGATCCCTATGTCCGCATCACTGTTCAGAGCCGAAGCGCAGCAGAAACACCGGAACTTGACAACGCGGAATGGGGCCCCGAGATGACGGCCATCAATGTAGGGGATATCCGGGAAAACGAAGTGAATGGCGTCCCGATTGCTGGCGAAGGCCGCTGGGTAGATATTCGCATCAACCTTTACACCGAAGACCAAAACAGTCCTCGGAAGGACTCTAGCGGCAGTATTGTGGGATATGGCTTCACACCCTACCTGGCAGGCGCAGAACTCATCTGGCGCGAGCCAACATTCCTGCAGGGGGGAGACATACCGCTATCCACGGGGGTCATCGTCCAGGGTTTCGAGTTTGAACGCCTGGACTTTCTTCAGACCCTCGCCGAGCTCTGCGACCAATATGGCTGGGAATTCAGAGTTCGACATGATGAGGCACAGAGACGGCTTCTTCTCGATCTAGGCGCCAATGGTGAGCCCAAGTTCGGCACGGACCGAACGATCAGTAGCCAGGAACCTTTTGTCATCGAGCACGGTCGCAACGCGACTATCGGTGTGCTGCGTGACGACAGGAGCAAAATGGCAAACATACTGGACTGCTTTGGGGCTGGCGAGGGAACCAGTCAGCTTTACGTCCAGCTCAAGAACGACCAGTCGATCGCCGACTACGGTGAGGCTCCCGGAGACTTCTATGCACCAGAAGCCGACACCATGGCCGAACTCATCGAAGCCGGACAGCATGAACTGGAGAAGCGCAGCCAACCCGACATCGCCTTTGAGGCATCCATACCGATTGACCGATGGGAGGAGCTGGCGGGCGTAGGCCTTGGCGACACCATCACAGTTGTGCATCCGAGGAACAAGGTGCTGGTGAGTGGCCGGATCATGGACTCATCATTCCAAATGAGCCGCTCTTCACGAGCAGTTCGGTGGGGGCTGAACGACTTCTTGAGAAACCCTTTGGATGAACTGATTGGACGTCGCCCCTCGAGCAGAACCTTGGGTGACATCCCCGATCCGCCGAAAGAGGTGATCGCTCACCCTAACATTGGTTACATCGTAGTCAGATGGGTCAGCGATGCCGATTCGTGGGCTGTTCGAGCGCGGGAAGTGTCAATAACCTACGTTGAGGAAGACCCCGAAGCGCCGCCGACTGTGACATACGGGCCTTGGCTGGTATTTGACTCGCTGACCACCATCTTTACACACAACCAGCTGGCAGTTGGCAGCACATGGGAGTACCAAGTGGCCGCCATAAAGAACAACAGGATCAGCGGATGGTCCGAGGCCGTATCGGCGACCGTCGAGGACATACCGCGCGATGATCCGACGCCCCCGGAGCCGGCTACGAACTTGGATGTGACTGAGAAGTCTTTTGTGTCGGAAGACGGTTTCATGGTTTTGGTCGCTGAACTCACTTGGACCAGGAGCGTAAGCGAACATGCGCACCAGCAGTTCATCGACCGCTCCATCGGCGATGGCTTTCAGACCATAGCCATTCTGGGCAAAGACGCGGAGGTCTACCGGGACACCCAAGGCTTGGCTGCCGGTGCAACATACACCTGGCGTGTGCGCACAATCAGCAAGGCTGGCGTTTACTCTGAGAACGATCCAACAGTGACACTCACGATGGGTGGGAAACCAGGCGTCCCCGCAGCGCCGACAAACCTGATCGCAAGTGTGAATGATGATGGCGATGTGGTCCTGACATGGCGGATGGTCGACTATCCGAACCTCAAGGACTATGTGGTCCAAGTGGCTGAGAACGCCACCTTCACCCAAGGGGTGACCGAATACTTCACGCCCTCAAACGTCTTTCACCTGACGGGACTGGCAGCCGATAAGGTTCTCTATGTTAGGGTCTTCGCCAGGGATAGATCTGGACAAAGAAGCGCCCCTTCAAATACTGTGGTCATAAACATCCCGAAGCTGCTATCCGACCGTGTCTATGCCATGTACGTCGCCAAACAGACCTACGAGAAGCTGCTGAACCACCACTTCTTCGGAGATGAAGAAGGGTATTTTGACGGCTCCAACATCAAACCGAACACGGTTGAGACTCAACATCTGGCCGTGGGCGCTGGGAGTCGGAATTTCCAGCTGGTTGGCGTCAAGATGAACGCTAACACGGACAATGTGAGAGGCAAGTTTTCGAACACAAGCGGATACTTGATCCTCGCCACGGACCCGGGGGAATCAACTGGTACCTGGAGCATATCCGCAAAAACACAACAGCTGTCATTGAACAAGGAATATTTCGTTTACGTTCGTTGCCTAAAAGAGGGCTCCACCGGCGAGATAATGTTCAGCGAAACGAGGCCGACTCTTCAGGATAGCAACTACCATAATTTTCTGGTGGGAATGTACTTCACGACAGACGATCCAGCGGTTTTGGCAATGAGTTATGGGTTTACGTACATCAACGGTTCGCACATCACCACAGGCGAGATTGACTGCAACAAAGTGAGGCTCCAGGCTCGAGGGACAGGAGACAGTGCCATCGAGATCTCAGGCGACGGAATTGTCTTCAGGGACACTGCAGGGTTGATCTCCATCCAGATGAGCACGCAGACGGGAGACGCGTACTTCAGAGGGGTTGTGGAGGCTGAGGCCATAGTCTTGCCGGTGAAGCCAAACTAGGCAGAGGGGGAGGAGGTATGCCTTATAACAACAGCAACATCTGGGTCCATGGCCAGAGGCTATTTATCCTTCGTAATGGGGAAGAATGGAGCTTTTTAGGAACCGATGCAGGGGCAACTTCCTATTCCCCGGGCAGGTTTTGGATCGAGGGAAATCTGTTTTGCTATGTGGACGCCGACCAGCACAAACGGGTCATAGACACCGAGGAATACAGAGCTTCTGGGAGGCCTCCTTACTACATCGCCATTGACCCCGAACGGTGGCTGTGGTTTGCCAAACCACAAGGCGATTCGGTGGTCCAGAGACGCACGTTTCATTTGGATGCGGCAGAAGGATACTCGGACCACATAGACCAACCAGCCCATGCCGACAGTGTTCATGTCGATAAGTTGATTCGTGACGGTTGGCATGCGGACATGGAGTTCGATCATGAGAACACCATCCATGACGACACGCCGCATCAAGACTCACCTTACTCAGATCGCGCTCATGATGATCGAGCCCATTCGGACGAATCGCATACGGACGAATCCCACCTGAACACCGTGCACGAGGACATCGAACACCTGAACGCTGAACATTCGAATGTTCCCCATCAAGACGCCGAACACCAAAACGCACCACATGCCAACGTCAGCCACCTCAATACACCACATGCGGATACAACATACCAAGACACGGCACATTCTAACACACCTCACGGTGACGCGCCGGGTAATGAAGTACCCCATGGAGATGTACCGCATGCGGATG
>ERZ795046.4153-NODE-4153-length-10769-cov-4.176685_pt1 | contig 10769 bp, 10 predicted proteins | sample MGYA00375130_ERZ795046 | MGnify/ENA primary metagenome ERZ795046 (study PRJEB30175, sample SAMN05720202) | activated sludge metagenome | isolation source: anaerobic digester from wastewater treatment plant | place: Japan | collected 2015-05-15 ...
TATATCCGATTTTATAATAATTCATTGAGTCAAGGTCTAAAACATTTCCTACTCCTGTTAAAGATAAAATGTCTCCATTTCTGGTTAGATTCCCAAGGTCAAAATTAAAACCAAAACGAGTCCTGCCTGTATATCTTGAGCCGTAATTATTTAAGAAAACATTGAGATTAAATGGATAATACTTTTCTTCAACATCAACTACTATATCGGTCGTCCCTTCTCCTTCTCCTTTTGTTAGATTTGCATATGCATTTAGTTTGGGATAATCGTTTAAAATAAGTAATGACCTTTCAAGTGATTTATTATTCAAAACATCTTCTTTTTTTACATTGTTAAAATGGTTCTCTATAAATTTATCTGTATAATATTTATTACCTTCTACTTTTATCTTACCAACTTTACCTTCAATTATCCTTATCTCAACAACTCCATCAACAACTTTCTGAGCAGGAATGTATGCAAAAGAAGTAACATAGCCCTTATTCCAGTAAATTTCTGTTATTTTGTCTGCAACTTGCTTTAAATCGACAATTGAAATTTCTTTTCCTACATAATCACTTGTAATTTTTTCTATCTCTGTAAGTGTTACTTTTGTATTCCCGGATATATTAAATTTTTTCACAATAAGTTTCTGACCATTTTTCACTTCTATCTGCGGACTTACTATGCCTTTTATTTGTGGAGGTTGAATTTCTTTTTCTACTGTTGGTATGCTTGGGATTGGGTCAGAAAACAAAAATGGAATAAATACACAAAAAAATACTATTGTACTTTTTAATCTCATTTTTCCTCCTATTTTTCAAAATTTAAATTTTTCAAAATTTAAAAGGTTCATTATTTTTTACCTATTTTATTTTCTGATTTAATATTTTAATTATTTCATCTGAGATATCAAATGTATTTGAAAAGTAAGGTAAGGACTTTTTGTCAACAATTAAATCATATCCATTTTTAGTTGCATAGTCCTGAATAACTTTTGCAATATCTGTCAATAATGTTTGTGTCTTTCTTCTATTTTCTTCAAGAAGTTGCTGGTTTGTTAATCTAACAAATGTATTTATTTCTGTTGTTAAGTCATTTATTTTTTTCTCATATTGTTTCATTTCATCTTCTTTCATTTTACCTTTCTTTGCATTATACTCATCAACAATTTGTTTTAATTCTGTTTGTTTTTTTGATAATTCAATTTGTTTCTCTGTTCTTTTTCCCTGTATCTCTTCTCTTGCTGCTTTTGCTTTCTCATATTCATTATAAATTTTTTCTACATCTACTACTCCTATTTTTAGGTCCTTTGTGTAGGCGAGTGATGTGAGAAGGAAAGTTATTACTATTGCGGAAATCCCGATTTTACTTATATTTTTCATTTTTCTCCTTTCTGTTTGAATTTATTTTTACATACATTTTTTATTTTGTCAAGTTTTTTTTATTTCACCTGATATTATTTTTACATACATTTTTTATTTAGTCAAGTACTTTTAAAATTCATAAGAGAAAAATACAGAAAATCCAGAATTTTCAGCATATTTTGTAATTTTTGGAGAAGCAGAATGAACAACAAAAATAGGAAATATTTCTTCTGTGAAAACTTTTTTTATCCTTTCTAATCTCTTTTTAAATCTTTCTATATCTTTCTTTGACAAATATGTTTTTGATTCTCCTATTATAAAAATTTCTCTCCCATCTATCTTTCCTTTACCATAAACATTTATCTCTTCTTCTCTACCATCTGGATATTCAATAAATTTCCTCAATAATCTTTCTTTTATTTCTATCCCATATCTTTCTTTTAATATTTTTGGTAATGCTTTATATGCCTGATTTTCAAGGTCAAATCCAACTGAATGTGATATCCCACCAAGTTCTTTCTGCATATTTTTTACTGTTATTGTCAATTTTTTCAATTCCTCCTCTGTTTCCCTTTGTGCTTCTGCTAATTTCTCAACTGCTTCCCCTAACTTATCCACTCTCTCTTCTGTTTTCTGCTGTGCAATAGTTAATTGTTCCACCCTTTCTAATAATTTTTCATGAGATATAACAAGTTGACCTACTATTTTTTTCAATTCTTCAAACTCTTCTCTTTTTATAATATATTCTTCTCTTAAAAAATCATAAAATTCTATAACCGCATCCCTCAATTCAGAAGGAAATTTTTCAAGGACTTCTTTAAATCTTATCATTTTCTATCCCCATTTTTATTTATTATACCACAATAATTTTCATAAAACAAATTTTATTTGAAAACCATTTTTTCAAGACGAACTCCAAATTTTCCTTGAATATAAACTCCAGGTTCAATTGTAAAAACATTTCCTTTTCTAATTTTATCTTTACTTTTTTTATTCAAATATGGCTTTTCATGAACATCAATCCCAATTCCATGACCAAGACCATGAATAAAGAATTTTCCAAGATTATATTTTTTAAAATTTTCAACTGCTTTTTTATAAACATCACATCCTTTTAAGTTTTTATTCCTTAAATATTCAATGCATATTTTTTGTGTTTCTTCAACAATTTTATAAACTTTCTTTATCTCATTATCAACTTTGCCACAAAAAAAAGTCCTTGTTAAATCACTTTTATAGCCCAAAAAATCACATCCAATATCTATTACTATTACCTCACCATTTTTTATTTCTTTATTTTGAGATTTATGATGTGGATAGGAAGAATGAATTCCTGAAGCAACTATTGGTTCAAATGCTTCTTTTCTTGCACCATTTTTAATTAACTGATATTTTATTTCAGCAACAAGGTCAAGTTCTGTGATTCCTTCTTTAATTATGTTTTCTATATATTGAAGTGTTTTTTCAGTAATTTCTTTCGCTTTTTTTATCAATCTAATTTCCTCTTCATCTTTTGCCATTCTTATTTCAATAAAAAAGTCATTAATAGGAATTAGTTTTGATTTTATTTCCTTCTGTAAATTTTTAAATAAAGTATAAGAAATTTCAGTGTTTATAAATCCAATTTTTTTATATACGGATAGAAATTTTTGGAAGTTTTTATTTTTTATCTGTTTTATATATGTTTTTAAATATTTATTATTATACCCCAAATTGTCAAGAGATTCATAAAAATAAAGAGGAGAAGTAAAAATATAAATGTTGTCTCTATCAATCAATAAGTATCCTTCAATATCAAAAAGACCTGTAAGATAAAAAATATGTGATGGATTTTTTGTAAAAATGCAATCAAATTTTTTATTTTCAATAAACTCTTTAACTTTTTCAGCCCTTTTAAAAATAGTCCTTTCTATTTCTGAAATCTTTTCTTTCATTCAATCTGTTAATATAATTTGTGATTAGCGGAATTTGTAAAGAAGGTCATCTCCAGAAGGAGTTGTTTCACGTGCATCTGTCTCTATTTTTCCATTTGGTCCTGCTGAATAAATTATCATAACTTTGTCTGAATCATTATAAGCAACAAGATAAGTATGTCCCCAAGGGTCAAGTGGTGTACCATAAGGTACTACATTCTCTAAATTAGTACCCCATCCAGATGCAAAGACAGAAGGAACAGAACCATTACTTAATTGATAGGTTGCTTTTGGCTGATATGTAATATAAGGTCCATCCCAGTTATGTCCCTGCGTAAGTTCGCTTTGCGCAGATGTATCATCTGTTGATGTATTTATATTATAGAACGCAACAGTTCCGCTTCCATCTTGTGTTATATTAAAAGAAGCATCGGGAGGAGAAGCGTGCTTAGGATTGGTTGAATAATATGTCGTACTTAAAGACACATCAGCCAAATCACACAATCTCACATAATAACCAGTATCCATTTTTACCATTGTCATTATACTTGCTAAATTTGCCATTTCTGCTTTTGCTTTATCTATAAGTGCTTTACTCCTTGATTTTCTTATTGCTGGAAGTAAAAGTCCTGCAAGAAAAGCAATTATAACCATAACAACAAGTAATTCAACAACTGTAAATCCTTTTTTTCTCATTTTTACCTCCTATATCTCTTTTTTCTTTTTTAAATATTTCAACAATTCATCCACAAACATTTTAAAAATCTTTAAATTATCACACGTTTTCAAAAGTTCATCTTCACTTACTTCCCAATATAGATGAACAAGACGATTTCTTAATCCAACAAGTTTTATAATTTCTTTAAATACTGCTTCACTAATTATATTTGCATCTTTCAAAATTTTAAAAATTTCTTTATATGTTTCCGGTCTTTTTAATAAAAAACCAGAAATTATATGATTTCCTATATTCAAACAATCTTCAACTGCAAGTTGTAAATTTCTTTCAAGTGCGTATATCCTTATTTTTTCATCTTTTTTTTCTTTCTTTAATTCTTTTATCCTATCAATGTGCTCTTTTAATCTTCCTATCTGTATAAATAACTTCTCTTTATCAATCCCAGAAGGTACCATTTTCAATTTTTTCCATCATCTTTTCAAAATATTCCTCCCTCATCCAGTATGTATCAAGATATTCATTCTCTTTTTTTGTCTCAAATTCAATCTTTATTTTTAAATTTTCTGCATATAAACATTTCCCTTCTTTCAAAATCCTATGTATTAAAGTCAATGGTGCTTTTTTCAAATTTACTATATCTATACCTTCATCTTCAAATATTTCTTCAAGTTTTTCAATCAATTTTATTTCATCGTCAAAATTTATTTCTTTTTCAGGTAAATATGCAACATCTATATCACTCAATTTGGTTGGATTTCCTTTCGCATAAGAACCATAAATATAAAAAAGTTTAATTTTAAATTCCTTACAAACATTTTCAATTTCTTTTTCAATCTTTTCAAAATCAATTTTTCTTCCTTCTCTACTTTTTAAAACAGAATAAAATCTCATTCTTCTCCCCATTCAGTCAATTCTTCCCTTTTTTTCGTGGGGTCACTTAAATCAAGTCCCACTACTACTGAATATCCATTTGGTCTTGCAGCAACATTTCCCATATGAGGAGTATTATCATCTGGAGAGTTTTCTGTATCATCTAAAGAAAAATCTATATCTCTTAAATTTACCCAATTTACAGAGCCATCTATATATAAAACATTTATTCCCCAAGCATGATTTCCAGTTAAAGGATTACAATCTTTAAGATTTGGATAACTTAAATCACTTGTACTTATACTTGTATTATAAATTCCTCTATCGCTTATAACTGGTACTGGTTTTGTTGATTTATTTCCTGTTGTAAGTCCAAAAACAAAAGAATAAGAAGCATACCAGTCATTTTTCCATGCACTCCAGTTATTGTCAGAGGGTGGACTTGAATGATATTCTTCAATAGGTCCATCAGGTGGTGGTAGTTTTCTATTTAAAGAACTCGGACACCAGAAAATTTTTGTTGTATTTATATAAAAAGGATAGATTGTTTTAAAGTTATTATTTGTTGCTCCTATATACAAAGCAGATGGCTGGTCAGGAAATCTTTCATAAAAATCTTCAGCATACATTTCAAAAGCAGCAGAAAACTGTTTTAAATTGTTCATACATGTTGTTCTTCTTGCTCTCTCCCTTGCTCCAGATAGGGCAGGTAAAAGCAAACCAGCAAGCATAGCCAAAATCGCAATTACAACAAGTATCTCTACAAGCGTGAAGCCATTTTCTCTTTCCATTCATTTCTCCTTTTTTATTCACCACCACCGCCACCACCTCCACCTGTACTTCCAGATAAACTCATAGCAATTTTAATTAATGGCATATACATAGAAATAACAATAAATCCAACAACTCCACCAAGAAAAACAATCATTATCGGCTCTATCATTGATGCAAGTGCTGCAACTGCTGCATCAACTTCTGCTTCATAAGCATCGGCAATTTTGTCAAGCATAGCATCCATCTGTCCTGTCTCTTCACCTACTGCCACCATATTTGTTACCATTGGTGGAAAAACCTTTGTTCTTAACATGGGACCTGCTATTCCTTCTCCTTCTCTAACTCTATTTCTTATTTCATTTATTCCATTTGATATAACATCATTTCCGACTGTATCCCTTACTATTTGAAGTGCCTGTAAAATCGGGACTCCACTTGAAATCAATGTTGCAAATGTTCTTGCAAATCTTGCTATTATTGTTTTTGAAACAATGGGACCGAAAAGAAAAATTTTTAATTTAATCATATCTATCCAGTATCTTGTAAATTTAATTTTTGTCAGGATTCTATAAAGTATAACAAGAACAACAATCCCGATTATAACAAGATATGATTTTTGAAGCATTAATTTTGAAATAGCAATACAGAGTTTTGTGGGCGCGGGTAAATCACCTACTTCCATATCTTCAAAAATCTGAGTAAATGTTGGAACTATTTTTACCATAATAAATGTCAACATACCTATTGTAACGAAAAGAACAACCATAGGATATGCCATTGCTGATTTTATTTTACCCCTTAATTTTGCTTCCTTTTCCATAAATTCTGCCAATCTTGAAAGAACGATTTCAAGAGCACCACCTGCCTCACCCGCTTTAACCATAGCAACATAAATTCTCGGAAAACTACTCGGATGTTTACTCAGTGCTTCTGAAAATAATGCTCCACTTTCAATATCATCTGCTATTTTTCCAAGAATAGCACTTGCTGCACCTCTTCTCTGTTCTTTCAAAACTCTTAAAGACCTTAAAAGTGGTAATCCTGCTCCAATTAATGTTGCTAACTGTCTTGTTATAATCATCAATTCTTTTGTTTTTATTTTTTTTCCACCAATAAATGGTAAAGGAATGGAAATTGATACTCCTTTACTCTTTGGTTTTTTAGCAGTTGCTTTTGAGGGTTGTGCTTTCGTCTCCTTAGTTTTTGCAGTACTTGACCCTTTTGCAGGTGAAACATTTGTAACAAAATATCCCATACTTTTAAGTTTTGCTATTGCCTCCTGAACACCTGAAGCATCTATTGTGCCATTTAAGGTTTTTCCGGTATTGTCTATCGCGTTATACTGGAAGAGAGCCATTTTCTCCTCCTTTTTAATTTTTAATAACCATGAACTTCCTTAGCAACCTCTTCTATAGTAGTTATACCCAAGTTTATTTTTTGAAGTCCATCATCAAGAAGAGTTTTCATTCCACAATCTTTTATAGCAATCTCCCTTATTTCACCAAGAGGTCTTCTTTCATATATTGCCTGCCAGAATTTTTCATTTGGAGTTAAAATTTCAAAAATACCTGTTCTTCCTTTATATCCACCTCTGCAGAAAGGACATCCAACTGCTTTATAAAATTTCATATTCTCTGCTTTTTCAGGTGTTAAACCTACTTCAAGTAATTCCTGTTTTGTTGGTCTATATTCCTGTTTACATCTTGGGCATAAAACCCTTACCAATCTCTGAGCAATAACCCCTTCAATTGTAGATGCAAGTAAAAATGGCTCAATATTCATATCAACAAGTCGGTAAATTGTAGTTGGAGCATCATTTGTGTGAAGTGTGCTTAAAACAATATGACCTGTTAGTGATGATTGAATTGCCATCTGTGCTGTATCAAAATCTCTAACTTCACCAACAAGTATTATATCAGGGTCCTGCCTTAATATACTCCTTAAACATTTTGCAAAAGTAAGTCCTATATGTTCTTTTATTGGTACCTGAATTGCCCCTTCAAGCATATATTCTACTGGGTCTTCTGTTGTTATAACTTTAACATCAGGAGTATTCAATTTTCTTAAAATAGCATAAAGTGTAGTTGTTTTACCGCATCCAGTTGGACCTGTTGCAAGTATTATTCCGTGTGGTTTCCTTATCATTTTCTCTATTTTTTCCATATCGTCATGAAGTAGCCCAAGGTTTTCAAGTTCAAAAATTGTTTTTCCTCTATCAAGAACACGAATTGCGAGACATTCTCCAAAAACAGTAGGAACTGTGTTTACACGAAGGTCAACCGCTCTACCCATAACTGATAGTTCAATTCTTCCATCTTGTGGAAGTCGTCTTTCAGCAATATCCATACCAGCCATAATTTTAAAACGACAGAAAAGAGCAAAAGCAAGTCCTTTTGGTGGATGAACAAGGTCATAAAGAACTCCATCTACTCTATATCTAACTCTAAAATCATCTTCAAATGGTTCAAGATGCACATCCGATGCATTATCTCTTACTGTTTGAAGTAAAATTAAATCAAACAATTTAACTACAGGTGGTAAAGAAGCAATCTCTTCAAGAGATGTTATTGTTGCATATTCTCCCTGACTTGCTATAGCATTCAATTCTTCCATTTCCTCAACATCCTGAGCAAGCCATTTTATTAAGTCATCTATCGTTTCTATTTCTTTTCCATAATATGTTTCAATTGCTTCCTTTATATTATCTTCATCTGCAAGAACCATTTTAATTTTATATCCAAGGATAAATGAAATGTCATCCTGAATATTTAAACTTAATGTATCACCAACTGCAAGTGTTAATGTATCTCTTTCAAGTTTTACTGGAATAACATTATATGTTTTGGCAAGTGCTGATGGAAAAACTTCAACTGCTTTTCTATCCACAGGAGTATTCTTCAAATCAATCATTTCAATTCCTGCCTGAATACTTAAAACTCTTTTTAAGTCCTTTTCTGAAATGTATCCAAGGTCAACAAGAATTCTTCCAAGAAAATGTCCTGTCTCTCTCTGTTTTTCAAGTGCCTCTCTAAGTTGTTGTTCTGTTATCAATCCCTGTTCAAGTAATAACTGACCGATAAGTTTTTTTGCAGTCATATTATTTCACCTTCTCCTTTTCCATTTCTGCTTCCAAACCCTCTTTCTTTGCTTCTTTCAATATTTCTTCTCCAAGAACCCCTTCTGCAACAAGTTGTGCTTTTACACTATCAGGGTCATAAGAAAATGTCAGAACATCATCAAGTCCAATCTTTCCTTCTTTAAATAATTTCATTAAAAAAGAATCCATTGTTACCATTCCCCATTTTGCACCTGTTTGTATTTCTGAAACAATCCTGTATGTTTTCCTTTCTCTTATTAAGTTCTGAATAGAGGGAGTTGCAACCATTATTTCAAAAGCAGCAACTCTACCAGGTTTATCTATCCTTTTTAATAAAACCTGTGAAATTATCGCAAGTATTGAAACAGAAAGCATAACCCTTATTTGTTCCTGCTGTGCTACAGGGAAAACATTTACAATTCTATCAACAGTTCTTGCTGCTCCTGTTGTATGTAATGTAGCAAAAACAATATGACCTGTTTCTGCTGCTGTAATTGCCGCTTCAATTGTTTCAAGGTCTCTCATTTCCCCTACAAGAAATACATCAGGGTCCTGCCTCAATCCCCTTCTTAATGCTTCAGCAAATGTAGGCACATCAACACCAAGTTCTCTTTGTGTTATTATTGACCTTTTATGTGTATGATAATATTCAATCGGGTCTTCAATCGTAATTATATGCCTTTCAAGATTTGTATTCATCCAGTCAATCATACTTGCAAGAGTTGTTGTTTTACCAGAACCTGTTGGACCTGTTACAAGGATAAGGCCACGAGGTCTTGTAAGCAGATATTTCATTGTGTTTTCATCAAGTCCTATCTCTTTAAAACTTAAAAATTTAAAAGGAATTAATCTTAATGCCATAGCAACATGCCCTCTTTCTTTAAAAACACTTACCCTGAATCTTGCCAGGTCCCTGAAAGCAAAACCAAAATCAGTCCCTCCAACTTTCTGTAATTCTTCCTGATGTTCTCTTGATGTTATTGCCTTCATATAATTTACTGTATCCTCTGGTGTGAGTGGTTCACTATCAAGTTTCTGAAGTCCTCCATGAAGACGAGCCATTGGAGGAAGACCAACATTTATATGTAGATCAGCCGCATTTTCCCTTACAACGAATTCAAGTAATTCTTCAATTCTCTTTGCCATTTATGACTCCCCTGTTACAGATATAACTTCGTCAAGTGTGGTTAATCCCATTTTTACTTTTAATACACCATCATCAAACATACTTCTCATACCTGATTTTTCTGCTACTTTTCTTAATTCTTCAGCACTCACTCTTCTTAAAGTTAAATCCCTTAACTCATCATTCATAATGAATATCTCAAAAATACCGATTCTACCAAAAAACCCTGTAAATCCACATTCATTACAACCCTTAGGCTGACATACATTCACTTCTTCTCCTTCTTTTATTTTCAATACTTTCCTTAATTTTTCATCTGGCTCAATCTTTTCCTTACAATATTGACATAAAACTCTCACCAATCTCTGTGCCATAACTCCCTGAACAGCAGAAGCAACTAAAAATGGTGGCATACCAAGGTCAATCAATCTTGTAATAGCACTTGGAGCATCATTTGTATGTAATGTAGAAAAAACTAAATGCCCTGTTAACGCTGCTCTTAAAGCAATATCGGCTGTTTCTTTATCTCTGATTTCACCAACAAGTATAACATCAGGAGATTGTCTTAAAAACGCTCTTAAAACATTTGCAAAAGAAAGTCCGATTTCCGTATTAACCGGTGTCTGATTTATACCTGGAATCTGATACTCAACAGGTTCTTCTACTGTCATAATTTTTCTATCAATTGTATTTAACTGTTGAAGTGATGCATAAAGAGTTGTAGTTTTACCAGAACCTGTTGGACCTGTAACAAGCACAAGTCCTCCTGTAAATTTTAAAATATTATTCCATTTTTCAAGGTCATCTGGTAAAAATCCAAGTTTATCAAGTCCTATTAACATTTTTGTTTTGTCGAGAATTCTCAAAACAACACTTTCTCCATAAATTCCCGGTAAAGTTGAAACTCTGAAATCAATCGGTCTACCCCCTATATCAAGCATTATTCTTCCATCTTGAGGAAGAC
>ERZ795046.4154-NODE-4154-length-10765-cov-3.692157_pt1 | contig 10765 bp, 10 predicted proteins | sample MGYA00375130_ERZ795046 | MGnify/ENA primary metagenome ERZ795046 (study PRJEB30175, sample SAMN05720202) | activated sludge metagenome | isolation source: anaerobic digester from wastewater treatment plant | place: Japan | collected 2015-05-15 ...
CAGATTTTTCAAATGCAAGCATTACTGAAAATACAAGAGTTTCTTATCCACTAAAGCATATTAGAAATGCTGTGATTCCATCAATAGGTGGTCATCCAAAGAATATATTCTTTCTCACTTGTGATGCTTATGGAATATTGCCGCCAATCTCCAAATTGACAACTGGTCAAGCGATGTATCATTTCATTTCAGGTTATACAGCAAAAGTTGCAGGAACAGAAGCTGGAATTACAGAACCCAAGGCAACTTTTTCTGCTTGCTTTGGAGCGCCATTTTTACCGCTGCATCCTACGAAATATGCAGAAATGTTGGGGAAAAAAATAGATACTTATAAACCAAATATTTGGTTGATAAATACTGGATGGTCTGGTGGTGCTTATGGTACAGGAAAAAGAATGAAACTAGCCTATACTAGATCAATGATTACTGCTGCTTTAACTGGAAAGTTGAATACTGGTGAATTTACTCAAGATCCAATTTTTGGATTATTTTGTCCTACATCATGCCAAGATGTTCCTTCCGAATTATTGAATCCTAGAAATACATGGGCAGATAAAGCAGATTATGATATGAAAGCATTAAAACTTGCTGCGCTTTTTAATAAAAATTTTGAGAAATATAAAGATAAAGCATCTGCAGAAATTCTTAATGCGAGTCCAAAAACTGCATAGTTTAATTATTGTTTTAAATTAAGCTGCACAATTAAAATAATTAGTCTTTCAGAAATGAAAAAATCTCTTTTTATTGCCTTTGAAGGTATTGATGGCAGCGGCAAAAGCACACAATCTAAGCTATTGACTGAAAGATTTGAAAATTTGAATCATGAAGTTCACCACACTTTTGAGCCAACAAATAACGAAATTGGTGCCATTATACGTCAAATAATCAGGGGGGAAAAATCAGCTCATCAAACGACTATAGCAGGACTTTTTGTAGCTGATAGATTAGATCACTTGCTTCACGATGACTATGGCATGATTCAATATTTGCTCAAAGGAACCCATGTTATTTCTGACCGATATTATCTTTCATCCTATGCATATCATGCTGTTTTTATGGATATGGACTGGGTGATACAAGCAAATGGGATGAGTGCAAAGCTAAAAAGACCAGACATCAATATTTTTATAGACATCAATCCAGAAACAGCCTTAGAAAGAATACAGAATTCTAGATCTCAAATGGATATTTATGAGTCATTAAATCATTTGAATAAAGTCAGAGAAAATTATTTTATTGCCTTTGATAAAGTACGACATCAAGAGAATATTTGGATAGTGGATGGCGATCAAAGTCAAGATTCGCTTTCTGATATGATTTGGAATAAAATTTCAACAATGTTATAATTTCCTATTCAAGCAAGTTGCTAATTTCATTTACAAAAATCGAGAGAACTCACCAAAACCTATCATTTTTACATAAAATTTAGTTAAAATTCTATTAGTTCTATTGAACTTGTTTTAACTTTACTCAAATAACAAATTCAATGACATTTCATGCTAGGTTAAAATTTGTATTTATATTGAATCTAATTCTATTATTGGGATCTTGTATAAAAGATCCAGAGACTGGAAATCAATTTGGTAAAAAAGCACAATTTATACCGTTTGAAGAACTGGATAAAATAGAACAAAGAGCCCCACAAGAATTTGTCAATACTGGTAAAATAGCATATTACTCTCCATACCTCTTTATGGTAGATGATATGATTGGTATCCATATCATCGATCTCAGTGATACAGTAGATGTAAGACGAATATCTTTTATAGCCATTCCAGGAGTGAGCGATATTTCATTGAAGAATAATATCCTATATGCCAATAATGGACCACATCTTGTTTTGTTTGATATCAGTGATATTCATCATGTTTTTATTATTGATAAAATTAAAAGTGTTTTTGAAGTAAACGCAAAATATCCTCCACCAAATACTTGGTTCGAATGTATCAATGAATCAAATATATGGATAACTGGATGGACTGATGCATGGTTAGTAAATCCAAAATGTAAATCATAATATTCCCTATATGAAAATTAAATTATTTTATTTTATTTGTTTGATAACTGTGATGTCTTGTGGTTTGGAAGATGGAAATATAAATTTAAGTGAAGACAATGGTAATGGTAAAACATCGACCAACGGCTCTACAAGTAGATTCACAATTAAGGATAATTATCTTTACACTATCGAAAGCAATAAGCTGAAAGTATTCGACATTAGCATTTCTTCAAAACCTAATTTGATCAATGACTTATATATTGGAAATAACATAGAGACCATTTTCTCATATCGCGATCAATTATATATTGGTGCGTCAACCGGAATTTATATCATTAATATTAAAAACCCAAAGTATGTTTATCTTGAAAGTTATATTGAACATTGGGTGGCACGAGATCCTGTAGTGGTAAAAGATGATATAATATATTCTACCGCAAGAAACTCTTGGAGCGGTCAATTAAACATTTATCAGAAGCAAAATAACAGTTTTGTTAATCTAAGTAGTTTTAGGATGAATCAACCATATGGTTTGGGAATTTCAGACCATTATCTATATATCTGTGATATAAATGATGGATTAATTCTCTTTGATGTAAAAAATCCAAGACAAATAGTAAAACTCAAGTCTTTTAATGATGTGCAGTCGCCACAAGATGTGATTGTTCTTGATAAATTAATTATAGTTTCTACCGCAAATCAGTTCTTTTTATTTGATAGTTCAGATCCTATCAATTTAAAATTAATTCAACAAATAAAATAAAAGCGATTCTCAATTATCTGATCATTGATTTGAATTATTGATGTTGAAAAAATTTTTATTGTTCTGCATTTCATTTTTGTCATTACTTTATTTTGCACATGGTCAAAATGAAGTCATAAATAAACAATATCCTAATCGGACCTTAATCCTTAATATCAGAGATATGATGAAGGTTTATCCCGCGCTAACAGTTGGATATGGATATCATTTAAGAGATAATCTATATGGTGAGTCTAGTGTTGGTTTTATCAATCCTTATAGTTCCTTTTTTATCTATTATGTGTTAGCAAAAAGTGTTTTAGAAAAAAATAATTATGGTTTGAAAGTAGGTCAAGAAATAAAGTGGTTTGAAAAGAAAGTTCCTACCAGATATAAGAGCATTGAACTTATTTATCAATATGAAAGAACTCATGGTGATATCTGGTATAGAATAAATAACCAATATTCACAAATAATAAACTCAACATTGGATTTACATCAAGCAAGATTGAATATAAAGTATGGTGCTTTTTTTGATGTGGATAAGGTAATTCATGATTTTAGTTTTGGCCTTGGTTTTGAATTAAGAAGCGATAACAATAGTGTATTAGATAAATATTCAAATCATACTCCTCAAATAGCTGACAATAATTTATTTTCATCAATAGGTCCAAGGTATTTTGGATATTTAATAAAACCAAAAATTGTTGAAAATAAATTGCAATTCTTGCCTATTATCTTATTTCATTACAAACTTGCATTCAGACTTTGAAATGACCCTTAATTTTCTCATTCTGGTCTCCAAAAATGTTTGTCCAAATTTTGGATTTTATCATCTTTAATTTGAATTCCTTCAGACTCTAATAATTCCTGCATTGTATTTCCACCAAAATACAATTTTCCAGATAATTCTCCTTTTACATTCACCACTCGATGCGCAGGAATATGATTTCTGTTCTCTTTTAAATTGTTTAAAGCATAACCTACCATTCGTGCAGATCCTAATGCTAAGAAATCTGATATAGCGCCATAGTTAGTTACCCTGCCTTTTGGAATCGTAGAGACCACGGCATACACTTGATCGTAGTAATGATTTTCTAATAAAAACTGTTTTCTGTATAAAGCTAAAGCTTCATCTTCTGCTTGACGGATAGCTTTAATTTCTACTTTAGTTTTATCTTTAAATCCGATGAGATGTAATACACCATGGATTATTACTCTTAATAATTCCAGTTCTTCATCTATCTTGAGCTGCTTTGCATTTTCTCTTACTCTATCTATGCTAATATATAAATCGCCATAAACTTCTTCTTCGCTATGAGGAAAAGTGATGATATCAGTATAATAATCATGATTTAAAAATTGACGATTGATATCTAGTAAATATTCGTCATTACAAAAAATGATATTGAGTTCTTTCGCTGGTTTGTTGTATTGTGAAATGACAGAACTTATCCATTGAATTATTTTTTTTTCTTCAATTTGAAGAGTGATATCGATATAGTGAAAGTCACAATTTATTTTTTTTATTTTTGCCATATTAAAAAATTATCCAGCCCAACTTTCTCTATCTAAACTTCTAAAATGAATGGCTTCCGCCAAGTGTTCAATTTTTATTTCATCAGAATCTGCCAGATCTGCAATCGTTCTGGACACCTTTAATATTCGATCATAAGCACGAGCAGAAAGTTGTAGTTTTTGCATAGCAGTTTTTAATAGTGTAGCACCTGCTTGATTGATCTGACAAATGTCTTTGACCATGCTTGATGAAATCTGTGCATTGGAGTGAAGATCATTTATTTCTTTATACCTTTCTTCCTGTCTTTCTCTAGCTATCAGCACCCTTTTGCGAATGAGTTCTGAAGTTTCGCTTGATTTTGTATTTTCCATCAATGCATCGGTAGAAACTGGTGTCACCTCAACGTGAAGATCTATCCTATCTAATAATGGACCACTAATTTTGCTCAAATATTTTTTTACCACTCCGGGACCACAAACACATTCTTTTTCTGGATGATTATAAAATCCACATGGACATGGATTCATAGATGCTACGAGCATAAAATTTGCAGGATATTCTATACTCACTTTGGCTCTAGATATCGTTACCCTTCTTTCTTCCATTGGTTGTCTCAATACTTCTAAAACTGTTCTTTTAAATTCTGGTAGTTCATCTAAGAAAAGTACGCCATTATGTGCTAATGAAATCTCTCCAGGACTGGGATTGGAGCCTCCTCCTACTAGCGCTACATCACTTACAGTATGGTGAGGTGATCGAAATGGACGAATGGAAACTAATCCAGCCTCCTTTGATAGGATTCCTGAGACACTGTGAATTTTAGTAGTCTCCAATGCTTCATGCAGTGTAAGCGGCGGTAGAATAGTAGGCAATCTTTGGGCTAACATCGTTTTACCAGCTCCTGGTGGTCCTATAAGGATTACATTATGACCTCCTGCTGCTGCTATTTCAAGAGAGCGCTTTATATTTTCTTGACCTTTGACATCTGCGAAATCTTTTGCATAAGCGACTTGTTGGTAAAGAAACTCTTCCCTAGTATCAATAACTAGAGGTTCGATCTCACGAGTGCCATTGATAAATTCTACAGCCTCGACCAAATTATCTACACCTATTACATCAAGTTGATTTACAATGGCAGCTTCTCTTGCATTTTCTTTAGGTAATATTATTCCTTTATATTTTGCTTTTCTAGCCTGAATGGCAATAGGAAGAGCTCCTTTTATTGGTCTTAACCCACCATCTAGACTCAACTCACCGAGCAGCATATATTCTTCCAATTTTGCAGTTTGTATTTGTTTTGTTGCTGCGAGAATTCCAATAGCAATGGGTAGATCATAAGCAGAACCTTCCTTGCGTATATCAGCTGGGGCAAGATTGACTACAATCTTTATTCTAGGAAAATTAAATCCAATATTTTTTACAGCTGCTTCAACTCTTTGATATGATTCTTTCACAGCGTTATCAGGAAGACCTACCAAGAAATAGGCGATTTTTCCAGCTGCCACTGTACCACCTGCATTAACTTCAACGATGATGGTCTTTGCATCTACTCCAAAAACAGCTGCAGAATAGGTTTTTACAAGCATTCTATTAATTTTTAATTATTCTTTCTGGTTGTCCTTTCAATGCATTTTCATAGTCTGGCGTTTGTAGCAATTGATCATAATTTGCTGGAAATTCTGTTTTAAGAAAAATTCCTTGATAAGCCTCCCAATTCATACTATCAAAATGTAAAATCGCTTTACTTTTTTGCCATGTCTGAAAAATGTTTAATGCAATACAAATATTGAATAAAAGGACAAACGAAACTTTATATGTTAATTTATAATTACCAAAAATATTTTTAATTAAATAAGCAAGTGGGATTGCCATTAATGGAGTAAATTCAACCATAGGTCTGGAACTAAATGAACCACCATACCACCAGCACCACCATGAAAAAGCTATATAGCTATAAATAAAAAATATAAAAATGACTACAAAAAAATAATCTCTCATTTCTTTATAAACATAATAAAAACCAAACATAGCAATTGCCATAATCGGAGTATAAATGAACCATCCTTTTCTAAACCCAATTAATCCACCCAAGATATACGGATTCGAAAAAAAGAAAGTTTCTTCATTATAAGAGTAGTAAATGAAATTCCCTGTGACGGATTTCCATAATAGCAATTGAGGAAGAACTGAAATGATGCCACCCACGATGATTAATAAAAAATAAATTCTATTTGTCCAATAGAAATTCAGTTTTTCCTGAAAACTTTCTTTAGGATTAATTCCTATAAAAAATAATGGGGCCACCAATACAAAATTAATAGGTCTAATCAAACAAATTATTCCTGCCAATATACCACAAATTATGCTTGTCCTTATTTCAGGTTTATTGATCCAGTTATAATAATAATAAAGAAAGATTGAGATAGCGCAGAAACTATATATATGAGACATTGATGGTTCATGTGTTGCATAATAATAGATATTTGTTCCGACTCCAATACCCAATAAAGTCAATGCGATAATAAAATCATCAAAAAAGCGAAGTAAAAATTTTCGAAGGAATATTAAACCTAAAATACCAAAAAACAAACCAGATAATTGAACACAAAGATGGTAAGGCATGGAAAAACCATCAGGAACGTAATCAAAAATTTGTGCAAGGAAATGAGCTATAATGAAAAAAGGGAAATAGAAATAGGCCACTCCCATCGTTGTTTTTGTAATTCGATTTCCATTGGGTAATTTGGTCGTCCAATATCTCATTTTTTCTTCATAATTCTTCAAGTCTTTATCGACAAATCGCATCCGATAGTCATGCTCTATGAAAGTAGCTGGAAGATAAGCGTAGTAATATACAGTATCCCAAATAATGACTTGCTCATGACTCCATTTTTTTTGAAGTACAACGATAATGATAAAAAAAATACTCGTGCATATTACAGCAAATAAAGAATATTTATTTTTTAATTGAGCTAAACTCATTTATAGATATTGTTTTGGCTCTAAATTTATCATTAATTTCAAATTTAGAGAATTCCTAATAAAAATGCAATATAAGACAAGTTTATTAATTTCAAAAAAATAGCTTATTATAACTTTTTCTCACGTAAAGCTATGCGCTGACCATAAAATACTTTTGTGGTTTCCTGGAAAGAAGTGGTCAAATCAGAAACATAGAACTGATGTTCCTTATGTATTTTATTATTATTCAAAAGTTGTTCTTTTTGCATGATCATTTTCAGTTTTGCTGCCACGATTTCAGCTGAGTCAAGTATTAGAATTTTATCTTGATAGTAATCTGAAATTTCTTTTTTGATTAAAGGGTAATGTGTGCAAGCTAAAACAAGGCTATCTATATCTTGCAACTCATGATGTCCCAGATATTCATGGAGTACAGATTGACTTATACTATTATGTATAAATCCCTCTTCAATCATTGGAGCCAATAATGGTGTAGCCAGTGTGGAATAGATTAAATCAGATTTCCTTCGACTTAACTTCTCTTGATATACTCCTGAAGCAATGGTTGTTTTTGTAGCGATAATTCCGACATGATGAATATTTGGGTTTTGAATAACAAACTCAACCATAGGATCGATGACATTAATCACAGGAAGTTTCCCTTTTAATTCATCCCTTAAAAAACTGTATGCCGCCGCAGAAGCTGTATTACATGCAATAACTATTGCTTTACAATTTTTTACTTCGATTAAAAATTTTGCTATTTTTATAGAGTACTCTTGAATTAGTCCTAAAGATTTGTCTCCATAGGGAAGGTGTGCTGTGTCTCCAAAATAAACAAGTTGCTCGTCAGGAAGAACTTTTGATATGGCTGTTGCCACCGTTAGTCCTCCGATACCAGAATCAAAAATTCCAATTGGATATTCCTGACGAGCATCCAAAATATTATATTCCTAACTTGGTTTTGACTAAACTAGTCACGTCCATTGATTCTTGAGCATAAAGTAAAATACCAGCACTAGAATCAAAAATATAGTTGAACTGATTTTCAGTAGCAACCATTTTGATGGCATTATTTACTTTATCTATCACTGGTTGAAGTTTTGATTGTCTTTTTTCAAGGACATCTTTTTGCATTTGCTGTTCGAACTTTCCCAATTCTGCTTCTTGCTCTTTTAATTTTTTAGCCTCATCTTCAAGTGCTTTTGGTGAGATCTCACCGCTTTGCTCTTTTCTTTGAAGTTCTTTATATTTATTTTCTAATTCTTGCACCATCATTTGACCTTTTTTCTCCAATTGAGTCTGTAATGCTTGAATTTCTGCATCCGCAGCTTTTACTTCTGGCAATTCAGCTAATAAAACTTGAGAATTGAGATAACCAAACTTTTGTGCTTGAATGCTCAAACTCAAACCAGTAAATAGAATTGCAAATAAAATGTGATTGATTTTCATTTTTGAATTATAGTTTTATTTTAATAATTAATAATTATTACTTAGACGTCATTTTTAGTTTCTTGATAACGTCTTCAGTTTTATCAAGTTCTTTTTTATAGTAGATCACACCAGCAGATCCAGACATATCAAATATTGTCTCCAAGTCTCTTGTCTGCGCAAATTCTTGAATTGCTGCATACACTTTATCTTGAATAGGTCTAACCAGATCTTGGCGTTTTTTAAATAATTCTCCTTCTTCACCAAATTTATCTTTTTGGATTTTTCTTACTTCTTTTTCTTTATTTGTGATTTCTTCTTCCTTTTGTTTTCTTTGCTCATCTGTAAGTAAGACTTGTTCCGCTTGATATTTATTGTAAAGCGCTTTGATCTTGTCATATTCCACAGAAATTTCTTGCTTCCATGTTGCAGCTACCTTATCCAATTCTGCCTGTGCTTTGGTATAATCATCCATACTTTCCAATACTTTATTGACATCAACTAAGGCAAAACGCTGTGCTTGAAGTCCAATTCCAGAAAGTAGAACAAAAAATAATACGATTTTAGATCTGTTTTTCATTTTTCAATTTTAGTTTAAGAATCAAGAATCATTCCTAAAAAGCGCTCAAAATTAATATAATTTTCTTGCTTTTAGAAAATCTCTGCTTTAAATGGAAAAACTCATATTTTATTGTTCAAGTTTACTTTTTATTCACTTTAACATGCTTTTAACCCAGTCTTAAGCTTTTCTTGCGCAAAACCAAGCTTTAATATATTTAAATTTTTTAAATACAATAATTTACAGAATAAAAAATACCATATAAAATACCCTTTCCAAATTATATTTTGTATTTATAAAAGAAATAGTTTTGCGCTGAATTAAACTAGTCGGCAAATGAAGACCTGTATCCTTTTTATTATGTCAAGCATCGCTATGCTCAATTGTGATCTTTTTTCACAACCCATTATCCAATCATCTCAACTTAGTACTTCTGATCTGACTTTTGCGGATCAAATTCTTTATTCATCCTTTTGCAATATGGAGGATGTAGAATCTTGCCAGTTAATTTCGATTGGAAGTCCTCAATTACTTTCTGGTGCAGATGGGGTAAGCACAAATTTAAATGGGAATAATATTAATTGGAGGACAAAAGAATTTAAGTTTATCAATAGTCAGGATTATTTTTGGTTAGGCGAAGAAATTGATTCCAATGGAAATCCAAAGGAATCATATTTTTTTCTGAAGAAAAAGGCCGAGATTACTGTTGGTGAAATTTCATTTTCTGATCACTTCTATAAAATTTATTCAATAAATGATCATGATCAGGTTTTGTTAGAATATGATACTGAGAATGAAGACCATTCAAAGATATGTGGCAATCAAGATGGAGAAAACATTCCATATCAAAATCCTGAAGCATGTGAATCAAGCTCATGTCATATAAAGGTATTGATGATGTACACAGCTGCTGTTGCTGCAAAATATAGTCATCAACAATTATTGAACTTTAGCTATGGACTTATTGCTCAGACCCAAACAGCTATGATCCGATCTGATGTTCATCATACTTTAGAATTAGTCGCAGTGGCACCAACCACATATTTTACAGAAAAGAGTTCAGATTTAGGATTACAGTTGTCAGAGGTGACTTTTGCGGCATTGCAATCAGGTAATGATATATCACAAAATCTTAGAGCTTATGCTGCTGATGTAGTCACTGTCCTATGTGATGAGAAAGTTTGGGGAAGTGCTCAATACGGTATTGCTGCTGTTCCAGCAAGTAAAACAACAGGAATGGCAAGTCTCAATGCAATCACACAAAGTCTTAATAGTCAAAAGAGCTATTCACATGAGTTTGGACATTTAATGAACGCCAGACATACAAATGATAATAAAGCATTACCAGGTAGAGCCTATGATTTTATTATAAACAATAAACATGTGGCAACACTTTTGGATAATCAATTACTGCCAAGGATACTTAATTATTCAAATCCTAATATCATGTATTATGGCAATATCGCCACTGGAGTGTCTGATCGTTTTAACGTATGTAATATGTGGTCTCATGGATGTATAGTTGCTTCCATATTTCCAGAGGATGGTTGCCAA
>ERZ795046.4193-NODE-4193-length-10695-cov-5.313158_pt1 | contig 10695 bp, 9 predicted proteins | sample MGYA00375130_ERZ795046 | MGnify/ENA primary metagenome ERZ795046 (study PRJEB30175, sample SAMN05720202) | activated sludge metagenome | isolation source: anaerobic digester from wastewater treatment plant | place: Japan | collected 2015-05-15 ...
AAGATGAAGACTCATTAAACATTCATGATTTACTATTTGGAAGTAATAATGTTGAATAAATACTGGCCGTTGATTTTACTGCCAAAAGCAATTGGACTCTATCATTAACCGGTACATGATAAGAGGGGTGGTGTTAAATTGAAAAAGATAAGCAGCAGGATCATCATGTTTAGTGTTTGTACTTCACTGGCCATAACATTATTACTTGGAGTTGTATCGTCTATATCCATGGTCATGGGGCAAAGAACCTATTTATCGGAGTTTGAAGTTAAATCCAAAAGTGATTACGATCTAATGATAAAGGCTCAGGTAGAGAATGTTATAAGCATGCTTGAAAAATACATTGATGTTGCCCAAAAACAGGGAAAGAGTATTGATGAAGCAAAGAAAACAGCAGAAGAGATTGTCAGAGAAATAAGGTATGGAGAGAATGGGCGTTTTTGGGTAGATACTGTTGATGGTACCAATGTCGTATTATATGGCAGTGAATCTGAAGGAAAAAACAGATTGGACCTTCAGGATTCAAACGGTAAATATTACATAAAAGAAATAATTGAAAAAGCACAAAATGGCGGAGATTTTACAGAATATTACATTCCTAAGGAAGATGGGATTGTTCCTTTGCCAGTAAGAGCTTATTCTGTGGAATTTAAGCCTTTTGGATGGGTTATCGGTACGGGCAATTATATAGATGATGTTAATTCATTAATCAGTAATGCATCCAATACATTGAATAAGCAGGTGAAATCGAAAGGAATTTTAATTGTACTTTCGTCACTTGTTATATGTGTTTTAGTTTTCATAATTTCTTTTTTTATAGGAAAAAGGATTTCAAAGCCTATAGAAGTATCGGCACAATTGATTAATGAAGTATCTAAGGGAGATTTTACTGTAAAAATACCTGAAAAGTATCTGGCATTGAAGGATGAAACCGGTAAGATACTTAGATCTTTAGATAATATGGTTCGGTCAATAGGGAATATGCTTACAGAGGTTAATGCCAAGTCAAAAGATTCAGCTGAAACCATCTCTAAGGTTAATGACGAGATTAACTCACTTAAAGAGCTTATAGAGGAAGTGGTCGGAACAACTCAGGAATTATCGGCAGGAATGGAGCAAACCGCAGCTTCTACTGAGGAAATGAATGCTACATCACAGGAAATTGAAAATGCAATTAGCCAGATAACAAATAAAGCTCAGGACAGTACTTTCATGTCCAATGAAATTAAAGCAAGGGCAGAAAAGTTAAGAGAAAATTTTTCAGTAACTCAGAAAAATGTAAAAGAAATTATAGAAAAAGAAAAGAGTATGTTGGAACTTGCTATTAATGAGTCAAACTCTGTTGAAAAAATAACTGTGTTATCCGATGCTATTCTTGAGATTTCAGCTCAAACGAACCTGTTGGCTCTAAATGCTGCTATTGAAGCTGCAAGGGCAGGGGAAACAGGAAAGGGCTTTGCAGTGGTTGCAGAGGAAATTAGAAAACTGGCTGAGGACTCAAAAAATACAGTAGTTGAAATACAAGCTATGATAGATGTAGTTAAAAAATCAGTGTCAAATCTATCTGAAAGTTCGGAGAGACTGTTAAGTTTCGTGTCACATAACGTCAAAGAAGACTATGATTTAATGATGGAGACTGCAGTTCAGTATAGTGATGATGCTTCAGGCATAAGTGATATGATTATGGATTTTAGTGCCACTTCTCAAGAATTATTGTCTTCCACTCAAAACATGATGAAGGCTATTGATGAAGTTACTTTAGCTACAAACCAGGGAGCTGAAGGAACATCAAACATAGCTCGTAATATCGGTGATGTGCTAATAAGATCCAATGCCGTTGCTGAGGCTGCTAAAAGTGTTAAAGAAGGAAGTGAAAACCTTATTGGAGTCATTACAAGGTTTAAAATAACTTAAAATGTTTAGTGCCGTAAAGATATATAATAAATTCATACTCAAAAGGGTAAGTAAATAGTTATTACATAGAATGTAGAAGTAAGTTTTATTATATATTAAATACGTTATTACTCTTAATCTTACATTATATTACATCTGGCTGAGATAAATGTAGAAGATTAATCGTATTTAATAAAAATGCCTTGCTTCTACATTTTTACAATAAAAAATAGTATTTTGTATTCATATGTTCTGTATGAATGCTTTGATATGGGAAGTGCAAAATTAATATTTTTATTTATTAATAAATTTATCAAAATTGACGATAGAATTTTATGCATATAGTCAATACCTTGGAGGTGCTGTCATGAAAGGAAGCGAAAAAGGCAATGATGGTATAAAGAGAAATTTATTAATAAATGTGGTAACAGCAAATCTATTTCTAATATTGGAATATGTTTTTATTTCAAAAAGCTTTATTGGTGACAGCCTTGGAAAATTTGCGGCAGTGTTGGTGTTATTCAATGCAATTGCTGTTGCTATTTACTTTATATCCAAACGGAGAAAAAGTGTTACCGATAAAAATGATGAATCTAAAGTGTCGGCAATTGATATTAATAACACTTTAAAAGTTATGGGAAATAACATCAATGAACTTTTTGCCAAAATAAACACGTCGAAAGAAAATTTGCATGGACTGATAAAATCAAGCGACAATATACAGAAAGCTATGCAGGATATGGCGAAGGGAATACAGCAGCAGGCAGATGACATTAATAAAATTATGTATAAGGCAGTTGATATTTCAGAAAATGTAAATCAAGCAGGTGCAGCATCTCAAAATATAAACAACATTTCGGACGGAATGCTCGAAAGAGTTGAAAGCGGAATTGCAAAGATAGAAATGATGTATTCCCAGATGCGTACATTGAATACGGCTGTTTCGGAGTCTCTAAATGCGGTAAGCATATTAAGGGAAAGCATGAAGGATATTACAGGTTTTCTGGAATTAATAAGCGGTATAGCGGATCAAACAAATCTTCTTGCTTTAAATGCGGCTATTGAGGCTGCAAGAGCAGGGGAAAGCGGCAGGGGTTTTGCGGTTGTAGCCGATGAGATTAGGAAGCTTGCGGTACAAAGCGATAATGCGGCAAGGGAGATAGCATTAAAGCTCGATAATATGAGCGGAAAGATTTCAACTGCATATACAGAAGCTGAAAAAGGCTTTCAGGCTGTTGGCGAAGGGAATAAAATTATTGAAGATATTAAAGGATACTTTGAATTCTATAGAAAAGATGCTGAAAATTCACAGAAAGAGATATTTAATGCAGGTATGAGCTTTGATGGAGTAAGAAGCGGTTTCGGTATGATGTATAACAGGATTGAGTCGGTAGCAAGCATATCGCAGGAAAGTGCGGCATCAACCCAGGAAGTATTGGCATCCATAGAGAACCAGAATATGATATTAAGCTCCATAGATAACTCATTTAAAGAGCTTGAAAGGCTAGGAGAAGAACTCAAGAAAATATATGAAAAGAGTGTTTAATAAAATTTTTCATGATTTTTTATAATAAGGCTTAAGCCTAAAGTATATAAAAATCATGAAAATAATTAAATAAATCATTATTTTTAATGAATAAACAAATGAATCGAGCCAGTTTATCGATACCACTCTTTCAAATGAAGCTATAACATCGTTTTCTATATTTAATAAGCTGCCTAATAATTTATATAGAATAAAAGTATAAATGGCGGCAATTAAGCCATGGAATAATTTACCTGCAAGATATGGCTTTATGCTGAGATCGGATTTGGATATTATTCCCAAAACTTGGGAATGGACTGAAAGGCCCGCCCAGCCTATTATCATGCTTGATAGAGAAAGCTTTAGTGAAAAAGGAATGTTACTTGTAGCAGCCATCATATTTGATCCTGTTGTTATTTCGAAAAAGCCGCATATCAATGAATAAACAGCTTCTTTAGTGAGTCCTGTGAAGGATAATACATATGTTAGCGGTATTGAGATTGCATTTATTATGCCTGTTTCTATCATCAAATTGATAAGTACCGAGAAAAATGTTATAAATCCGCCTATTGACAATAAAACCATAACCGAGTTTTTTATTGCATCCCCAAAGAGTGTTCCCAAAGAGTTGTCGGTATTTTTAAAAAGTTCACTTTTAAAGCGGTCCAGGTTATTTTTAATACAATCATTCCTGGATTTTTTATTTGTTACTTTATTTGCTTGTTTATTTTGGTGTGTATATGTGGGTGATTTGATTTTTTTATTGGAATAATGTTTGAATAAAAGTCCCACAGTTATTCCTGCTAGAATATGGCATATTAGAAGAAAAAAGCCCAACTGCGGCATGGCATACATTCCTGTAGCGACTGCACCCACTATAAACAGAGGACCCGAATTGTTTAAATGACAGGAGCCGTTCGCCTTCTTGCTTCGAAATTTGGCCTGAATTTCTAAGATCAACAGTGATTTTTGCACCAACGGGATATCCGCTTGTTATACCCATGGCAACAGCGAAGGAACCGCAGCTAGGGACATTGAAAAGAGGTCTCATAATAGGTTCTAAAAGAATTCCCGCTGCTTTTATAAAGCTTGTTTTGTTTAATAGCTCCGATGCTGCCAAAAAAGGAAACAATGAAGGAAAAACTATGTTGAGGCATATATTTATACCCTTTAAAGCAGAAGATACTGATGTTTTTGGGTAGAATACAAGAGCCAGTATAAATGTTATGCAAAATAGAGGTAATACAAGGGGCCTTATGGTTTTGAGTATAATTGGTTTATCGATAAATAATATTACAAATAGTGCAATAATTGTAATTAAAATAATAGTTATCACATTTTTACCTTATAAAAATAGTATCCTTTATTATTTTATTAGCGAATAATAAAAATATTAAAAAAATAAGAAAATTTATATGAATTAGAAGCCATAAATCTAATAATATGTGTTATAATTAAAAATAATTTGGATTAAATAAACTTTATTAATGAGGTGTAGGAATGATAGTTACTAACAAGAAGCATAAATTTGTATCTGAAAGTTTGTCCGGTGAATTAAAGAAACATGCAAAAAAGTTTCAGGAGGAAAATAGTGAGTATCTTCAAGCTTCAATAAAAAACAATACTTACGATGATGCATATACAAAATTAGTGTCTGATGCGGTTCTTCAGTCATATGATGTTATGAATGCATGGGAAAATATGAGCTTTGATGAGATAGACGGGATGACACCTCTTGAATATTTTTCTACTTTAAATACACTATCTGATATAATCGACTTAATTACTGCTTTTGAAGTGGAAAACGCCGGTATTATACCTAATGGATTTGCAAAGCATATAAAGGATAATGCGGGTAAGTTTTTGGATGATTTGGTTTCAATGTTAAATTCCATTGAGTTGGACGAGCAGAAATGCATTAAATTTGGACAAAAGGCTATGATTCATGCTGCAGAAATTATTGGAGATGAAAAATTAATAGATCCTTTGTTCAAAATAGTATCTCAAATGGAAAACCAAAAAACCGATGCCAATACATTGACTTCAGTCATGAACGCAATACAGGCAATTGGTGAGCCGGCTGTTGAAAAAATTGTAAGTACTATTGACCAAAGTGATAAGAAAGGCCAAATTTACAGATTCTTGCTGGTTTGTTTTGCAAGGATTGGTGCAAAGAACAAGTCGGATTATTATTATAATCAATTGAAAAAATACTTTAAAGAAAGCGATTATAAGTTCATTGAAGCAAATGCATTAGGGGTTTATGGAGATAGAAGGGCATTGCCTGCAATAAGAGGTTATATAGAAAAAAATGCCCACAGGATTTCAAAATGGGAATATACCCAGCTAAGACAAATATTGTTACAGTTTGGTGGATTGGTAATGGATTTTGATACTTACTTCTCAACTGTAAAAGATAATTGATAAACATAAAAAGAAAAAATAGAAAATAAATTTATGAAAAATATATAATTAAAATTACTTAAAATAGGGGCCAAAGGCCCCTTTGCTATATGTTGAATTTGAAAGTTTATTGAAGAAATTATACCGCATATTTAGCTGAAATTTAATAGACACAAAAATTTTGTCATTTAATTGACATGATTTATTTTTGTTATTATAATTAATTAATGGCAGACAGATTTAATGTTATTAATAATGCAAATAAGTGATTTTGATAGACTTGATAAATTAACATTAATTAGGAATTGCCGTTAATAATCGTCAATAAAAAACGAAAACTAGCAATAATTAACAGTATTTGATAAAACTTTAATATCGCGGATGAGTGTTATGGGAGAGATGCTATGCAACATGGACTTGGACAAAGTACCATATGTGCATGCACACCGAAGAAGCAGCACTTTCAGGTAAAAAGACTATAACAGGACGCACCTCTGGAGAGACCGTCAAGGCGCCGAAGGGGCAAGTTCCCAAAGAAAGATGGGAATAATCTCTCAGGCAAAAGGACAGAGTTTAGAGCATAAATACTTGATTTCAGAGGTCAAATCATGCGGTTTGGCTTTTTTTATGTTTATCAATGCGGCAGAAAGCTTGTGGTTTTACGGAAATTAAATATGTTTACTTATAAATGTTTAGGAGGATTTTTATGTACAATATTGATGAAGTTTTGAAAATTGACCCGGAAGTTGCAAAAGCCATTAATGACGAGGTTGGACGTCAAAGGAACAAAATAGAGCTTATTGCATCGGAGAATTTTGTTAGCAATGCGGTTATGCAGGCTATGGGAACACCGCTCACCAATAAATATGCAGAAGGATATCCAGGAAAAAGATATTATGGCGGCTGTGAATTTGTTGATGAAGTTGAAAAGCTGGCAATCGATAGGGCTAAAAAAATATTTGGAGCAGAGCATGCCAATGTGCAGCCTCATTCAGGAGCACAAGCAAACATGGCAGTTTTCTTTGCCGTGTTGGAGCCGGGTGACACTGTGTTAGGTATGAATCTTGCACATGGAGGACATTTGAGCCATGGAAGCCCTGTTAATATATCGGGTAAATATTACAAAATAGTACCATATGGAGTAAGAAACGACAATTTTAGAATAGATTATGAAGAATTGCGAAAACTTGCTAAGGAAAACAACCCCAAATTGATTGTTGCAGGGGCAAGTGCATACCCAAGAGAATTGGATTTTAAGGCTTTTAGAGAAATCGCCGATGAAGTCGGAGCATACCTTATGGTAGATATGGCTCATATAGCAGGGCTTATAGCTGCAGGTTTACACCCAAATCCTGTTCCACATGCACATTTTGTTACAACTACTACTCATAAAACATTAAGGGGACCTCGCGGAGGTATGATCCTTTGTAAGGAAGAATATGCAAAGATGATTGATAAGGCAGTTTTCCCGGGGCTTCAGGGCGGTCCTTTAATGCATGTTATTGCTGCTAAGGCTGTTAGCTTTAAAGAGGCAATGACAGATGAATTCAAGGCTTATCAGACTCAGGTTGTTAAAAATGCAAAGGTTCTTGCAGAAAGCCTTATGAATAAAGGACTCAACATCGTTTCAGGCGGAACAGACAATCACCTCATGCTTGTAGATCTGAGAAATATTAATGTTACGGGTAAAGAAGCACAGTTTATGCTTGATGAGGTATTTATAACAGTAAATAAAAACGGAATACCTTTTGATACACAAAGTCCTTTCATAACAAGCGGTATAAGAATCGGTACTCCTGCCGTTACTTCAAGGGGTATGAAGGAAGATGATATGAAAGAGATTGCAGAGCTTATTCATATGACTCTTACAGATTTTGAAAATTCAAAGGAAAAGGTTATTGCTAGGGTTAATACTCTTTGCAGTAAATATCCTTTATATTAAAAAGTATTTTCATAGGAATATATTTCAAGACTCAGGGGTATCCTGGGTCTTGTTAATGTTTGGGGAAATTTAATACAATATTATTACAATAGCGACTTTGCCGTAAAAACTGATATGAAAGGGGAAATATATCAATGGAAAATTCAAAAGAGAATTCAAAAGAATTAAAGGATAGTTCAAAAGATAAAAAGGAACCCCTTGCATACAGGATGTGTCCGAGAACCATAGACGAGTTTTTCGGACAGGAGGAAATAGTGGGGCAAGGAAAGCTCCTTTACAGAATGATTAAGGCAGACAGAATATCTTCGATTATACTGTATGGGCCTCCCGGTACAGGTAAAACTTCCCTTGCAAGAATTATTGCATCTACAACAAAGTCCAGGTTTGAGAAGCTTAATGCTGTAACTTCAGGTGTTGCAGACATTAAACGAATAGCCCAGGATACGCAGAACCCCATATTAAATCCTTCAGGTAAGACTGTTTTGTTTATTGATGAAATTCATAGGTTTAATAAGTCACAGCAGGATGCTTTGCTTCCGTATGTGGAGAACGGTTCAATTGTGCTTATTGGTGCAACTACTGAAAATCCTTTTTTTGAAGTTAATAAGGCGTTAATTTCCAGATCGTCGGTTTTCATGTTAAAGCCACTGGAGGAGGAAAGCCTTAAAAAAATTATACTAAATGCATTAAAGGATAAAGAGAGGGGCCTGGGTAATTTTGATGTAAAGTTGGATGATGATGCATTAGATTACCTGGCTCAAGTAAGCAATGGCGATGCGAGAACTGCATTAAATGCAATTGAATTGGCTGTTCTTACATCTGATTTAGATGAAAACGGAATGATTCATATCAGTTTGGCAACAATTGAAGAATGTGTGCAAAAAAAGCATATTACATTTGATAAATCGGGAGAGAGCCATTATGACAATATCAGTGCATTCATTAAGTCCATGAGGGGCAGTGATCCCGATGCAGCCGTTTTTTACCTTGCCAGAGCTATATATGCAGGAGAAGATCCCTTATTTTTAGCAAGAAGAATAATAATATGTGCATCGGAAGATGTGGGGATGGCCAATCCTACGGCACTTCAGGTGGCTGTAGCAGCTGCCGAGGCAGTGAGGATGATAGGTATGCCTGAGGCAAGGATTATTCTTGCTCATGCGGCAATTATGGTGGCCACAAGCCCCAAATCCAATTCAAGCTATAAAGCTATTGGAAAAGCATTAAGCGATGTTTCTTCCAAACGTACGGGTGAGGTTCCTATGCATCTTAGGAATGCTCCGGCCAATGGAATGAAGGATCTAGGATACGGGTTAGGGTACAAATATGCCCATGATTATCAAGGCAATATAGTGGAGCAGGAGTACCTTCCGAAGGAAATGAAAGGCACTGTTTATTATGAACCTACAGCTAACGGTTATGAAGGAAGGATCAAGGAATGGCTCGAAAGGTGGAAAAGCAGAAAAAAGGAAAATTGAAACTAAATATAACTGAGATTATAGATAACTGAAAATACATTAATAAAACGTGCAATGGGAGGTTAATATAAAATGAAAAGAGTTGTTGCCTGGGTTTTACTGGCCGGATTTGTTTTATTATTGATTAATATACTCTTTATACATTTTTATATGATTGAAAGCCTTACTTTATACGCTGTTGTTGCTCTCACATACTGGTTTATATTGAGAAGATATTTTAACAGTACCGAAAGTAAAAACGGAGAATAGGGTAATAATTATTGTAAAAATGTATTGACTAATTTTATCCAAAGTGCTAATCTAAATAAAAGAAACCCAAGTAATTTACTTGGGATTGGAGGGCATAAATTATGAAGCTATCAACAAAGGGAAGATATGGCGTTAAGGCTATGCTTGATCTTGCTCTTCATAGTTCTGAAGGTAATGTCTCTCTTAAAAGTATAGCTGACAGGCAGGAATTATCGGAAAACTATCTTGAGCAGTTGTTTGCTTCCCTTCGTAAAGCAGGTCTTGTTAAAAGTATAAGGGGAGCACAAGGAGGATACATACTGGCAGATTCGCCTGATAATATATCGGTAGGTGCTATTCTAAGGGCTTTAGAAGGCTCTCTTGCACCGGTAAGTTGTGTCAGTGAGTATAATGAATCACCATGTGATAAGTATAGTTTTTGTGTGACAAAAATGATATGGGAAAAGATGATGGATGGGGTAAATCAGGTAGTTGATTCCATATCACTTCAGAGCCTTATTGAGGAGTACCACAGATTGAACAAAAATGACAATATAATGTACTTTATTTGATGAAGAAACCATGCATAATATAAGACAAAAAATGTTTAACATATTATTAATATGGGAAAAGATAAAATAATAAAGTTTAAGGAGAAAGTGCTATGGGAGAAAAATTTATATATATGGATCATGCAGCAACTACTTATGTCAAACCTGAGGTTGTTGAGGCAATGCTTCCGTTTTTTACAGAAAAATTCGGTAATGCTTCTTCCATATATACCATTGGAAGAGAATCTAAGAAGGCCATAGAAGAGGCGAGGGAAAAGGTTGCCGATGCAATTGGTGCACAAGCAAGAGAAATATTCTTCACAGGTTCGGGTACCGAGGCCGACAACTGGGCTATTAAAGGTGTAGCTTATGGGAACAGGTCAAAAGGTAATCACATCATAACGACAAATATTGAGCATCATGCAGTACTTCACACATGCCAGTACCTTGAAAATGACGGATTTGAGGTGACATACCTGCCCGTTGATGAAAACGGACTTGTAACACCCGAGCAGGTTGCTGAAGCTATAAGACCTAATACGATTCTTATTACAATTATGTTTGCCAATAACGAGATAGGAACTATTCAACCTATTGCAGAGATTGGAAAGCTGGCAAGGGAAAAAGGCATATATTTCCACACTGATGCGGTACAGGCCATAGGCAATATAGCTA
>ERZ795046.4198-NODE-4198-length-10683-cov-10.096349_pt1 | contig 10683 bp, 15 predicted proteins | sample MGYA00375130_ERZ795046 | MGnify/ENA primary metagenome ERZ795046 (study PRJEB30175, sample SAMN05720202) | activated sludge metagenome | isolation source: anaerobic digester from wastewater treatment plant | place: Japan | collected 2015-05-15 ...
CTATGAAATAAGCGAATATAGCGAATATCAAAATTGAATAAAATAATAATCTGATTCACAATCTCGCCAAATGGCGAGAATCCCCACTTCAAGGTTTTCGTTTTACCTCAAGATCATCAAACGTTTTGCGCCCTGCCTCCTTTCCCGCCTCAAGGTTCTCGCGGATGCCCTTGATATCAGGGATTTCCTGATGATCGGAGGGCTCGGCCTGCTCTGTTACGGCCTGTACGGATACGATCCACGGCTCTCATACTGCACGGGCGGCGTAATTCTGATGATTATCGGCTATCTCATGAGGGGCAAATAATGGGCCTCGTCTCCCGCCTTCCCAGACCAAGGGGCATGAGTCCGCGCGAACTCGAAAAGATGATCTTTTCCGTTATGGGCGGCGGCATCACCGATTCCGGTGTGAGCGTGAACAGCGATACGGCCATGCGGCTCATCACGGTTCAGAACTGCGTCCGCATGCGAGCATCCACCCTCCAGAGATTACCTTGTCACGTCATGCGGACAGCCGGACGGATGCGGGAGAAGGCCAGTGATTTCTATCTCTATGACTTGCTTCTCCATCAGCCCAATTCATGGATGACCGCGCCGGATTTCTGGGGAATGGCAGAGGCGTATGTCTCCCTGCGCGGCAATTTCTGCGCGTACAAGGCGAGGATAGGTAATGACGGGCCGATCAAGTCACTCATCCCCATCCCGGCAAGCATGCTCCGATCAATCAAGCAGAATGAGGACTACAGCCTGGACTACGAGCTGCAATTCCCCAACGGCGACATACGCCACCTGAACAATTCCCAGGTGTTCCATCTGCGCGGCCTCACCCTGGACGGCTTCACCGGCATGAACCCCATCGAGTACGCACGGGAGGCGATAGGCAAGGGCATAGCCAGTGAAAGGCACCTTGCCAAGTGGTTTTCGAAAGGCCTTCACCCGAGCGCGGTTATCAAACACCCCCTGTCCCTCAACTCCCCGCAGCACGCCAAGCTCCGCGAAGACCTCAAGACGAAATACGAGGGCTTGGGGTCTGACCACGAATTCATGCTCATCGACGAGGGCATGACCATTGATTTTCCACAGATAAAACTCGTTGACGCTCAGTTTTTGGAGCAGATGAAACTGAACGAGGCTCAAATCTGCGGGATGTTCCGTGTTCCCCTTATGCTCGTCAACGGCGGCGACAAGGCGCCCACCTATGCAAGTTCAGAGCAGTTTATGCTTTTCTATCAGATGTTCTCCATCGACGTTGCTTCCTACGAGAGCGCGATCAGGCGCGACCTGCTCACCGAGGAAGAGCGGAAGACCTACTATGCCAAATTCGAGATGCGCGGCCTCCTGCGCGGGTCATTCAAAGACCAGATGGCGGGATTCCAGATAGGCGTGAACACGGAAATTCTCAGCCCGAACGAGGCCCGGGAACTCATGGACATGAATCCATACGACGGCGGCGATGAGTACCGCACAAGGACCAGCACGGTTAAGGAACCGGCAAAAAAAGAGCCCGCTCAGGGAGAAGACGAATGAATCTCAGCTATCGCAATCAGAAAAATGCAGAAGCAGTATCTCGGTACTGGGGAAAGCCCCTTGACCGACCTGAATGGTACAAGATCGAGGCAAGTGCAAACGACCAGGCCGAGATACTGGTTTATGACGTTATCGGCTGGCCCTACAACGACGCCGGGGATCTCGTGCGCTATGTCAACAGTCTCGGAGACAAGGACATCCTCGTGCGCCTCAACACCCCCGGCGGCGATGTCTTCGACGGCATGGCGATTTTCAACTCACTTGCAAACCACAAGGGCAAGGTCACCATCCGCATCGAAGCCCTGGCCGCGTCAGTAGGCTCCGTGCTGGCGATGGCTGGCAAGGAAATCCAGGCATACTCCAACACCATGATGATGATCCACGACCCGTGGACATACATGGCTGGCAATCAGTACGAACTGCGCGAGATGGCCGATCTCCTTGAGAAGATATCCGGACAGATGCTGGATGTCTACGCGGGCCGCTCCAAGGTCGGCAAGCGTGAGATGAAAGAGATCATGAAGGCCGAGACCTGGTACACCGCCAAGGAAGCCAAGGAAAAAGGCTTCATCGACACCATTCTTGAGACCGGCAAGGCAGCAAAAGCCCAATTCGATCTGACCATGTACACCAACGCCCCTGACGGCATTTGCAGCATAGAGGGGCGGGATTTGACTGAAAGAGAAATCGAACGAGCCCTGCGTGATGCTGGCGCTTCTCGATCCTTTGCAAAAGCAATAGTGGCCGAACGCTTCAAGCCTCTGCGTGATGCTGAGTTGAAGGCCGAGGCCGAAAGCCTGATCCAAAAAATTTACAATGGAGGAAAGTAATGAGCTTAGAGCTTAAGGAAACAATCCAGGCCCTCGGGAAAGCCTTTGACGCATTCAAGGCCGAGAACGATGCCCGCCTGAAGGAGATTGAGAAAAAGGGCGCGGCTGACCCTCTCCTGACCGAGAAGGTGGACAAGATCAATGCGGACATCGCGCAGATATCGGCACTGAAGAAGCGGCTTGACACCCTCGAAACCACAGTTGCGCAGGGCCAGTTCCCCGGTGGCGGAAAGAACGAGTTGGACAGGGTGAAGGCGCAGCACAAGGACGCATTCGCCAAGTGGTTCCGCAAGGGTACGGAAGGCGGGCTCCGCGATCTGGAGGTCCAGGCCGGTCTCTCTACTCTCTCCGACCCGGACGGCGGTTTTCTCGTCCCGGAGGATTACGAGCAGGCCATTGACCGCGTGGCCCTGTCTGTTTCCGCAATGCGGAGACTGGCAACCGTGCGGACCATCGGCACCGACACATACAAGAAGTTGGTCAACCAGGGCGGCGCTTCTGCTGGCTGGGTTGGCGAGAAGGGCGCAAGGGCCGAGACCAACACTCCCACCCTCACAGAGATCGCTATCAACACCAAGGAACTCTACGCAATGCCCGCAACCACCCAGATGCTTTTGGACGATTCCAGGGTGGATATCGTCGGATGGCTGGCTGATGAGGTCTCCATCCAGTTCTCGGAGCAGGAGAGCGAAGCATTCATCCACGGCAACGGCGTGGAGCAGCCCAAGGGTATCGCTGCTTACACGATGACACCCAACGCCTCTTATGTCTGGGGCAAGGTCGGCTACATCACCAGCGGCAATGCGTCCCTCGTCAATGACCTGGACAAGCTGATCGATCTTCAGCACGCCCTCAAGCCGGTCTATCGCAACGGCGCGGCATGGCTCATGAACGATGCCACTTATGCCACCATCCGCAAGATGAAGGATGGTGACGGGAATTACATCTGGGTTCCCGGTCTCAAGGACGGCGCTCCCGATACCCTCCTGGGCAAGCCCGTTGAGATCGATGACAATGTGGACGACATCGCCCCAGGCAAGTATCCCATCTTCTTCGCCAACTTCAAGCGGGCTTACCTCATCATCGACAGGCAGGGTGTCAGGGTTCTCCGCGATCCCTACACTTCAAAGCCCTATGTGCTGTTCTACACCACCAGGCGGGTCGGCGGCGGGATCGTGATGTACGAGGCAATCAAGGCACTGAAAGTGTCTGCATAAGGAGGCACACAAATGAAGGATCTTTACAATAACCTGGAAGTGGTCTCGATCATCGACCCGGTGACCGTGACCAACGGCGGCGCTCCTGCTGCGGTTGCGGATATCGACCTGGCGGGCTTCAATTCGGCCCTGATCGTCTACTCGGTAGGCACCTCGGCAGACACCCTCTCCGCTTCCCTTTATCACACTCTGAAGCTGGAACATGCAGATGATGACGGCACCGGCTCTGCCGGGGAATACTCGGCGGTGGCTGCCGCTGACGTTCTCGGTGTTACCCCGTCGTCAACCGGAATCATCTTCACCATCGACGATCCCGCAAAGGACAACGCCGTTTACAAGTGCGGCTATGTCGGCGGCAAGCGGTTCCTCAAGATCACCGCTGCCGAGACCGGCGCAACTGCCGGCTGCCCGATCTCCGTTGTGTTGGTCAAGGGTCACGGCCTGGACGTTCCGGCAATTTCGTAACCGTCCCTTAAATGGGTAGGTCTCCCGGGGTATATCCGGCCCCGGGAGGCTGCAACCAACGGATGAACCACGGAGGAAGAAATGAGTTATCAACCGAAAGTATACAAGAAGGCAGGCGGCGATGAACTGGTCGTTGCCAGCGGCGGCTCCATCGACATCGAGTCGGGTGGTGCTCTCAAGATCGGGGGCGTACAAGTATCCGCATCAGCCGCAGAGATCAACGAAACAATTCTCAATCTCGACATCGCGGACGGTTCGGCGGATGCTGATTACTACATCGTCAGCCCCCATGCGGGCTCGATCTCGAAAATCTATTCCGTCATTGACGGGCCAGTTGGAACAGCGGACATCACCATCACGGCCAGCATCGGCGGTACTCCTGTCACGGGTGGTGTGGTCACGATAGCAACGTCTAAATCCGCCGCGGGCGATGTCGATGTTGCAACCCCCTCGGCGGCAAATGTCGTGACGGCAGGGCAGGCGATCAAGCTAGCAGTGGCAGGCGGCGGTTCGGGCGGCTCCCCGAGGATCCACGTTGCAGTGGTGATTTCGAGGTAAGCATGAACCTCATCCAGGCCACAGCCCCCACTATCGAGCCGATCACCCTCAACGAACTCAAGCTGCATCTGCGGCTCGACAGCGGATCCTTTGCCGACAGCATCACGAGCACCCAGAGCATAGCCCCCGGGAGTCACGCGATAACCGAGGGCTATGCACTTCTCGGCTCTGCTGTGGACGTGCTCGGCAAGTCGGCTGTGGTCACGCTCAAGGCCGGGACCAACGGCGAAGATGGGACAGTGGATATCAAGATTCAGGAATCCGATGACGGTACGACCTGGACCGACTGGACCGGCGGGGCGTTCACGCAGGTCACGGAAGCCAACGATAACGCCACATACGAGAAAGCCTATACCGGGACAAAGCAGTACATCCGTGCAGTCGGCCAGGTGCTTCTTGCGGCCTGTGAGTTCGGGGTGGACATCCTGACGGAAGACGCGACGCTGGCCGAGGATGACCTTCTGAGCGACATCCTGACCACGGCCCGGGAGCATGTCGAAGATATCACCGGCAGGGCGATCCTGACGCAGACATGGGATGCATACCTGTCCGAGTGGCCCGATGGCGATCATATTATCCTGCCGTTCGGAAATCTCCAGAGCGTGACGAGCGTATCCTACAAGGACAGCGAAGGCACCGAAACGACACTGACCGAGAACACTGACTATCTCGTTGAAACCAACGGCGACCAGAAGGGACGTATTGTGCTGCCCTACGGCGTGTCCTGGCCGTCCGAGACCCTCTATCCTTCCAATCCGATCAAGATACGGTTCGTCTGCGGGTGGGAAGAGGCGGCAGACGTGCCAAAGCGAATCAAGAGCGCGATCAAGCTGATCTGCGCGGATCTGTACGAAAACAGGGGAGAGCGGACCATCGGCGCGGCGGTGACGGAAAACAAAGCGGCTGAAAGGCTGCTCTACCCTGTGAGGTTGTGGGGATGAGGATAGGCGGGCTGGACAGGAGAATCATCATTCAGGGCAAAACATCGGTCCCTGATGATCATGGCGAGATGATCGAGACATGGCACGATCTAGCCACCGTCTGGGCGAGGCGCTTGCCCCTGCGCGAGTCTGAGAGCTTCGCGGCACGGCAGACCGGAGCATCTGTTGAATGCAAGTACCGCATCCGGTTTCGGCGCAACATCTCCCCGCTCAACAGGCTCATAGACACATCTGACGGAAACAGGGTGTACGACATCCACGGCGTGTCTCCAATCGGGCGGAACGAGGGGCTTGACCTTCTGGCTTCCGCGAGAGGTGAATGATGGCAGGACAGGCATTCTCCTTCAAACTCGTTGGCATGGAACAGCTCATGAAGAATCTTGAGCAGTTGCCGACCATCGCCATGAAGAAGACGGTTGTCAGGAATGCCTGCAAGAAGGCGCTCATTCCGGTGCGTGACCTTGCGAGACAGAACGCTCCCTATGATCCGAGGGTGACCAAGGGCTTTTCATATAGCAGGCACCTCCGGGACACCATCGAGGTATCGACGAGCCTCAAGGCTTCGCAGAAAAGAAAGTTCGCGCCAGACAGGACAAAAGTCACGGTCTATGTAGGCTCCACGGCCCCCCATGCTCACCTGATCGAGTTCGGGACCAAGGAGCGCATACCTAAAGAGCCGTTCACCGCAGAGATCAGGCCGGGGCAGGTAATCACGGTAAAATCGATGGGCAGGGCTCCGGCTATCCCATTTCTCAGAAACGCGTGGGACGCGGCAAAGGACCGCATTCTACCCATCTTCGCCAAAGAGATGAAAGTAGAGCTGGAGAAAGCGGCGGCACGGCTGGCAAAGAGGGCGGAGGCGGGCAAGCTCACAAAGGCGCAGATCAGGGGATTGAGATGAAGGCACTGGTGGCGGCACTCAAAGCGGACAGCGGGGTATCCGCAATCACGACGAGGATATACCCGAATTACATCCCGCAGAACCCGACCTATCCGCTCATTGTGTACCAGCAGGTGAGCGGTCCCCGCGATCACGCCCTGGGCGGTCCCACCGGGAAGGCTCACCCCAGGTTCCAGATCGAGGCATGGGCCGAGACATACGATGCGGCCAAAAGGCTTGCGGCGGCGATCAGGACCGCCCTGGACGGCAAGAAATATACGCATGGCGGAGTGACGATATCGGCGCTGCTGCAAAACGAATTTGATGGATACGAGGAAGCGGAGGCGTGTCATCGCATCGTCTCGGATTTCAGCATATGGCACAACGAATAAAGCCAGGAGGACAAAGCAATGTCTATTGAAAGTCAGGGAACAAAGCTGGAAATAAGCGGGACCAGCGGGAGCGCGGTAACGGGGTGCACCCCTGCTGCCGGATATCCGACTATTTTCACGAAGGCATCCCACGGGCTCAGTGACGGTGATGTGGTCACTATTTCGGGGGTGACCGGGGATAATGCCGCCAGTCTCAACAAAGTGTGGGTAGTAAAATACACTACCACCAACACCTTCGCCGTGGATTGTGACTCTACCGGGTTCACCGGCATGGGTACCGCGGCAGTAGCCACCCCGCTTGCATGGCTGGAGATCGGAGAGGTCACCGATTGGGATGGCCCCGGTGGGTCCGCGACAATGTACGAGACCACCCATCTCCGGAGCGAGGCGAAAGAGAAGAAAATCGGCCTGATGGACGAAGGGCAGCTTTCCCTGACGATCAATTGGGAACCTTCCGACCTCGGCCAGCAGGAGGCAAGGCAGGCCAGGGCAGACCGGACAGAGAAATCTTTCAGGCTTACCTACAGCGACGGTTCGATAGCCACCTTCCGGGGCTACGTGATTGGCATGAGCTCTTCCGGCGGCGTGGATAACAAGGTGAGCGGTTCCATCACTATCGAGATCAGCGGGCCCGTGGAGTACGCATGAACCCCATAACCGGCGAGAAGATCATCACGATTAACGGCGAGAGGCTGACCCTGCGCTACACCTGGAAGGCCATAGCCGAGATTGAAGCGAGGTACGGCGATGTGCCGGACCTCTTCAAGCCGGAGACCGTGGCTGATGTTGCGGCTGCGGGGCTCAGGGAGAAACACCCCGAGTATACGGCGGAGCGGATAATGGAACTGTCCCCGCCCCTGGTGCCGCTGGCAAGGGATGTTCAGCTTGCGCTCCAGTGGGCTTACTTCGGAGCGGAGGCGATTCCGGAAAAACAGGAAGTAAAAAAAAACCGGAGCACGGGTGGGTGGTGGAGGCGTTTGTGCAGGCGGTAGGCGCTGGTATTTCACCCTTGGATTTCTGGCGGCTCACGCCATACCTGACGCGCAAGTCCGCCCCCGCACTGCATGACAGTCGCACCACGGCGGCATGGCTCACGGCGAACCTGTCACGGGCCAAGAGGCTGCCCAAGCTGGCGGAACTGACCACGAAAAAGCAGGTACACCGCAGCCAAAGCGAGATGGAGGAGAGCCTGAAATCTCACCTGGCGGGAATGGCAAGGAGAAAGAAGTAGATGGCTGCACCAATTGGAGCCCTCAGAGCAGAGATGAGCGCCGGCCATGCTCAGTTTGAGCGTGACATGGGCAAGGCTCGCGCAGCCGTGCAGAAGAATGGGCGACAGATGGAAACCGCCATGAATAAGGTCGGCGCTTCTTTCACTTCGACAATCAAGACCATTGGTTCCATCGGCGCGGCATATATGGCTGTCAATAAGGCCTGGGACTACGCGGAGCAGGCAGCCAAGTACGAGCAGAGCAGGCAGGCGTTCAACAGCATGGCCGAGGGTATGGGTGCTGATGCTGAAAAGGTCTTCGAGCGGGTCCGTAAGCTGTCCGGTGGTCTGATAGATGATAATGCCCTTATCGAGTCGATGAACAAGGCAATATCCTTGGGCATCCCCATTGAAAAACTCGGTGACCTGATGTTGATTGCCCGCGCCAAGGCCCGGGACATGGGCATCACGACCACGCAGGCATTCAACGACATCGCTACGGGTATCGGACGCGGGTCTCCGCTCATTCTGGATAACCTCGGCCTTGTGATGAAGGTTGGGACCGCGAATGAGCAGATGGCTGCCAGCCTCGGCAAAACCGTTCAGGAGCTCACCGACAAAGAAAAGAAAATGGCGATCCTGAATGCCACCCTTGAGGCCGGGAAAGAAGCTCTGTCCCGCCATAACCTGGAAGTGCTTACGGACAAGGAGCGCATGGACAGCCTGGGGGCATCTGCGGCAAACCTGGGCATAGAGCTCGGCAAGCTGTTAAAGGGTCCGGTGTCCGATGTTTCTAGCGGCCTGGCATCGATTGTCAGGAGCATCAACGAACTCATCGAGACAACCCGCAAATGGAAGGAAGAGCAGAGCGATCCATCGACCATCCTTCAGAACGAGATTGATCTTTTAGGTAAGAAAATAGCCATCCATTCCAAGCTGGCAAAGGTAATCCCAGGCAGGCAGGAAAAAGTTGAGGAGATGGCGCTCCAGAGAGAGCAACTTGTATTGGAGCTTGAAAACCTTTCCGTTCTCAAAGAGAGAGCCGCAGCCGCAGCCGCAGCCGCCGCAGCGGAGAAGAGAAGGGCAAAGGAAAAGAGCGAAGCCGATGCCGCAGCCGCAGAAGCGGCGGAACGAGAGAGAGAGGCCAAGGCGAAGTATGCGGCAGAGCAAAGGAGGCTCGGCGAAGAAGCTATATTACGCGCCCGCCGAGAGGTGGAGTTGTACGGCGAGGTATCAGAGGCCGACAAGGTGCGGTGGGAGATCGAGAAAGGCCGCTACGCGGACCTTCTGCCCGAGCATCAGCAACTCCTTTTACAGTATGCAGAAGAATTGGACCGTCTGAATGCACTGGCCGAAGCGAACAAGGAGGCGATGGAGAAAATAGGGGACTCCACGGAGGAGGCCGCGGCAAGGTTTGAAGAGTTGAAGATGGTCATCGACGGATGGGGCAAGGATTCGGCGGCATCAATCGCAGACTTTGCCATGCAGGGCAAGACCTCCTTCAGAGACATGGTAGACTCCATGATCCGTGACCTCCTGCGGATGATGATCTATCAGAACATCACCGGACCACTGTTCGGAGGCATCAGCGGTGCTATCGGGAACTTGTTCGGCGGCGGCACCACGGGGCCACATATCGGTGCCGGCGGGACAACGGCATTCGGCATGCATCGCGGCGGCATCGCCGGTAAGGATTCGTCCTTTACCCGAACGCTCCCGAGCGGGATGTTTGCCAGCGCCCCGCGCCTCCATTCCGGCCTCATGCCTGACGAGTTCCCAGCCATTCTTCAGAAAGGTGAGGCGGTGATACCCAAGGATGCCGTTGGCGGCGGGGGTGATACCAACGTATTCATCTATGCGGTTGATTCAAAGAGTTTCGAGGATATGTGTAAGCGGAACCCGGGCGCGATCAATTCCCAGGTTCTCCAATCGTTGAGGGACAATAAGACCCGCTCTGAAATCAAGAGCCTGCTGAGGTAAACATGGCGCTCTATCCGGAAACCCCTATTCCTCAGTATCCATACGACATCACCGAGGTCTGGAAGACCACCGTCACCACGTTCGATTCCGGGCGAGAGCAGCGCAGGCAAAAACAGGTGTTCCCAAAATATGATATAGCCTTCTCCTACAACACCCTGACGCTGACCGAGTTCAATTTATTGTGGAATTTTTACCACGCGAGACGCGGCGCATACGGATCGTTTTACGTCTATCTTCCCGACCTTGAGCCCGCGGCATGGGAAGGTCTAGGGGTAGGGACCGGTGACGGCAAAACACGGATATTCGATCTCCCGGGGAAATCCACATCCTCACAGAAAATCTACATCAATGGTGTGAAGCAGGTGGTTACGGTCCAGTATTCCATTTTGATCGGTGGCGGGCAAGAGAACTCTGATCGTGTTCAGTTTGTGACCGCGCCGGCAGAGAATGAAATCATCACCTGCGATTTCGCCGGGTACATGCGGAACCGTTGCAGGTTCGCCAATGACAAAATGACCAGGACACAGTTTGCCCATGCGCTTTACAGCACGGGCCTGGAGCTGAAAGGGCTGGCAATGGTATGAGAAACTTCATTCCCGGGATAGCATCCACCATCGCAGCCGAGGAAATGACCTATTTCTTCCTCCTGGAGCTCCAACTCGGCGCTGCTACGGTGAGGTACA
>ERZ795046.4199-NODE-4199-length-10683-cov-3.690723_pt1 | contig 10683 bp, 10 predicted proteins | sample MGYA00375130_ERZ795046 | MGnify/ENA primary metagenome ERZ795046 (study PRJEB30175, sample SAMN05720202) | activated sludge metagenome | isolation source: anaerobic digester from wastewater treatment plant | place: Japan | collected 2015-05-15 ...
TGAGATGGAATCCAACTAAATACGCCTTTTGATACTCTACCATTCTCTTCAATTCTACCTAATTGTTTAAAATAATACTCCCGGTTCACTGGAGAGAAAAAATCATCGTTCGCATCAATTCCGTCAGGATAGCATAATGCTCCTTTGATACGGAATTGATCTATCATTATTTTACATAACAACAATCCCTCTTCATTTGATAAGTTCCAGGGATCTGATGTTAATAAGTTAGGAATTTTGTAATTGGGATTAAATTCTGGGATATAACAAAGTAATCCTAAATTTTCAAGTGCTCCTTTATCTCCTCGAGGAATTATCTCATACATCAACCATTTTTTAATTTCATTCTCGATAGATTGATTATTTTTGCCATCACAACAAAAAAGGTCAATCTGACGTGAGTATTGAATGAGATAACTCAGAAAAGTAAAAATATCCCATTTGTTTTCTTTTATGCGAGAAAAATTCCTTTCTATTATTGAACAGATCATTCTTCGACGATTAATTTTGTGATAACTCCGTTCGAATGCAGGTGCGAAAAACGCTGCATCCTGCCGGCTATCAGAAAATACGAGTAAATTACGTTTAAAACAATCTTTATAAAAATCATGCTCCTTTTCACAATGAAATTCCACATCAGGTAATTGCTGATACAACTCTGTAGCAAGGACAGCAGGAACAGCATCTTTTCCGGTTAAAAATCTCATTATCACCGGTGAATTAGGACTCACTTTTGAACAAATCGGGCACTTATGAAGATCACCACTTGAGGAATTAGAGGTGATTGCAAATACATTAATTTTGTACTGTACACCATGTTTGCAATAGTCATTTATCGCTCCTTTTTGCGATAATCTTCCGCAGATGCCACATAATGTAAATGGAGTTAATGAATATGATTTATTTGTCGGTAATTGAGTAATTTCGTCCTCATTTTCTGTATCTTCAATAATATCTTGAGAAAATGAAAGATAGATATTATTTTGAGGCTTTCCAACCTCACTTTCAGGTGTAATATTCTGGACGAAGTGTTTTACCGTGCCTTTTCTCTCTATTTTCCCGATGAAAAAGACATTGCCACAATATTTGCATGTTCCAAATTCAAATGCAGTTACTGAATCAAATGGTTCATTTTTATCAGTATGCTTTACTAACGTTGACTTTAGTGGCTTTAAATGAACCTTTTGAGTAGGGAATAACGATACATACGCTCCTTCAGCTGCCTTTAAAAAAATGTGATATCGTGCAGATAATAGAGGAAACAGATCATCGCCATAATGGAGAGAAGCAGCGTCAACTAAGGTGATTAATTGTTCTTCACATTCCGGAGTATTATTAAAAATGGATTCTGCGACGGCTTTTAATGAATGAGAACCCTCTTTTAAGGCAATTTTTAATTGATTGAGGCGGGGATCACGTAACAGGATGTAATAAAAAAACTCTTTAGGTGTTCTTGCCTTTGTTCTTGCAAATGTAATAGCAGCGGAGTCTACATTTCCTGATTGTGCAAGTTCAATGCACTTTTCAAAGCTGATTTCTTCTTCAAACGAATTTTTATCAAACAATTGGACAATGTTATGATAAAATGCAGGATCCGGTAATTTTTCCCATGACTCTAATTCATCATAGGTAATTCTCTTGGCGGTAACGATTGATTCTTCGGTAAATGGTTCATTGAAGAGTTGCTGAGCAAATTTCGCGACTTCACGTTTACTGGATTCACCACCGAGTGTAGCGCTCGTAGCAATACACGTGATCCTACCTTCCTGACTTTGGACGATCTGATCCTTTAACCTCCGAAGAAGCATTGAGATCTCAAGACCTTTTGCTCCAGAATAAATATGAGCCTCATCTATGACAATATATTTCCAATATTTTGCATGCTCTCCTGAAAAGAATACGTTGTCTTCAGGTCTCAATAAGAGATATTCGAGCATAGCGTAATTTGTGAGAAAAATATGAGGGGGATGCAATCGCATCTCCTCTCTAGAAATCCTTTCATTTGGCAGCGGTTCAGCACTATTCCCATGAATTCTTTTATATTGAGATAATCCGCTTAATTTGCTTTCTGGTGTTTCTCCAGTATATCGACCAAATGTAATCTCCTGACAATGTTGTAGAATTTTTCTCAATCGATCCAGTTGATCATTTACAAGTGCATTCATTGGATACAGAATAAGTGCACGCACTCCATCCTCAATTCTACCATTGACATGTTGAGAAAATATCGTGTTAAAAATAGGAATTAAAAAAGATTCAGTTTTTCCACTTCCGGTTCCTGAAGCAACAACGATGTTTTTATTCTCTAATATGATTTTTTTCAATGCTTCTGATTGATGATAGTGAAATGTCTCTGGGAAAACTCCTTTTGGAAAACGTGAGAAGTATTCGGACAATATTCCTTCATTAATCAAACTTTGAAGCGATTCTCCTTTTTCATAGGGGGGAGTAATTTCAATAAATGGTCCACGAATGAATTCTCCGGAGGCTAATTGTTCATTAAAAGAACTTTTAATTTCTTGATTACTAATAGGGAATAATGTTTTTAAATACTGCAGATATCTGGTTTCCAATCCCTTTTTTATTTTAAATGGGTTTATTGTCATCTTATTAACACACATCCTCATGTCTGCATATTTCTTTTAGATAACCAATTGTTTTTGCACAATCTCTTGTTAGATCATCAGTATACTCATCAAATACATCGTTTTTATTAAAATCATGTATTATGGATAAAATACACGTAACAAGTTCATTATTACATTTACATGAAGAAATTGAATTCAATACATTACGAATGACAGATCGGTCTATTTCCCCTCCATTATGAAAGGATTTGTTTATACACTGATAAACCAAAATGAGATAAAACTCCAATTCATCGTATTGAATTATGTGCCCTGTCTTATTTACATATTTAAAAATCTCGTTAATCGCTTGTAGACACTCATCATAACGAGCATTATCAACACAATGTGCCATTTTTCGAATGCATACTTGCTGATCTTTTTCAGATGTATTATGTGCAAATGGGGTCCAAATATCTTTATTTATGTAGCTACTCAAAAATTCTGAAGAAGCTAAGAAAAATGATAATACTATGTTGGTAGGATTACTATCTGTTGCTGCCTTAAAAGAGTCGGTATTATTCCTAATTATTTTATTAAATAAACTGATAATCCCATTAGAGACAGGATTATCAAAATTGATGGTATTCTGCAGAAGAAATGGAATGATTGTGTCACTTAAAACTGACATTATAATCGTATAATCGCTCTCATGTAGCTGTACTCCGCTTTCTGAATATTGGTCTAATTTTTTTATGAAAAAGTCAATCCGATTCTGTTTAATAAAAAACCGGTTAATTATAGAATGCCACGTCTCCATCATCGCAGGATCCTGCCGCGATAATGACATTAAATCAGTTAAAGCAGAAAAATATTGGACATCTGAAGTATTCTCACAAGCGAGAATGGATACTATTCTTTCCAATTGAGGATCTGCATGAAAGAACTTGAAAACATTCGGTGCATCTTTGTTCAAAATAACATTATCAAAAAAATCTCCTCGAATGTACTGAATATAATAATAATCTAATTCTTTAAATTGATCTTCAGATAATCGCGTTTGGCATCGATATTCTCCGATTGGGATATGGATAGTCTGAATTATCGTTTCATCAGACCAGATATGTATTGTCCTGTTCAGTTGTGTTTGAAAATTCTCATCCCAGGTTAAATTGATTATCCATTCTCCATTTAAAAATTCAGTTGAACAATTCCAGTTTTTCACTCTCCATATTTGTAAATTAAAAATTGGGATATTAATTTCTTGATTGTTTTCACGATAATAACTGAACATTGTCTGTAATTCTTCTTTTTCAGATTGAGAAATAAAAAAATCCAGACTGCCCAGGGGAAAAGAGCATTTCCCTCTCTGAAACGTACGAGTAATTTTACACTCTGGATTTTCTAAATAAAATAAAGAACCAGAATCGATTTTTTTCCCGTTAATTTTTATTTCCACGTATCTATATATATCAAGTTTTTCATAATCGTCTTGTGTAATCGTGATTTGCCTTCTATTCCATTCATGATTGACGCTCTTAAATTTCCATACCAATTCAGGAACATCAAGAAATAGTGTAAAATTATTCTGTTCTTGTTGGTGGATATTAAATTTGAGATTAAATGAGAGTTGTTCAGTTCTTTTTCCTTTAAATCTAAATCCATCTGGACAAAATTGTTGATTCAACGAATTAGATGTGATAAATAACGTTTCGGGAGAAGAAAATTTAACATCAATGAGTGGATCCTCAACTGTTGGCGCATAAAAATCAGATTCATGCGATAAATCACAGAATTCTATTCTAAATCCTTTTAGAATTACAAATGACTTTTTTTCTCTCCAATTTTTTAACCGGGTATTGGAAATGGTGATTATGTATTTTCCCGAACCTTCAGTATCAAGGAGTTGATTAAAGTATGAAAGATAATTATCAGCAAATTTTGTCTGATGATCAACTATTAGAGGTAATTCGGTGTTATTAATTACAACTCTAGTCTCGTAATATGTTTCTTTACTATCTGTTTCAATATGAAAAGATGGAGGTTCATTGTATACATTATATATATTGTTTTGATTCCCATTTATTATACATGTCAAAATAGGGTGTTCATCCCATACAATTTTAATTGTTGGTAAAGAACCTTCATTTTTGCATGGGTTCAGGCTGCCATCCACCTTGAATGCACAATAATTTTCCCATTCGTCCAAAAAATAAATGATATCTAAAATTGAGTCAAGAGGTGTTATTTGAGTGTTTGTTTCTAAAATCCACCAGCAGATTCCCTTTTCCGGTATTTTTTTAATATTTTGTCCATTTTCATCAAATAATAGTTCATAAGAATCACAAATACCATCGAATTTTTTTATTATATTGTCATTAATAAATAAAGTATATGAAGAAGAAGGGATTTCTAAAGGTAATGAGATCTCTTCAGTATAATATCCATCATTTTGTTTAATAATAACCGGTTCTACTGAAAATAAAATAGAATTCGTTTCATTTTTTATATAAAATTGATACGTTTCATCTATCGAAAAGTTATTAATTTTCTGCATTGGAATTCTGATAAAAAGAGGAGCCGCATACTCTGTCAGATTTATATCGAAAAATAATTCTGGTTTAGCTATTTTTGGTTTTTCTGGAGGGTGGAATATAATAGTTAGAATTTTTTTAATTAGATTTCTTATATCTTCATCTGTTTCGATGGCTGGAGGTCGAGGAACATGTATCCCCGTTATCAAATTCTTTAAATCTTCCTCGGATAATGGGCGTTCATTTAATTTCGTAAGAAATTCTTGATCTATCGTGTTTGGAAATGAAGATATTATTGATGTTCCGGATTTCTCCATATCAACACTAATAGAATAATCACTTCTCCTATAAAGGTGCGTTGATTTGAATTCGCGGGAATATTGAGATTAATCCCTTCAATATGGAGAAATCAGTCTGAATCATATTAAAAAATTAGCGAAAATGAAAAATCGCTTTTTAAAAAAAATTCTTGACCTATTAATAATTAATATCTGCCACTACTGCTGATAGTAATTAGATATCCTTAAATATTTTCATAGCTATTGCACTCATCATGAGAACTATGTACATACAGAAGGGTATCTGTCGGGTAATATCACTGATTATCATGCTTATATTCATATTCCCAGGGATATATGCAGATATGTCTTCAGATTCTGATGCACTCCAGGGTTCAATAACAGAATCTGCAAACCCGGATTATCAGGTCTATGAGGGATCATTGTTCCGGGTAGAATTTCCAAAATCAGCAACCGTTACAGAATCAGAATCCCAAATAAAATTTTCAGGTGATAATCCACCATTTTCAATGACCGTCGGACTCGCCCCGCGAAAGACATCATATGCATCCCTGGATGAGTTCATAAATCAATGGACAAGTTCCTTCAGCAGGATCTATACGATTGACAGTACAGATGATGTGTTTGTCGGGGATATTCCTGCGAAACAATTTGTCATAAAGAATAAGGATGGGGAGGTAATTATGATCTCAACCATCTTCTGGGAGAATAATACCCCTCATATTATCTCGACCGGAGGTGGATCAGAAACATTAACAGAAGAAGAACAGCATTTTCTGGAAACGTATAAGAATACTGAAACATCATCAGGGAATACGCTGGATACGGTATTAGCCGGTAAATAAACGTTCACTGACCCGAAGTAGTCATTTGAGTATCCGGAAGACTGGAGTGTATCAAAAGATGATAAAGGTCAAATATTCTTTGATGTTCCGAATAAAAATGTGTTTATCAGCGGTGATTATACCGAAAGTTCTCTTGATTTTCCCCAATATATTAAATCGGTAGAAGAAAACCTAAAAAGTTCAGAATATGAAGATTTTAAGGTTATTAAAGAAATAAATGGTGAATCGAAGGAAGGGTATCCTACTGCAATTATCGACAATACCTTCATGTATAAGGGTCGCTTAACCCATATGCGGTTGTATATTCTTTCTGCTCATAATACCTATTATTTCCTTTATATGATCTATCGGCCAGAAGAAAGTAATGATGTCCGCGAATTAACCGATGAAATGTTCAATTCTTATACAATTGTTCCATAATTTTTTTATGGCTCTTCGTCGTTTCAGTGGGTATGATGCAGGATACATGAAAAATATATTCTCGATAGCCTTTGAGAAAGCAGGTAATACCTATGTGCCTGTGTTCCGGACACTCCCAGATGCAATGCTACCAGCAAACTGAATGAGGTGGCAAAAGGAGATAAGATATGGGCAATATAATTTTATTATACAGCTTCATTTTATGTAGGGATTGCCTGTTCAGGGAAAAGAAGAGTATGTATCAGTATATGCAATTTCAGAACCGGCATGATTAAAAAACGGGTAAAATATGACAGATCTGACTAAACGGGATGTGATACTTTCAATCTTAAAACGCGAATCCCATAATTTAAAAGACCGGTTTGGAGTTTTAAAGGTCGGTCTTTTTGGATCCGTAGTCCGGGATGAAGCCGGAGAGAGGAGTGATATTGATCTCCTGATTGAGTTCGATCCTGAATGGGTAACCTACAAAAAATATCTTGATCTTGAATTGTATCTCCAGTCATTATTCCCCAGAAAAGTAGAGATTGTCACCACGGATGGCGTATCTCCGTACATTCTCCCGTATATCTCCCAGGAGGTGATCTGGGTTTGAAAGCATCCATCCCGTTTCTGTATCATATCCTTGATGAAATTCAGTATATAATTCAGTATATTCTTGATAAAACCGAGTCTCTGACGGTTGATGATATCAGATTAGATCCTGATCTCAGTCGTTCCATTCCCCGTTCTCTTGAGATAATTGGTGAAGCGGTGAAAAATCTCTCATATGCTTTCCGGGATGCACATCCGGAGATTCCCTGGAATGATATTGCTGGTATGAGGGATAAACTCATTCATGGATATTTTGGGATTAAATAGATAGTCGTCTGGTCGGTTATCAAATATGATATTCCTGAACTTGATAGAAAGATTCGGAAGATAATTGAAGATATTAAAACCGAATAGAGTATAATCATGCTACCTAAAAAACCACCTGCAAAATCAGGTATCGATGCAATACGTCACAATGAGAAGAGGAAAAATATTCCCCCCGGAGAACTTCTTGATAATGTTGTAGGTGATGAACATAATCCATCCATTCTTCGGTATCCCCGTGATCCATCTCTTGATCCCCAATCGGTCTGGAAGGGTGGGGATGAACAGGATGGAAAAGATCTTAAGGTTCCGGCTGTTCCGATCTACATACAGGAAAATATCCATCCCAAGGTTATTATTGAGAAGTTTTTGGAGAGCCAGCGGACTTCTGACAGAGTGAAAGAAGCCTTAAAAGAAGCAGTTCAGGGCCTTGGATATGATCTTCTCCTGGTCTGTGGATTTGCTTTTGACTCTTATGTCTCTGAAGAACTAAAACGGAATGGGAATTTGATGGTATTACCGATTATGATGAACCCGGATCTAGCAATGGGCGATGAGCTCCTAAAGAAGACCGGGAGGGGGAATCTCTTTATGCTATTCGGAGAGCCGGATATTAATATCGTGAAAGAGAAAAGGTTCATTGCCGTAAAACTGAAGGGAGTGGATGTATATGTTCCTACAACCAGACAGGTCAGAAGTTATTCGACAGACGATGTTGCCTGCTGGTTTATCAATACCGATTATAATGGAGAGAGTTTCTTTGTCCGTCATGCGTACTTTACCGGGGCAGACAAACCTTATGAAAAATTAGAGAAAGCGCTCAAAGCAGAAGTGAATGAATCTGCCTGGAAAGAGATTTACAGAACGGTGAGCAGACTGTTTCCGGTTCCGAAGAGTGGGGATATTGCGGTCAAAGTGATGAACCATTATGGGGATGAGGTGCTGAAGGTGTTGGGGGTGTGAGGGAGGTGATGAATAATTACTCACACTATGAAATCACTTTACCTATTAGAGATTTCTTAAAAAGAGAACGAGATTTTCACCTTTTATCTTTTCTGATTCTCCTTTTTTTCCTAGGAGTATATCTGCTTTCGCCTTCATTCCAGCCATTCCTTTCAATAATAATACCAATTTTTGTAGCATTTTATATCGCTATTTTTAGTACTGAATATGCAATTTTTAGGAATAGATTTGTTGAGATAAATAGTGCTTTTAAAAGTCTGTTCAATGAAATTGTAAAAAACAGAGAGCGAATTGATGATATATTAATACGTATTGAGGATATTAAAAAAGCCTGGATACAATTAAAGAAAAATATCTGGATTAATGAAAAGACAATAGTAAAAGAAAAATATTCTACCAAAACAGGGTTTATTTATCAGTACTTACCGAACAATGCACTTAAAGTAATTCAATCTTATAATTTGGATCAAATTATTCAAGGCGCTGAAAATTGTGATTGTCGACCAAATTACTACCAACAGATTTCACTATTATATTATTATTTTGTTAAAACAAGTGAAGAAACGCAAAGAATTGAAGATGAGATCAATGATTTTATTAATTTAATAGAATCTCATCATGAACCTATAGATCCTACAATAATCCCAAAAAAAGTAATAGATGACTCAGGAATCTTATATTTTGAATGCAAACAATTCGGGTATGAGATCAATGATTTTAACTCACTTTTTGTTAATGGTCAATTTGATCATAATAAATGGGAAAAATTTGTTGAAGAAAAGGTTCAAAATATTATCAATAGTTTTAAAAATTGTAGGGACAAACAAAATGAGGAATGCTCAGATATTGTAAGAATTGGAAATTATAGTGATTTTTTTAATACGATTATTGTTAGAGATATGTTATTCCCACCTGATTCTATTTCTAAAATCTTTGGATCAATAAATCCCTGGCAATATTTATTATTAGTTCCCGCAGTTATTGCAATTTGGGCGACATTTTTAATTGTTACCGGATTATTCGACATAGTATATTATTTACTATCCGGTTTTTTGATTAGTTTAATTTTTATAATCTTATTTATAATTCTCTTTGGGATATGTTTCATAATTCGATGTTTATTTTACTAACAGGAATAGAAATAATGATTGCACAACCTCACAAGATATCAATAACAAAATCGGTACTTATTTAACAGGAAGACATAATGACTATTGAGAAGAAAGGAGAAAGGTTACTTATTCAAAACCGTCACCTTTCTCAATTAGATCTCTTTGTCAGCCGGGTTTTGTACACCCTGACCAAATATTCTCCATACGTAATTGTAAGTGGCTATGTTGCCATATTATTTGGCAGATCCCGAAGTACTGAAGATATCGATATTCTCATACCGTATTGTGATCTCTCTCTATTTCACACCATTCATGACACCTTTATTGAAGATGGGTATGAATTTTTAAACGCCGAGGATGCATCCGGGCTCTATTCAATATTAGCATCCGGATCAGCAATTCGCCTCTGTCAAAAAGACAGTTTTATTCCTAATATAGAAATAAAATTCATAAAAAATGAATCTGATGAGTATTCTTTCACAAACCGGATAGAACTAATAATAGACGGTAAAAATTTCTGGATTAGCCCTCTTGAGATACAGATTGCATTTAAGTTCTGGCTCGGGAGTGAGAAGGACATTGAAGATGCCATATTTATCAGAGAAGTGTGTAGGGACGTTATAGACGAAGACCTCATCAGAGAATTCTGTCTCTCCTTTGGAGTAAAATATGAAACCTCCTGACCCAGAATTTCGGGAAAGAAACCGAAAAGAACGGATATGGTTTGTGAAAAAACAGGCTGAGTGGGTACGATCAGTACCCAATGAAGTATGGAGTGAGCACCAGTGCAGGATGATAAATGCCCTGTATGCACATAAAGACCAGTATCCATTGACGAAAAAAGAATATCTTGATATGATTGAGAAAGCACGACTTTTATCAGGGAGACGGAAAGGTTCTCCACCGATCCCGAAGAGATTCCGGTGTTAGGAATAATAAAGTGAAGGAGATACAATTCTTCACGGTGGTCCTATTGAGTGATAGTTCCAATAATTGAAGGTATCAAGCCACTCAATACAAATAGGTAATATTATATTTAAATAAATGAAACTATTCTCGATGTGTCGTCTTTTTCAACAATAAGT
>ERZ795046.4200-NODE-4200-length-10682-cov-12.851416_pt1 | contig 10682 bp, 8 predicted proteins | sample MGYA00375130_ERZ795046 | MGnify/ENA primary metagenome ERZ795046 (study PRJEB30175, sample SAMN05720202) | activated sludge metagenome | isolation source: anaerobic digester from wastewater treatment plant | place: Japan | collected 2015-05-15 ...
TTGGCGGTTATTTGGGTTATGGTTTTGGCAATCAAGAAGTAAAATATTCTACTTTTGCTCAATATCGTTTGCCTGGCGAGACAAAACGTGTATTGGGTATAAATTACACGAACGATAATCGAAGAATTGACTACAACTACAATAATTTTCTTTATCTGGAAAATCCTTTAAATAGCGGCGATGAAGATATTGCCAGCACCATTTTTTCCTTTAGAAAGGCTCAACGATTAAATGAAAGAAAAGAGTTGACATTTTCTTTTTTAAATGATTGGAATACTAATGTAGAATCGAGTATTTATTTTCGTTCTATTTATCAGTTGTCAAACGAATTTTTACCTTTCAAAATAAATGATGTTTATTGTAATAGTATTCAACAAAATTCGATTACTTTTTCTACGCGTTTTTCTTTTGATGAAAAAACGTTTGAAGATCACCTGCAACGCATTTATATGTATAATCATAAGCCTGTAATTTATATGATATTAGAAGGTGGGGAATATAAAGTTGGCAATCAAAAAAATAATTATGGAAAATTAGCAGGTATTGTCAAACAAAATACCCAATTCAACTGGGCACAGTTGAATTATTGGCTGGAAGGTGGTTGGCTTATTGGAAAAGTTCCTTATTCTTTGCTTGCTTTTCAACCGGGTTGCGAAGGTGGCTATGGTTTTTATCGATTTAGCATGATGGATTATATGCAATATGCTGCCGATAAATATTTTCAATTTCATGGTGAACTAATTTTCAATGGTCGAGTATGGCAAAAAATTCCTGTGATTAAATATCTCACGTTAAAAGAATTCTTTACCTTCAAAATGACGGTAGGCGATTTAGGTTCGTCTCATCAAGAAGTACTTGATTTCCCTTCTTATATTATTCCTTTACAGGAACCTTATTATGAAGTAGGAATTGGTTTTGCCAATATTTTGCATCTATTCAATGTGCAATCTATCTGGAGATTTACCGAAAATAAAGATTTAGTAACACCTAAATGGGGGATAAGAGCCAGTTTCAGAATCAGTTTTTGAATTAATTCGGAAAAAATGGATGTAAAATGAAAATAAAAATTATAAATAATTTTATCTTTGTAGTGACTATAAGTTATTTTTAATCATTAATCAAAATTTTTTATGAATCTCGAAAACTTAAAAATAGCCGTAATTGGTGCAGGAAACATGGGAAGTGCTTTGCTACACGGCTGGATAAAAAGCAAATCAATATCTCCTCAAAATATCAGTATAAGTGATATTTCAAAAGAAAAACTTGAAAAAATAACAACTTTTGAATCAGGTGTCAATGTTAGTTTATCAAATAAAGAAGTGATAAAAAAAGCAAAAATTATTATTTTAGCAGTAAAACCTTGGTTGATAGAGGAAATTGCAGAAGAAATTAAAAATGAAATTAACTATAAAGAACAAATATTAATTTCTATTGCTGCGGGAATCAATTTTGAAAAGTTACTTAAAATTTTTGATAGAAAGGCAATGTTATTTCGGGTGGTTCCTAATACCGCCGCCGAAGTTTCTGAGAGTCTTTGTGCCATTTCCTCGTGTAATGCAGATAGTGAGCAACAACAATTAATAATGAATCTTTTTAATTGCATAGGTAAAGCTTTTTTAGTGCCAGAAAATCAACTGAATGCTTTTATGTCGCTCACTTCGTGCGGAATAGCTTATGTTTTTCGATATATTCGCGCAGCCATGGAAGGCGGAGTAGAAATTGGAATTTCTCCAGAAATTTGTCAGCAAGCTGTTGTTCAAACTTTAAAAGGTGCTGTAGCTTTGCTTGAAGCCAATCAAACTCATCCCGAAATAGAGATTGATAAAGTGACAACGCCGGGCGGAATTACAATTAAAGGTCTTAATGAAATGGAAGCTAATGGTTTTTCTAATGCAGTTATTCAAGGAATCAAAGCTTCTTGGTTGAAAGACTAAAGTCAATAATAACATATAATTTTATCGCATTATGAATGAACAAATTAGACAAATCGCGTTGAGGTTACGTGGCTTACGTGAATCTTTGGATTTGACAATTTCTGAAGCAGCAGAAAAATGTGGAGTCCCTAAAAAAGATTATGAAAAATATGAATCGGGCGAAACAGATATACCAGTTAGCTTCATTTGTAAAGTAGCTGAAACTTTTGGAATAGAAACTACCGCTTTAATTTCTGGAGAGGAGCCTCGTGCACAAGTTTTTTTTGTGACTCGCAAAGGAACAGGAGCCAGCATTGAAAGGACAAAAGCTTATAAATATCAAGCTTTAGCCTATGGTTTTCGAAATGCAAAAGTAGATCCTTTTGAGGTAATGGTTGAGCCTAATAACCTTCCAATTTATTTGAATACACATAAAAATCAGGAATTTAATTATGTTTTGGAAGGTACTTTATTACTGGAAATTGATGGAAAACAACTAACCTTATATGAAGGAGATAGTATTTATTTCGATGCTACCAAACCACATGGAATGAAAGCGTTAAATGGTAAAAAAGTGAGATTTTTAGCTATAATTATTTGAAACAATTTACTGATGATATTAAAAATCATAATTTTTGAGATGGAATAAAATTTTTTTAAAAAAGAAATGCTTTCGTAAATAAGAAAGTGTTTCTTTTTTTGTTAAAATAAAAAAATTACTATGATGTTAGAAAAATTTGTAAAACAAACTGAATTTAAAGATTTTGAAGATTTTAATAAAAATTTTCAGCTTATAGTTCCTGACCACTTCAATTTTGCTTACGATGTAGTAGATGAATGGGCAAAAACTAATCCTAACAAACAAGCTATGGTATGGACAAATGATCAACGCGAATGCAGAAAATTCACTTTTGCTGACATGAAAAAATATAGCGATCAAACAGCTTCATATTTTCAAAGTCTTGGGATAAAAAAAGGAGATATTGTGATGCTTATTTTAAAACGACGTTATGAGTTTTGGTTTTCCATTTTAGCCCTTCATAAAATTGGTGCAATAGCCATTCCTGCAACTCATTTACTAACTTCCAAAGATTTAATTTATAGGAACAATGCTGCCGATATAAAAGCTATTGTAGCTGTAGGTGAAGAACCAATTTTAACACATATCAACGAGTCGTTGCCTGATTCTACAACTGTAAAATTTTTAATTTCAATTGGACCAAAAGTTCCTGAAAACTGGCTTGATTTTCATAAAGGCATTAAAGAAGCAGCTCCTTTTATTCCACTTTATCATATTAATGAAAATGAAGACCCATTAATTATTAGTTTCACTTCAGGAACCACAGGAAATCCTAAGATGGTTTTATTAGATTACCGCTATCCATTGGCTCACATCATTACAGCAAAATACTGGCACAACTTACACGAAAACAGTCTTCACTTGACGATTGCTGATACAGGATGGTTAAAAGCTTTGTGGGGAAAAATTTATGGACAATGGATCGCAGGAGCTTGTGTTTTTGTGTACGATCATGAAAAATTTACTCCTTCTGCTATATTGAGTATGATCGAAAAATATAAAGTTACTTCACTTTGTGCACCTCCTACTATTTTTCGTTTTCTTATTCGTGAAGATCTTACTAAATACGATTTATCTTCACTGGAATATTGTACCATTGCAGGTGAAGCTCTCAATCCTTCTGTTTACGAAAAATTTTTAGAATTAACTGGTATTAAGCTTCACGAAGGTTATGGACAGAGTGAAACTACCGTTTGTATATTTACTTCGCCGTGGACAGAGCCTAAGCCTGGTTCGATGGGCTTGCCTTGTGCCCATTATGATATTGATTTATTGACCTATGACGGTCGTTCAGCCGAAGTTGGTGAACAAGGTGAAATTGTTATCCGTTTGGATAAGAATTATCCAGTAGGATTGTTCAAAGGTTATTACCGAAATGAAGATCTGACGCGTGAAGCTTTTCGTGATAATATTTATCATACAGGTGATTTGGCATGGCGTGATGAAGATGGTTATTTCTGGTTCGTTGGTCGCACAGATGACGTTATCAAAAGTTCTGGCTACAGAATCGGACCATTTGAAGTAGAAAGTGCCTTGATGACACATCCTGCTGTAGTAGAATGTGCTGTGACTGGAATCCCTGATGAGCTTCGTGGACAAGTAGTAAAAGCAACGATTGTGCTATCCAAAGAATATAAAGAAAAAGCAGGACCAGCTTTGATAAAAGAAATTCAGGATCATGTAAAAAAAGTAACAGCTCCTTATAAATATCCCCGTGTTATTGAATTTGTGGATGAATTACCTAAAACTATTAGTGGAAAAATTCGACGCGTTGAAATCAGAGAAAAAGACAGTCAATAAAAAGAGATTATATATTAACTGGAAATTGAATCTTGTGTTTTTTAAATATTTGTTAATCAATATATTATGCAAGTTGTAAACTTTTCGGATACGAATTCGATTCTTCATCATTTTTTGAAAGAAATTCGTTCAGTAGAGATTCAAAAAGACAGTATGCGTTTTAGAAAAAACATGGAAAGAATTGGTGAAATAATGGCTTACGAGATTAGTAAAACTATGTCTTATGTAAGTGAAACTGTCCAAACTCCTTTTGGAATTTCTCCTGTTAATTTGATAAATGAAAAAATTGTCATTTCCACTATTTTAAGAGCCGGACTACCTTTTTATCAAGGATTTCTGAATTTTTTTGATGGAGCAGAAAGTGCTTTTGCCTCTGCTTATCGCAAATATAAGAACGCTGTTGATTTTGATATTTACGTAGAATATATTGCCTCACCTTCTATAGAAGGAAAAACACTTATTCTCACTGATCCAATGCTGGCAACAGGTAGTTCGATGGAAATGACATACAATACGTTACTTGCCAAAGGAAAACCAGCTAAAATTTATATTGCAGCCGTCATTGCAAGTCAGCCAGCAATAAATTATGTCGTTTCTCATTTCCCAGAAGAAAAAACCAGCATTTGGGCAGCAGCTATTGATCCTGAGTTGAACGAACATTCTTATATTATACCTGGTTTGGGCGATGCAGGTGATTTAGCCTTTGGAGAGAAAATATAATTGGAAAATTATTAGGAAAAAATAAGAGAAGAAACCTCATTTGAAGTAATAAAAAAACTCTTTATCCTTCCAAAAAAGATAAAGAGTTTTTTATTAAATGAAACGGTCTTTTTTACGATAACTTATTAACATAAATAGTCAGTTTTGACTTCAAATTACTGGCTTTATTTTTATGAATAATATTTCTTTTTGCCAGTTTGTCGAGCATAGAAGTCACTTTAGGTAGCATTTCAGTAGCTGTTGTTTTATCGGTTGTTGTACGGAGTTTTTTTACAGCGTTCCTTGCCGTTTTTGCATAATAACGGTTATGCAACCTTTTTTTGTTGGCTTGACGAATTCTTTTCAATGCTGATTTATGATTTGCCATAATTTTTTTAAATAATTTGTTTATCTATTTTGTAGCCCATAGCAGAATTGAACTGCTCTTTCAAGAATGAAAATCTTGCGTCCTAACCGATAGACGAATGGGCCATCACTTATATTAAAAACAATTCCAAAAGAGGAATTGCGGCTGCAAAGATAATGTAGTTTTTTGGATTACGAAAGTTTTTACTTAAAAATCTTTTTATTCCTATAACAATCAATGCTTTATTAATTTGATGTGAAAACAAGTTGATATCTTAGCTCATCTTAATAAATTAATGGAGAGAGGTAAAAACTCTCAAAGTGTAGATTTAATTTCTGTTTCTTCAAAACTTTCAATGATGTCACCTACGTGGATGTCATTAAAATTCTGAATGCTGATACCGCATTCGTAATTTGCACTTACTTCCTTTACGTCCTCTTTGAAACGTTTTAATGAAGCAATTTCCCCAGTGTAGATTACAATTCCATCGCGAATAAGATGAACTTTATTAGTTCGTTTGATTTTACCTTCTCGTACAAAACAACCTGCAACTGATCCAACTTTTGAAATTTTAAATACATCTCGAACTTCGAGTGTAGCGGTCACCTCTTCCTTAATTTCAGGGGAAAGCATACCTTCCATAGCTGATTTTATTTCTTCTATGGCATCATAAATAATAGAATAAAGTCGGATGTCAATTTCTTCTTTTTCTGCCAGTTTACGTGCTGAAGAAGTAGGACGTACCTGAAATCCACAAATAATAGCATTAGAGGCAGCAGCAAGCAACACATCTGAATCAGAAATTGCTCCAACAGCCTTATGGATTATGTTTACCTGAATTTTATCGCTCGATAATTTAAGCAAAGAATCTGAGAGGGCTTCTACTGAACCATCTACATCAGCTTTCACAATAATATTCAGTTCTTTAAAGTTGCCCAGTGCAATTCTTCTTCCTAAATCATCCAATGTAAAATGTTTTTTAGTTCGGATTGTTTGTTCTCTTTGCAACTGCTCACGTTTTGTAGCAATTTCACGTGCTTCATGTTCTGAGGGCATAACAATAAAGTTATCACCTGCCTGAGGTGCACCATTTAACCCTAAAATCAAAGCTGGTTCAGAAGGTTTAGCTTCGGTAATGTGTTGATTTCGTTCATTGAACATGGCTTTCACTTTTCCATAATGAATACCAGCCAACACAATATCTCCTTGATGAAGCGTTCCATTTTGTACCAAAACAGTGGCAACATAACCGCGACCTTTGTCGAGCGAAGATTCAATCACAGAACCAGAAGCACGTTTTTTTGGATTTGCCTTTAAATCAAGTAATTCAGCTTCCAGCAGAACTTTTTCCAGCAATTCAGGAACACCAATTCCTGTTTTTGCTGAAATATCTTGTGATTGGTATTTTCCTCCCCATTCTTCTACCAGATAATTCATATTTGCCAATTCTTCTTTAATCTTTTCTGGATTAACTCCCGGTTTATCAATTTTATTAATAGCAAAAACGATAGGGACATTAGCAGCCGTAGCATGATTAATAGCTTCAACCGTTTGTGGCATCACGCTATCATCAGCAGCAATAATAATTATGGCAATATCAGTAACTTGTGCACCGCGTGCACGCATGGCTGTAAAAGCTTCGTGTCCAGGCGTATCGAGGAAGGTGATTCGTTGTCCGTTATCGAGCATCACATTATAAGCACCAATATGTTGGGTGATTCCTCCGGCTTCACCAGCGATTACATTGGTTTTCCTGATGTAATCAAGTAAAGAAGTTTTTCCGTGATCCACGTGTCCCATGACCGTAACAATAGGTGGACGTGGTTGCAAATCTTCTTCCCTATCTGGTTCCTCTTCAAGAACAGACTCTAATATATCCTGACTAATATATTGAACTTTATAACCAAATTCATCAGCAAGTATATTAATGGTTTCTGCATCCAGTCGTTGATTAATGGAAACAATCATTCCAATGTTCATACAGGTTGCGATAACATCATTCACAGTCACATCCATCAAATTTGCCAGTTCGTTAACAGTGACGAATTCCGTTAATTTCAAAACTTTTTCTTCTTCTTGTTCCCGTTGAGCAAGTTCCTGTTGACGGGCATTTAGCATTTCACGTTTATCTCTTCGATATTTGGCACTTTTGCCTTTTTTGCTGGAAGCCGCTGAAAGTCTGGCTAACGTCTCCTTGATTTGCTTCTGAACTTCTTCTTCCGAAATGGCAGGTTTTATTGTTTTTTTAAGTTTTCCCTTGCCAACTTTTGGTGAAACCACTTTTTTAGGAGGTTCTAATGTTGAAATAGAAGTGCCATTGGGGAAAATTTTAGCTATATCTACTTTTTGTTTTGTAAAACGAGCACGTTTCTTTTTATGTTGTTCTTTAAATTCATCCAGTTCTACTTCATCAGTTTCTTCTTCGGATAACTTAATTATTTTTTTACTTTTTGAAGGAGCAAACTTTTTCGATTCATTCAGCAACCTATTTTTTTCAGCATATTCTTTCTTTTTTTGTTCCTTAGATTTTGATTTGGGACGGGTACTTTGATTGATGGCATCCAGATCAATCGTTCCTATTACGGTTAAGTTTGTATCTAAAATAGGATGAGCAATTTCGAAAATTTCATTTTCTTCTTCATTCTCAGCAGTTTCTTCTATTTTAGCAGTGAATATTTCTTCTCTTCCAATGAGATTTTTTTCTTCAACTTCATGACTGATTTGTTGTTTTTCAACTTTTTCTGCAGATTCAGCTTTTATTTTGGAAGATATTTTTTTAGGCTCAACAGTTTTTTCTTTTTCTTCCACTTCGGCTACAAGAATTTTCTCTTTTTTTTCAACAGTTGTTTTTTCTTTTTTTATTTCTTCTAATTCAATTTTTGGTGAAACAGTTGTTTCAATATTAGTAACTTTTTCTTTTTCCGGAATAATAGTTTCCGGTAGTTTTTCTTCTTTAAGTTGAATTTTTTGTTTTGTTGTGAGCTCTTTTTCTTTAGCTGAAGTTTGTGAAATAACTTCTTCCTTTTTTTCTTTTGATTTTTTTATTTGTTCTTCCAAATCAATATAGCCTACGGACTTTAAATGAGGCACTTGATCAGCAGGAATGGTTGTAGGAATCGTTTCAATTTCTTTTTCGGCTGGTTTATGATGAATAAAATCATCCAAGGCGACCGTTTCTTGTTTTTCTTTTAACTGTCGTTCCTGACTGATTCGTTCTGACTCGATTTTCAAGGCCATGTCCTTGTTAAATTCTTTAGCAAGTAAAAGAAACATCTCATCCGTGAGTTTCACATTTGGATCAGCTGTCAATTTATGACCTTTTTTTGCTAAAAAATCAATGGCAGTATTCATGCCTACATTCAAATCTTTACAAGCTTTGCTTAATCTTATGGGCATATTTTATTTCTTTGTTTTTAAAATTTTTTATAATGATTCTGCCGAATTATTTTGTTAAAAAATAGAATTCTTATTTTTCTTCTTCTTCGAATTCAGCTCTCAATACAGCCAGTACATTATCAACCGTTTCCTCTTCTAAATCAGTTCTGTGAATCAAATCGTCACGTGAAATAGACAAAACACTTTTAGCAGTATCGCAGCCAATTGACTTTAAAACATCAATTACCCACTCGTCAATTTCATCACTGAATTCGTCCAGATAAATGTCTTCTGTTTCTGCCTCATCCAGTTCACGGAAAACATCGAGTGTATAACCTGTCAACATACTAGCAAGTTTAATGTTCAATCCACCTTTACCGATTGCCTGTGAAATTTCTTCTGGCTTTAAATAAATTTCAGCTTTTTTCTCTTCTTCATTTATTCTGATAGAAGATATTTTTGCTGGACTTAATGATCTGGCGATAAATAAGCTGATGTTGTTCGTATAATTTATCACATCAATATTTTCGTTCCGAAGTTCCCGAACAATGCCGTGAATACGCGATCCTTTTATTCCTACACATGCACCCACAGGGTCAATTCTATCATCGTAAGATTCTACTGCTACTTTTGCTCGCTCACCTGGGATTCTGGCAATTTTTTTGATAGTAATCAATCCATCGTGAATTTCAGGAATCTCTAATTCAAACAAACGTTCTAAAAAAACGGGTGATACACGCGAGAGGGTGATACGAGGAATATTGTTCCTATTTTCAACCATTGCCACCACGGCACGTACCATATCTCCCTTGCGGTAAAAGTCAGTTGGAATTTGTTCGGACTTTGGCAAGTAAAGTTCATTTCCTTCCTCGTCGAGAAGTAGCATTTCATTTTTCCAGATTTGATAAAGCTCTGCGGTGACTATTTGTCCAACTTTCTCTTTGTATTTGATATAAATATTCTCTTTGTGTAAATCAGAAATTTTAGAGGATAATGTTTGTTTTAATGTTAAAATAGCTCTTCGTCCGAAATCCATAAAATCAACAGTATCGGTGACTTCTTCACCAATTTCATAATCTTCATCAATTTTTTGAGCTTCGCTGAGCGGAATTTCAAGATTCGGATCCTGAAAATTTTCATCAGCTACAATAGTACGATTTCGGTAAATTTCAAAATCACCTTTATCAGGATTAATGATCACATCAAAATTTTCGTCCGTACCGTATTTTTTTGCAATAATATTTCGGAACGATTCTTCAACTACACTGATTAGTGTGCTTCTGTCTATATTTTTCAGGTCTTTGAATTCTGAAAAGCTATCAATTAAATTAAGTGTTTCTCTTTTGGCCATGGTGTTATTTAAATCTTAAAATATATTTGGTTGTTTTTATTTCATCATAATGAAAAATAACATTTTCAGTTACTATTGTTTTTCTTTTGGAATTTTCGAGTTTTTTCATTTTTTTAATCTGTACAACAAATTCATTATTGGTTGCGTTCAAGAGTTTTCCTGAAAATTTATTTCCTCCTTTAGTCAGTACTTCTACTTCGTTCCCAATATTTTTTTCATATTGTTGTAAAACCTTAAATGGCTCAGTTAAGCCAGGTGAACTGACTTCTAATTCATAATCTTCTATTTCACGGTCGAGATTCGATTCGATGAATTCACTGAGACTGACACAATCATCAATAGTGACACCATTGAAAGAATCGAACTTTATTAAGATTTGATTATCTGGATTAACTTTCAACTCTACTATGTAAAAATCCTTATTTTCAGTAAATTTTTCTGCCAGTTGATGAATGGTTTTTTCGCTTATCATTTCCTTTCAGCATATTCATTTAATAAATGAGGGGACTTTTTAAGTCCCCTCCACAATTCAATAATTCGATGCAAAAATACAAAATATTTTATTTAAATCCAAAGAATTATCAGAATATTACAAAG
>ERZ795046.4207-NODE-4207-length-10674-cov-4.330445_pt1 | contig 10674 bp, 15 predicted proteins | sample MGYA00375130_ERZ795046 | MGnify/ENA primary metagenome ERZ795046 (study PRJEB30175, sample SAMN05720202) | activated sludge metagenome | isolation source: anaerobic digester from wastewater treatment plant | place: Japan | collected 2015-05-15 ...
GATTCCTTTCATCTCCTGCCTGGTTGCTGCATGTGATGCTTCAAAAGATACCGGGTCAGGAAGCAGTCTCCATGCAACAAGTACAAGCCCGATAAGAATTATGAACGGGATGAACAGGATGAGAAATCCTTCTTTGTAATCACCCGTCCCGGCAAGTGCCACGGCCAGGATGATCGGCCCTGCCACTGCACCGATCTGATCCAGCAGTTCATGAATCCCAAACCCCATTCCTCTCCCGACCGGAGCGGTTACATGTGAGAGAATCGTATCTTTTGGTGGTGATCGGATTCCCTTTCCAATCCGTTCGAGAATAAAGAGAAGGGCTGCTATCTCCCATGATCCCGAAAACGCAAGGAGTGGGATCGTAAGAAGCATCCCGTACCCAAGAGCCGTCATGACCCAGTACTGCCGTGTGGAGTCAGCAACTGTACCAGAAATAAGTCGGACTGCATATCCCAAAAATTCACCAGCACCGGTTATCGTCCCGACAAGAACCGCAGATGCACCAAGGGTCAGCAGGTACGGACCACTGATACTTCGTGCCCCTTCATATATGATATCACCACAAAGGGCGACAATACCGAGAAGAATGATAATACGATATGCGGTATACTGAGTAGTCCGAATCTGATGCATAGATCATACTCTCTTCTGATTTGATATATGGTTCACGTGAGGATGATTATGTGAGCGTTGTCATTCCGATATCTTGGAGAGAATAGCGAAAACCCCCCTTCCAAAAAATGTAATTTATAATTACTATATACCCCTTCAAACATTCAGAGGGGTTTTTCTCTCTTATCGGGAATCATTGAGACTGATATTTAACCTCATATCACAAAGAGATACAGTATGCCGGTATTCAGGATTGGAGTTGACGATTTTCAGGAACTGATCGATGAAGGAGGATACTTTGTTGACAAATCACTCCTCATTCGGGAGGTCATTGAAGGAAACAAAGTCGTCCTCCTCCCCCGGCCCCGCCGGTTTGGAAAAACCCTGAATATGACCATGCTCCGGTACTTTTTTGAACGTTCTGACGAAGATCGCAGGTACCTCTTTCAAAACCTTGCAATAGCCTCATATCCTGACTGCATGCAACACCAGGGGCAGTATCCGGTCATATTCATCAGCCTGAAGGATGTGAAGGGAACGACATGGAATGAGATGCGAAACCGGTTGATTGAGAAGATTGCTGAGCTCCTCATACCGCTTCCATACCTCCGTCCTGACCTCCCCCCGATTTACCAGAGAGGGTTTGATGCATTGTATACCGGCACACCAGATGATGCAACGCTTAAGGCAAGTCTGAAAAATCTCATCACCTGGCTCTATACCTTTCACAAAAAACCAGTTATCGTCCTCATTGATGAGTATGACACCCCCATGATCGAGGGCTGGCAGAACGGGTATTACGACAAAATCGCTGATTTCCTCCGTTCATGGCTGGGCGGAGGATTAAAGCATGAGAATGCCCATGCCCTCTATCGTGCCGTCATTACCGGAATACTCAGGGTTGCCAAAGAATCAATATTTTCAGGACTGAATAATCTTTTTGTCTCCACCTCCCTCCTGCCAAACACCCTTTCAACACTGTTTGGCTTTACAGAGGAGGAAGTTCTGCAGATACTCAGAGATTTCGGGCGGCTTGATCAGGCAGACATTGTCCGGGATTGGTATGACGGGTATCGGTTTGGTTCACAGACGATCTACAACCCCTGGTCAGTATCCATGTATATCTCCCAGTACCCTGCTCCTCCTGCACCGTACTGGCTGAATACCGCTTCCAATACCCTGGTTTATGAGGAACTGGGCAAAGGGGGGATTGGGATCAAACAGGATCTTGAACAGCTCCTCTCAGGAGAAATAATCCGGTATCCGATCACGGAGACAATCACGTTTCGGGACATCGGGAAAAACCCTGCACATATCTGGAGTTTTCTGTATTTTTCAGGATATCTTCGAGCTGAAGACCCCAGGTTTGCAGACTATAACCCAACACTTCTTACCTATGCACTGAGCATACCAAATCTTGAAATATCCACAGCATATCAGCAGTTCGTCAACAATATTTTTGGGAATGGAGATACCACTGCCGGAATGAAATCATTTGTCTCTTTCTTCCTTCCTCCCCTCTGGTCCGGGAACCTGTGAGTATGATCCTGATGGTATCCGCACGTATCGAATCATCTCCCCGCATTATACTCTTTCAAATACTCTGCAGCCAATTCATATGCCGCCATCACGGTCTGTGGCTCAATTTTTGGGACACCACATGATACGATATGTATCTTTTTCGTATCTTGTGTTATCTTCGTTCCATCCGAGTCCCGGTATGGATACACTGCAATGATCTCGTTCTCATCGGTGAGGATAACCTGGTTTCTTTGCAGGGTGAGGGGTCTTTCCATTCCTATCCCCAGAAACTTCTCTCCTTCCTGCGCAAACCGCATTGTAATCTCTCCCACAAGGAGATCCGCATCAAAAGCACCAATGGGAACTCCGGTCCTGACTGAAGCCAGATTATATGCATCAACGGCGGTATTGATAGAAGGCAGCGGTTTTCCGGCAAGAATTCTTCTAACCAGTGCTTCAGACGCAGGTCTGGTCTTTGTCGGGTCAACTCCGACGCTCCAGAAGAAATCGCGGTATGCCCTGAAAAGCGGGTCATCTTTCACCTGTTCAAGAGTAAACCGGTTCTTTGTTTCAGTAATGACTTCCTCTTTTAATTGTTCAAGATGGGGATTTTTGTCAGTAAGCGATAATGGTCCAATATCACCTTCAAAGACAAAAATGCCGGGAAAAGCTTTCCTGATATCTTCATGAATAATCATACATGGTATTGGTCCTGACCCATTGAAAACATGCTGGTAGAATCAGGTATCTATCTCTCAAGGATTATGCAATTACCCGGACGAGACAGGTCAGAATTCGTAAAAAAGGATATGGGGGGATTAAGCAGGATGCTGCACTCAGACTGATGCAACCGGATAGTCCATTTTTCTCTGGAAACCCTGTGTATTTCCTGGGGTAACAAGCCAGGTTGTACTGTTTGAGTAACTATATCGCTCTATAGTAAACTCAGGGCAAATCTCTGAGAGGATTGCCATGTTGGTTCCGACCTCTTTGGACGATAAGCCAAGTTCTTTTGCTATATATTTGGACTTGAGAAAACATCTTCCATTATGAAGCTGGGACTTGAGATAATTGATCAGGGTGATCTGGTTTTCATTGTACTTCGTGCTGAATCTGCTTTTTGGAATCATTTTTTTCAACCTCGGTGATAGTAGGTGTGGAGCGTTCAGAAATACCCGGATTGTAGGAGGAAGGCCTGACACCCTGCCAGGCCAATGGGGTTTTCTTTCGGTTCCTGTGGACATTACTCTTCGGGAGAGGTACGGGCAGATACCCGGGTTTCCTTTCCGGCAGATGAGAAGGCAGGGAGTATTGCATTGTAGGAGGACATGCATTGTTCAGATACCTCTTCTCACCGGAAAGGGGAGCACAGATGATCCAGACCATGTATGCCTGGACATCTCTGCTGCTCGGTCTCCCCGTGACACATCAGTATTGAATGAAACAGTGTATAAGGTCTGTAGATAAAACCGCTTAAAATCAGTCTGAAAATAATTTCTATGGTAAATAATTTCTATTTTACAAAATTAGCAGATAATGGCCCATGATTTGTGCATTACTGATAGGTGGATCTGTTGTTACCAGTTCAAAGAGAAGAAAGTTTATCTTCTAAGATTACTGTTCAGCACTGGTCTCGTGGCGAAATACCTGAAATGAACAGTTGCAACCGGTTGCAACCAGTTTTCATACCTATTTTGATGGAGGATATCCCCCCGTTCAGGATAATCAAACCCTGAATACTGTTGTCGGTGCGGGAAGGTTCAGTCGGTGTTCTGCAGGCGAGAAAAAAAATCTGATATTGTCCGCTTTACATATGCCTTATTCCTGGTTGGTTGCCCGCTCAATACCCGTTCCTTTTTTCACCAGGTGCTCCATGCAGAATCTGATGTTGCCTGCCCGCGCCTCGTTCAGCCCGGTAATGCGATATGGCCGGTCATGTCCGTCAAGGATGATATCGATTCCAAGTGGAATCAGAGTAAGTTTTTTTATTCGTGCATTCAGAAAGACGAACGGACTGGTCCCATCAGCCTGCATCGGGATTATCCGGTCGGAAGATATCACCACTGTACCCTGATATACCTCAAAAAAATCCCAGTCAGTCTCTTCACCGGCTTTGGCATGAGAGTAAATACGGTCCCGCCCCCAGGTCAGAGTGAACAATTTTCCGGTTTTTTTCCTGATGTGCACTTCCTTCTGGTCATAGACAACCATCTGGTCAATATAAAAGATCATCTCGCCGGGTTTTCTGATATCCCGAAGACCTATGGGAATCTGTGCGCACCACTCTGGTAAAAGACCGGGTTTTGTCGTGAATTCTTTGAGATAAACGGGGTAAAAGACCTCTAAGAAATAATCGGTATCGGTCTCAATCTGGAGGAGATCAATCCATGACCTGACCAGTCCGAGTGCATTCTTCTGACCTGTCACGGTCTGGTTTTGAATGAGCCGGAAAAGAAGTGCGTATTTGTCCTGATCAGAAAGGGATATTAAAAAAGGAATCTCCTGAGAACTGATATTCTCCAGCCTGAGAGTCTTTTGAATAATCTGATCCTCTATCCACTGTTTATATGACTCCATCCGCTCCGTGCAGGATATACAGATCCCGGTCTTTTGTGTTATCCCGATGAGCCTGTCTCTTCTCCCACAGAGAGGACACCCGGCACCTTTGTGAATAATTTTTACCGCATTCTGCCATGAGTAATATTCAGACAGAATTTCATCATACGAACGGGTTTCATCCGGTGATTGTTCACTATGAAAAGAATTGTTCATGATATCAGAGCGACGGCCGAAGGATACTATATAAACGGTTGGATGAGTGTATCTCGTATCCTGATGTGTTCCGGGTTTTCCGCATTGGTATCTAGTATACTATACCGGTATCGTATTTTTCTCCATCGGATGCATTTCGTAAATTATTAGTGTCTGGGTATTATAGATACCATCTATGGGTATGCGTGATGAATTATATGCCAAATGGATTGAGGCGATGAAAGGAGTAAAATTTCCGGTTTCTTCGGTAGATGAAGTGTATGCAGGATTACCAAAAGGAGCTCAGAGTAATATTTCTGTTGGCGGAATTGTGGTCTGCAATACCGGGGATCTCTTCAGCCGCTTTATCAAACCCACGGATTTTCCGATTGAGTCTGCACACGCCCTTGCGACGATGATCCTGGATCGCGCCGGTTTATAAACAGCCATCCCATACTCCTTTCATCTCACCTGTGCAATACATACGGGTATGGATTTGCTGCTCTATACCGGCTATATTGGTGGGATATGCACAACAGTGGCCTTTCTTCCGCAGGTCATAAAGACTTGGAGAAGCAGATCTGCGCATGACCTCTCATGGGGCCTGTTATTCCTGCTTCTGGTCGGGGTATTCCTCTGGATGATATATGGAATCGTCAGTGCTGATATTCCGGTGATGCTCGCAAACATGATAACCGGGCTCTTGATTATCTCAATAGTCGGCATGAAATGGTGGTTTGATCACCGGTTTACCCCATCGGGATAATACCAGATACCAATCGGAACATGACCGGGACAGAGCCCCATTACGGTTCATCAGGCATGATGTGGACTGAAGGAACTTTAAATGAGAGATACACCCGGTCACCTGGCCTGAGATCAAGTTCCCGAACCGATTGCCAGGTCACTTGTGCCAAGAGGATCAGGTCTCCTGATTTCACACTGACACGGCTGATGATACCAATGGGCATGATCTTTTCAATCGTACCGGCGATGACATTTCTGGCACTCGAAAACCGGTCAGGTCCGGTATGAATGGTAATCTCCTCAGGCCTGATAGCGATTTTTACCTTTGTTCCAACAGGGAACGTCCCGATTGCATGAATTAGAGACCCGTGCGTCAGGATAACAGACAATCCCTCCTCATTCCTGATGATAGTTCCTGGTATAATATTTCCAATCCCGATAAATTTTGCCACATCAACCGAGCAGGGACGGGTGAATATGGTAAAAATTGTTCCTGACTGAACGAACCGTCCGTTCATCATGACGGCAACCCGATCCGCAAGACGTTGCCCCTGTATCATATCATGGGTCGAAAGGATTACGGTTGTATTGTACACTCTATTGTAATATCGAATCAGGTCCTCAATGACCTCAGTTGATACCGGGTCAAGATTTGCCGTCGGTTCATCAAGGATGAGCACATCAGGTCCGGTCACCATCACCCGGGCAAGTGATACCCTTTGTTTCTCACCGCCCGAAAGCGTTGTGGCGTTTCGATGTTCATATCCGGAGAGTCCGATCTCATGGAGTTTTTGCAGGACTTTTTTTCTGATCTCTTCTTTTGGTAATCCCCGATACCGGAGCCCAATTGCTATGTTATGAAACACCGAATCCTTGAATACGACCGGGTTTTGAAAGACCATGCCAATACGTCTCCGGTTTGGATCAGACGCCGGCAGACCGGTAACGGAAATCCCGTCAAGGAGCACCTCCCCTGACGTTGGTCTTTCCAACAGACCAAGGATACGAAGCAGTGTTGTCTTTCCCTGACCGGACGGGCCGATTATTGTAAATATCTCTCCCTTTTGGATCGTTTCAGAAACACCGGTTACAACCAGATTCCCGTCAAATGCTTTCGTGATATTGTGTATCTCAATCATCCGGTTCCTACCTGTTCTGCAAAAAACTCATGAAAAGATTGATAATAAGCGCAATTGCCAGGAGAATTATGCCAAGAGCAAGAGACAGGGAGAAATTTCCCATCGAGGTCTGCAGGGAGATAGCCGTCGTCAGCACCCTGGTATGCCCTTTGATGTTTCCACCGATCATGACAGCCGTTCCGACTTCTGATATGGCACGGGAGAACCCTACAATAATCGCAGCCATGATAGCAAACCGTGCCTCACGAAGATGAGTTTTTAAAAACTGCAGGTGTGACGCCCCAAGGGATCGAATGGTATCGGTAATACCGGGATCAATTCCCTGGAGTGCTGCAATGGTAAGCCCGGTCATAATCGGAATAATAAGAATTGTCTGACCAAATACCATCCCGTATGGAGTAAAGAGCCATTTTAACTCCCCAAGAGGCCCGGATCGTGAGAGAATCATATAGCACAGGAGGCCAACGATAACGGTTGGGAGTGCATACAGGGTTTGAATTATCGAGATTAATAGTCTTTTTCCGTAAAAATTCCTGAATGTAATGACAGCCCCCAGGGGTATTGCAAAGATGGCACTGATACCTACCGAAGAGGAGGTAATCTGAAGCGTTCTGATGGTAATATTCAGCACTTCAGGATCTGCGGTCAATATGAGACGAATAGCAGTCTCACAACCGGCAAGCAGATCATTCATACCAGTATTTGTCGTACAGAGTAAAAAAGTGTGAATTTTTTAGGCCACCTTGTCGGAGGTCTCTTCCACGGTCACTCCCATGACGTCTGCACTACCCCGGCCGGGGTTAAAGTATGGTACACCGTTCTTTTCGACTCCATAGGTCGAGAGGATATCCTGGACTTCATCACTGATCATGAAATTGATCCACCGTTTTGCGATGTCGGTGTTCACATCCGGACATTTCTCCTCATTGACACGCATGACGGCATAGACATTTAAAAAGTTCTCATCATTCCCGACCAATGGAACCAGTGAAAGGTTGCTCTCATAGGTTGCCCAGGATGCTGAGTCAGTCAGGGTATATCCCTGAAGTTCCTGTGTCATGGTAAGCGTCTGTCCCATTCCTGCACCGGCTTCACGGTACCATGCTGATGCGTTGACCTCTGCATAGTCATATCCTGCCTTTTTCCACAGGAGTTTCTCACGTGAATGGGTTCCGGAATTATCTCCCCGTGATACAAACACAACACGCGGATCCGTCGCTGCTGCCTGCTTTATTGCCTTAAATGCCGCAGTTCCGTTCAGTCCGGTCACATGTGCCGGGTCTTGTTCTGGTCCGACAAGAAGAAAATAGTTGTACCCGAAGACACGGCGGTCTTTGCCATATCCCTCATCGATAAATTTGTCTTCTGCAGCACGATCATGCACCATTACAATGTCTGCGTCACAGTTCTTTGCAATCTCAAGAGCCTGCCCGGTTCCGACCGCAACATGTTCCACCGTAACACCGGTCTGCTCTTTAAATTTCTCTTCGAGAAGATCCAAAAGGTTCGTTGCATCAAGACTGGTGGTAGTTGCAATGAGAAGACGGTCTGCATTATGTTCTCCGAGCGATTCAACCTTTTCTGCCAAGGCCCCCCCAACGAGAAGTATTGTTCCAAGTACCAAAACAATGATACACATTCGAAATGAGCCATTCATCCATTCAAAGGTTATTTTCCATAGATATAAAATTATTTAATTTGTGATATGAGTTAAACACTTATTAATCGCCTCCTCTCTGGACACGGGATACGAATCCTGTCGCTGTCATGTAAGGAATTAAGCGGTTTTATTATGTGTTCTAAAGACGATATCTGGTATGGACGCAAAGACTTCGAACATCATCACCATGATCGCCGGTGTTATCTTCATCGGGCTGGGTATAAACAATATCATACAGGGAACACAGTGGTGGAATTACATCACCTTTTGTATCGGTATAATTATTGTTGCTCTTGGTGCATACGGATATAAGACTGGAAAACGGTTTTAATTTTTGTCATATACTCTTTCCCGTTCGTATCATCCCTCACGGGCATCCATCTCCAGAGCGGAATACCTTGCACTACCACCTTCAGATCCCCTTCTCTCCGTTGCGATATCCTGTATGGTGTTGTTTGGTTCGCAATAGATGATTCAGCACCTGAATGGAAGTGACGTCGATAGTGCACCCATATCATGATGCAGTATCAGATTCTCATTGATATGATTCTTCGAACCCCCATCGAACAGAAAAGAACACTCCATCTGAATGTCGCTTATCCGGAATGGAAAGCCCGTCTCATATCCTCTGTACATGATAGATCGAATGATTCATTGGTCATTTTTTTCATGAAAATGCCATTTTTCCTGCCCGTTTGCAATATCTTTCTTCCAGATCGGGACATACTCCTTGATCTGTTCAAGAATCCATGAGCAGGCTGAAAACGCCTCCTGACGGTGAGAAGCTCCAACCACAATAACCAGTATGGTATCAGTCAGCTGCATCCGTCCGACACGATGAACGATATCAACCGTATTGAGGTGATACTCACGAGTCGCCTGCAAAGCGATCCGGTGTAAATCTGATACCGCCACCTCTTCGCAGACCTCAAGGTCGAGTGCCTCAATCCCGTCATCCCTGACCGTTCCGATAAAGGTGACAATACCTCCGGTCTCTGGAATCTTCGCTGCCTCAATAAACCGGGCAGGATCGATCGGATCTCTGGTAATTGCTATCATCATCCTCCTGAAACCGGCGGGAAGAGTATGATCAGATCTCCATCAGCAAGGGGCACGGCCTCTGCTTCCATTGGAGAGATCCGTTCATCCCGGTACATGATCATAACATAACTCCTGATATTGCATGCATTATCAATGAGAAGGTCTGCATCAGGCCCGTTCCCGGCAAGAGCCCGGATCGCATCCCTGATGGTTGCCCCTTCCTCAAGGGATATCTCCCGTTCCTCCCCAAATGCATCCCGAAATCGTGCATAACAGCGAATGGTAATCTTCATGACATACCTCCCTTCAGTCTACAGACCGGGCAGTTCTTTCGTCTCCCAAATTTCACATACTCACCCCGTCCGGACAGTCCGTCCCAGAGAAACAGCCTGCCGGTCATCATCGTCCCCTTTCCGGTCAGATACTTGATCGCCTCCATCGCCTGCATCGATCCGATAACCCCTGCAGTGGCCCCGATAACCGGGACCTTTTCAGATGGCGGGGCAGAAGGAATAAGGCAGGAGAGACAGGGCGAATGGCCGGGGATGATGCTGGTCAGTTGTCCGGAAAAACCCTCAATTGCCCCGTGAATAAAGGGAATATCCGCATTCCACGCTGCCTCATGAAGAATAAACCTGCTCTCATAATTATCAAGGGCATCAATGACCACATCCGCATCCCTCACCAGTTCCCCGGCACTCTGCTCGTCTATCCGTCTGGGATAGGAGATAACGGATAACTCCGGTGCCAACCCGTGAAGGGTGGTCTGTGCAGAATACACCTTTTGCAGACCGACTGAAGATGCTGCATGAAGAAACTGGCGATTCAGGTTTGACTCCGAAATCCGGTCATCATCAACAATAATCAGCTCTCCGGTACCGGCAAGTGCAAGGTACGTTGCCGCAGGTGATCCAAGACCTCCTGCACCGGCGATAAGAACGGTGGCCTCCTCAAGATTTTTCTGCCCCTCCGCCCCTATAAGAGGAATCTGCCGCTCAAACCGCCTGGATGGATTGAATGTCTTCTCTGCTATCATGAGCAAAACCGATCTCTGATAAAGGTAAGTGCCGCGATGGCATCCTCCCGCTTTTGATCGATACGATGCTGCACAATCCAATTGAGTATCGCCTGGGTTCGTTCAGGGTCAAAATTACACGATTTTACAATTCGTGACCACGAACGGTCGGGGTACCACAGGGA
>ERZ795046.4219-NODE-4219-length-10644-cov-3.911795_pt1 | contig 10644 bp, 9 predicted proteins | sample MGYA00375130_ERZ795046 | MGnify/ENA primary metagenome ERZ795046 (study PRJEB30175, sample SAMN05720202) | activated sludge metagenome | isolation source: anaerobic digester from wastewater treatment plant | place: Japan | collected 2015-05-15 ...
CAAAAAACAATTATCTGATCGATAAAAGCAGGTTCATTGAAAAGCTTGAGACCGAGCAAAACCCGGTATTTCTCCGCCCCAGAAGATTTGGTAAATCACTGTTCTGCTCCATGCTCCAGTATTATTATGATATCAATGAAGCTGATCGGTTTGAAGAACTATTTGGCAACACCTGGATTGGGAAGAACCGTACATCATCTCACAATATGTATATTGTTCTCAAACTAGATTTTTCTGAAATATCCGGATCTGATAGCAGGAATCAGATTGAATATTCCTTTCATCAGTATTGCAACCGGCGATTGATTGAGCTTAAATACCAGTATCCTGTGTACTTCTCCGATATGCCTGATATCAGGATGGATGATCCTGCCTCCCTTAATCTCTCGATCTGCCTTGGGTACCTGAAGGCCTCAGGTGCCCCTCCGGTCTATGTCATTATTGACGAATATGATAATTTCGTGAATCAGCTGATAACACAGTCACATGATCATCTCTATTCTGAAATAACATCTGGTGATAGTTTTCTGAGGGCATATTATAAAGTCCTGAAAGCGGGAAGGCAGTCAGGATCAGTAGCAAATATTTTTATCACGGGTGTTCTTCCGGTAACAATTGATGATTTAAGTTCAGCGTACAATATTGCCACATTTATTACACTCGATCCTGTATATGAACACATGCTGGGTTTTACCCAAAATGAAGTAGATACACTCATGGATGAAGTGTATCGTGATTATGAGATTAATCCAATAACCCGGGTTCATGTCGAAGAGGTCATTAAAAATATGTATAACGGGTATCACTTTGTAAAAACAGATACCCCTGCGGTTTATAATTCAACAATGCTTATGTTTTTTTTCAGGCAATTCGCAGAGCAGAAAGCAATTCCTGATAATCTTTTTGATTTGAATCTCCGGACAGATCTGGAATGGGTCAGAAGATTGACACTTGGGAAAAAGGAAATTCTTGAAACATTCATCAGTCAGCTGACAATGAGTGAAACACTTTCATATAACAGAAAAGCACTCCTCGCGCAATTTAATCTGCATGAATTCTTCGAACCTGCGTTTTACCCGGTATCCTTATTTTATCTGGGCATTCTGACGAGAAAGGATGAGTTCAGCCTTCAAATCCCAAATCTTACCATAAAAGAGATGGTCGTGGAATATTTCAATGAAGTGTTCCGTATTGATCCTGTTCAGGACAAATATGAAAAAATGATGCGTGAATTCGTCGCGCATCCGGATTTATTCAGGCTCTTCTCTGAGTACTGGCGCCTGTATATCAGCCAGCTTCCTGAATCTGTCTTTATGCAGGTGAATGAGAATTTCTATCGCACGACATTTTATGAAGTATGCAGCCGCTATCTTTCTCCCTGGTTCACATGGAATATTGAGCGATCATATCCGGAGGGACGTTCTGACCTTGAATTTGTTGGAAAGTATAATGAACGGTTTGCCGGACTTCGATGGATAATTGAGTTTAAGTACTACTCTTTGGCGGAATTCTCCCGATTTAACAGAACTCCTGAAACATTTGAATTACAGGCAGAGCATCGTCATCAGGTGCAGAGGTATGGGAAAGGGGTTTTAATGGAGTTCCCGGAGGCTCAGGTGCGGTTATTTGTTATTTATTGTTTTGGCAATCTTGGGTACCGGGTTTTTGAAGTCCCGTTACATGAAAGTTAGTTGAAATTGACTCTAAATGGAGTCCAATGCGTTATTTCGATAAATAGTAGCATTAAAAAATATTCTGTTCCGGATAATGGAAAAACGACTTAAAAGGTTAACAACGTCGAAAAATTAATTAAAAAATAAAGCCTCAGGCGAGATTTGAACTCGCGACCTCGTCCTTACCAAGGACGCGCTCTGCCGGCTGAGCCACTGAGGCGAATGCTTGTGCCTCTACAAGTGTGCTTGAACAATATATAAACATATTGAAATGATACTTCAGAGAACCCACATTCAGAAATACCTATGAACTATCCTCTTCATCAGATTTTTCCCTCATTCACTCAATATTTTAATCGATGATCTGTGGAGTTGATCGGTCCTCGGTCCGCTCGTGGTTGCCGCGGTCGGATGTACAACCATGGATGAGCTGACCGCTCTTGGTGTGGCCGACTCAAAAAAATTATCTCCAAAAACCCGTGAGAAGATCTCCGCAGAAATCAGAGAACGGTTTCCCTATTCTCTAGTTATCCGCTCCGCACATGAGATTGACGATCTCCGCCGGACGATGACCATGAATGAGCTTGTTGCCCGCAGCCATGCAGAGGCCCTCTCCTCGCTTTCATGTACCTGCGCATATCTTGATGCATGTGATGTGAACGAAAAGCGGTATGCAGAGATGGTCTCATCATTCTCTCCTCACCGCTGCTCCATCATCGCATGCCATAAAGCCGATTCCCTGTATCCACCGGTATCTGCCGCATCAATCATTGCGAAAGTTGAGCGGGACCGTATCATAGAAGAGCTATCACAGGAGTTTGGGGCAATTGGGAGCGGGTACCCTTCAGATCAGATAACGATCACCTATCTGACCGGATACATCAGGGAGCATAACCATCCTCCGGTTATTGCGCGTTCCAGCTGGGAGACGGTAAAGGCGCTGCTCCATCAGAAAAACCAGAGTTCCCTTTTTGATTTTTAATATAACGGACACACCTTTTTCTTCCTGCCTGAGCCACCTGTACTTATTCATGGACTGGCTATTGATTCTGCTCGGCTGCATTGCCGGCTATGTCCTCCTTCTTGCATATATCCGGACATACAAACCCTATCCCCGTTTTATCACACTCTATGGTCCGATCATCGGGCTGAAAACTGATCAGGTCGGATTTTTCGATTATTCAAAAAAATTCTCAAACGTTTTGCGTGTATATGGAACCATCGGGGTAGCCATGGTGATCATGGTATCGGTCGCGATGGTTGTGATGCTCCTCCTTTCCGTAAACCTCACCCTGGAGTTAAAACCTGAGCCAACCCCGCTTCACAAACCCCAGAATATCTTCCTCATTCCTGGAGTCAATGAGTTTGTACCTTCCACCTTTGCCGTCTGGTTTGCATTCATTCTGACACTGGTGGTGCATGAGTTTGGTCATGCTATCCTCTGCCGGGTGGAGAGCATAGCGGTAAAGAGCATGGGGGTGTTGTTTTTGATCATTCCCATCGGTGCTTTTGTTGAGCCGGATGATGATGAGGTGAAAAAAGCATCACCCTGGCCACGGATGCGGATGTTCGGGGCGGGTATCATGAACAACATCCTCATAGGTCTTATCAGTTTTGGACTGATGGTCAGTCTGATCGGAATGGCTGTTCCGACACAGGAACCGATTGTCGTAGGCCTGTACAAGAATTATTCTGCTGCACAGGCGGATGTGCCGACCCCTTCGATCATCAGGACTATCAATGGAGAGCCTGTGCAGACCTCACAGGATGTCTCCAATATTCTAAATACCACCCGCCCGGGTGATACCGTTATTGTCGGATTTGATCATAACGGAGAAGTAAAAGATTATTCACTGAATGTTTCATCATGGCCTGAAGCTTTGGGAACTCATGAATCCGGGTTTATGGGTGTCTTTTATTACAATGGTCAGGGAATCATTGATACCGTAAAAACCATGTTCTCACCGGTCGGAATATTCATGCTTCTTTCTGTACCGTTCAATCCAACTATGGAAGGTCAGTACCTTCGGATTCTTGGATTTGATGTATCGGATACTGAATACTACAAAGTCCCGTTCCCAGGATACTGGGAACTTATTCACCTCTTGTTCTGGAGTGGATTTATTAATCTTGCTGCCGGTCTTTTCAACGCTCTTCCGATGATCCCCCTGGATGGAGGATTCATCTTTAAAGAGGGGACTGAACGGATACTCAGTCGTCGGGGCCTTGCACGGTATACTGATCATATTGTTGGTCTTGTCAGCACCGGTATGGTCATTCTCATGGTTGCAATTTTTACGCTTCCGTACCTGTTCCACCTGTAATCTGAAGTGTCGGGAAAATAATCTCCTTTTTTTCTGGATAGGTATAAGAAAGTATATGCAGTACCGATCGTGAACATGTACGAGATAGATATGCGTTTTCTCTATCTGGGTATGGTATGTATTCTTGGAATGGTCTCTCTCTTTTCCGGTTGGGCGCTTGCTGCATCATCTGCCGGGTCCAACCCGGGATTTGGATCTCTTCCAACTTCTTTTGAGTGGGAGGGTGATAAGATCCTGAACGGGGATGATGCCACTAGTCTTTTTGATGAGCCCTCATCAGGGAACCTGGACAATATGGCAGGAGCCGGGATGGTCATGTATTCAACGAGTGGTCTTCCCAATAATACGACTGCGATAAACCGGACGGTGAACAATACCACAACGTCAGTATCCGGAACACTTGATCCTCTCTCCGGCTATGCCTCGGTCGGTGATATTATCAGGGCACAGGACTGGAAAGCACTTCAGCGGTATACAGCCAGCATAAATGCAACATCTGAAATACCTGACTCCTCGTTATCTCTTGAGAACAGAAACAATAACTGGAATACATTAATCAAGGATCCGGAGCCCGTTATCATATCCTGCGGTCCCTGCTAATTTTATTCAATTCCTGCTAATTTATTCAATTTTTTCCGGCCGGTAATATACCAGACATGCGGCTATGATATCATGCAATCCCTGTGAATGACGGGTATATGCAATTGCGAAAATCCCTGAGAAAAAGAGGAGTATTGATATGAATTTTGAAAAATGCCTGAGAGATGCCCGTGCAAATGTTATCCGGTTCCCATGCAGATCGGTGACTATCGCCCGTGCCGCCATTTTACCAAGTGTAGCCTGATTTTTTGATGATTCCAGGACCGCATAATAAAGCCATGGAATTATGATACAGGTAACCAGAAGAAATGTTGCAACCTGACCTGGAAGGACAGACGTAACCAGGACTCCATCCATAGTTCTGACTTCTTCATGCCGGAGCATCATAAGAAGCATTCTCCACCCTTCGGTCAGTCCAAGGTAGTATGCTGCAAAGCCTGCAATGAGTGTTACAATGACGGCATCAATGATCCCGGCAATGATCCTTCTCCCAAACCCGGCATAGTATCTCTTATCGTCATGAAAAGATTCGTTCTGATTAATATCTGACACAATACAATATATCTCGTACAGAGCAAAGAACCTGTCGAAAAAAGTATCGGTTCGTTATCGGGAACATTTAGATTTTGGTCGGTTCACTAAAGAACATGACCGCTCCGGATGAATTATTGGATTGAAGAGAATCCGTATTCTTTTTCCCCTCCTTCAGCCATGGCTTTGTCTGCATGAGTTCATCATGTAATGCCTCAAGTTCAGGGTCCACTTCAAGAGTGGCAAAGGAATCGTCAACATGACATGCAGGACAATAACTCTTAGTCTGAACTGATGAATCACTGGATGAGGCGGTTCCGGTTGTACTGTTTCCGGATAATGCATCTGAATACTTACTCAGGTGACCATGCACCATCTCCCACCAGCAACAATACATCGCTGCAGATATCGGGTTGTTGGGATCGTACTCAAACTGCCAGTACCCGTTCCAGTTTGGTGTATCAGGAGAGACATGAGGTATTGACCAGGCAGCAGAGACCGGAGTGCATATGAAAAAGGCCGTGACCATGAGTATTGAAATGAATAAGAATCCCTTCATAATTATCAATCATCCTGTAAACCAATAAAACTATCAATCCCTTCGGATAGTAAAATGTGAATATCCATAATAGTCTTTCTCCTGAACCTGAACTGAGTGTACCTGAATAAAACCCTGTTGTGCAGATGAGATTTTCCGGATAAAGACATCAAGTATGTCTGGTTTTCCCTCGGCATCTATCTCAACCGTACCATCTGGGAGATTTCTGACCCATCCGGTAATTCCCATCTCTTTTGCAATGTCCTGAACATAATACCGAAAGCCAACTCCCTGAACCGTCCCTGACACGATCATGGATACCCGTTTCATAAAGAGAACATATAGTATCAATTCCTTGAAATATTATTTTGCCAGAGCATTCATCTTATATGCCGGATAACACGGTACCATACTAAGGAGCGGTTATCGGTCTGCGTCGTATGGTAAAAGTCCTTCTTGTCCAGGATAGGGGAACGGAAGCATCTTCTATACAGTCCCGGCTATCTGATACTCTTCAGGTTGAATTATGGCTTGTCAGATCGATTACTGAAGGTGAGGAGAAATTTCAGGCTGTACATCCTGATATTATATTACTTCCGCTCACCGGGAGTGAACCGGATTATAGAAATATTGTCAGCTGGCAGCGACGATGTGCCCTGCAGGGTCTTCATCCAGGTTTTCTCGTCTATACAATACACAATGATGAACTGATTTTATTTGATATCTCACAGGGTAGTTTTTCAATAGCACTTGAGCATTCAGATGCGTCACATCAGATGATTGCATCACTTCGTCAGGTATCCGGCCGGTCAAAAGTTGAACGATCCCTTCGTGAGGATTATGATCATCATAACCGGATCATCAGCACAATGCCACTTTCTTGTCTGGAGGTTCATGATGGGATCATCATACGGGTTAACCCGGCATTTCTCCGCTTATCGGGATATGATGAACATGAAATCCTTGGTCATACACCGGAAAGTCGGTTTCTGTCTGAAGAATCGAAAACCGATCTTTTTCATGAAACCGGTCCCCTTAAGGTTTGGGAAGGGAGGATACGGGAGAGAATGGGGAGTGAGATTCCCTGTCGGATAACCGTGCACTCCGGTACTTCAGAATCTCCAGGTGATGGAATCTGGTTTATCGAAGATCGCCGGGAGTTTGCATCCCTTTCATCCGTTCTGAAGGAGACGGAGTACAAATGCCGTGAACAGCTCTATCTGGCTGAAACGATTGTGATACGCCTTCTCCCTGATGGAACGATCTCCTTTGCCAACCAGGCCGCTGAACGGTGTTTTGGATATGAATCAGATACACTTGCCGGCAAACCGGTCTCTCTTCTTTTTCCACAAGGGGTCATAAGTGATGATCCAAATCCCGCGGAATTATTTCTTGAAGTATCTGACGAATCCTCATCAGCCCTTCATATCTTTGAACATCTGAAAAAGAACGGAAGCCACCTCTGGATCGCCTGGACAAGCAAAGGGCTGTATACTGCTGACAATGAACTGACAGCTATTATCTGCATCGGGACAGATATGACCGAATATGCATCAAATGGCAGGGAGCGGATATCGACTCGTGTCTGGCGTGAACGGATACTGGCATTAACTGATATAGAGCCTCTGGTGTTTGATGCGGTACTACAGGCGTGTATGGAGATCGGACGGGAGGGCAGGGAAGGAAAGCCTGTTGGTACATCATTTCTTGTCGGAGATTCTGAAGAGGTTATGCGACTCTCAAGGCAGCTTATCCTGAACCCGTTTATTGGTCATCCGCCTGAACACCGGATGGTATCAATTCCTGAGGTCAGAGAGATGCTCAAGGAATATGCGCTTCTTGATGGTGCGTTTGTGGTCAGTGGTACCGGTCTTTTGGAAGCAGCAGGTCGGTATATTACCGTAGGTACCTCAGGTGTGTCTCTTCCAAAAGGGATGGGTACCCGCCATTCGTCTGTTGCAGCACTTACCAGTGTAACGGATGCTGTGGGATTTGTGGTGTCGGAAAGTGGCGGGAAGGTCTCAATAATAAAAAAAGGAAAAATCGTTAAGGTTATCGCCTGATTTAAATCGGTCGGAAGAGGGTCTTTGCTGCAAGACAGATCGGGCATACCCAATCACGGGGCAGATTTTCAAAATCCGTTCCGGCAGGAGCATTTTTATCGCCGACAGCAGGGTCATACACATGTCCGCATATACTGCATTTCATCTTCTGCATACCAGCTGGTGGGAAGTATAATCATTAAATCATATGGTTTTCTGGAGCAGATTTCCATAGCCCCTTCGGGATGGTAATCTCAAACCTGACCCCCTGTCCAAATGAACCGGTCTCAATAATTGTAAATCCTGATATGTTCACGATCTCTCTGGCAAGAAACAGCCCGTATCCGGTATTACTCCCAAAGCCCCGCTCAAAAATCTTCTCTTTATACTGATACGGAATTCCGTATCCATCATCCTCATATATAAGCAGGTGGGCATCATCCTGAGTTGCACTATAAAACCGGACTTTTGACACTCGTTTTCCATGTCGCTCTGAATTGTCCAAAAGACAATAAAAGACTTTTTCCATAAGGGGGTCAGCGAGAATGTGAATATCAGATAAATCTTCGCCTATCTCAATAGAAGGAATATGGGATCCTCTGGCAGCCCGGGTGACAATAGTGGGAACATGATGCCATTGTGGTGCCTGCATCCCTATCTCCTGATACAACCGGGTGAATGATATCTGATTATGAATAGTGGTAATTGTGTTATTCATCCGGTTCAGGATGGCATGAATATCCGGATTATCAGCATAATCAGATAAGAGATCCGTATATCCGCTCAGCACGGTCAGCTGATTCAGGATATCATGGCGGGTAATACTTGAAAGGAGGTGAAGTTTCATATTTGCCCGCTCATATGCAGCAGTCACCTCCTTTCGAAAGGTAATATCCCGCTTACTCTCACGCCGGCCAAGCCATGTCCCGTCATCCCTGAACACAGACTGGCAGAAATGACTAATCCACCGCTCTTCTCCGTTTTTTGTGATGATCCGGTAGTCCATATGGAAAATCCCTTCCTGCTGGAGCGGAGCATTTGAGTAATGCCGCTCGATGAGAGGCCGGTCATCAGGATGCGTAATATCGATGACAAGATGAGGGTTTTGAATAAATTCTTCTGCCCGGTACCCGGTAATCCGTTCACAGGAAGGAGAGGTGTACAGGTATGCCCCCGAAGGGCTGATCCAGGACTCCCAGTCATAGGTGAAATCTGCAAGTGTTCGATATTTTTCTTCGTTTTCTATTATTATTCGCTCTAGTTTCTTCCGATCACTGACATCAAGAATCACACCGATAATCCCGATCACGGTTCCATCATGAGATAACAGAGCTGATTTTGAGAACAAAACGTCATGAATGTCTCCTTTTGCATCGGTTATCACATATTCATACTGCTGAATATATGGCTTTTTGATGATCAGTTTATCCATATCCCGATAGTGATCGGCAAGTTCCTTTGGATAGAAATCATACACCGATCTCCCGATAATGGAGAATTTCGGGTGTCCAATCAGATCTTCAAACGCTTTATTGCAGTCACGATACATACCACGGGTATCACGATAGAATACCGGGGCCGGAATAGCATCAAGAAGAGCCTGAATATATTGGGCAAACTCTGTCTGCTGCTCTACAAGGTCCCGGTATCGGTGTTCATTAATTATCGTCTCATCCCGTTTCCTTCGTTCTTCAACAGCTTGATTGATAAAACCTGCAAGCGTGCTGAGCACCTCTATGCTTGCGTCACCCTTTTTCAGGTAATAATTGGCACCTGCATTTATTGCTTCAATGGCAATATCTTCAGATCCATGACCGGTAAAGAAAATAAAGGGAATTTGGTTTCCTGTTTTTCGGATCTCCTTTAATAGAAATACTCCGTCCTGATCTGGTAACCGGTAGTCAGCAACAATTACATCAAACTGATACTGGGAAAGGAGCATCAGAGCCCCATTCACACAGTCTATTGTTCTGACCGTAAAACCTTCCTGGCGTTTGAGAAAAGCAGAGGTAATCTCAAGAACGGCCGGCTCATCATCAAGGAGCAGGATACGGATCACGGAGTACTACCCATTACTGAATTCATTTTAAACTGCTTAATAGAACCGGTGACAGGGAGCGGGACTGTATGCAAAACCGTATGTATAAAGGGTGCGGATATTTCTCTACGATTATATATGGTGTTTCTTCGAAAATATCTGGAGTCATGCGGGTGTGAACCTGATCTTATTGCCCTTATCCGGTTAATCTCCCGACAGATGGACCCGATTCGGAAGGCATTTCTTGATAATCAGATGTATGAACACTCCCTGAATGCATCAGGTGAGCTGCAGGCTCAGATGGACACGTGGGCTGATGAACACCTGATTAAAGTAGTGGGGGAGTCTGGTCTTGTGCGAGAACTTGCCTCGGAGGAACAGGCGGATATTATCCGTTTTGAAAACTCGCGGTGCGAATACTGCATGGTTATGGACCCGCTTGACGGTTCTTCACTCATATCAACCAATCTTGCAGTTGTAACGATTGTGGGGATTTATGAAAGCGGGGGTGTTCTGCAACCGGGCTCAAAACTCCGTGCCGCGTTTTATACCCTTTTCGGACCTCTGACCGTTCTGGTGGTTTCAGTTGGAAAAGGTGTCCAGAGTTTTGCATGGGACCCGGAAAGTGAACATTATCTTCTTCTCAAGGACAGTTTTTCCGTGCCTGAAGGAACCCAGTATGGGACTGGTGGTGTCAGGAATGAATGGCTCCCGGCCCATGTAAAGGTGATTGAATACTTTGATCAACAGGGATTTAAGATACGATATTCAGGTTCGTTTGTTGCAGATTGTCATCAGCTTCTGGTATATGGGGGAATCTATACATACCCGGGGACTTTGAAGAGTCCGAATGGAAAACTCAGATTATTATTTGAGGCAAACCCCCTCGGATATATCA
>ERZ795046.4221-NODE-4221-length-10640-cov-4.272178_pt1 | contig 10640 bp, 8 predicted proteins | sample MGYA00375130_ERZ795046 | MGnify/ENA primary metagenome ERZ795046 (study PRJEB30175, sample SAMN05720202) | activated sludge metagenome | isolation source: anaerobic digester from wastewater treatment plant | place: Japan | collected 2015-05-15 ...
GCAGATGACCATGGCCGATGTCATCGAGCTGATCTGGTCCCTGGGAAAACCAGTGATTGTTGCCTCCGACGTCGTTCCCATGCCCTTTACCGTGGAAAAAATCCGCCGTGCGTTTCAGGCCGTTGCCTATACACCCCGTCAGGACATTCCGGTTGAGACAAAGTATGAACTTGCCGGAAAGTACGGGTATGCAAATGATCATGAACGGGATGCCCTCACCGCAGCGGTTGAAGCATACAAATACTGGAGGCATAAATTTTCAGGGATACTCAAACGGGTACCTCCAGGGATTGACCTTGACGAGGTGCGGGCCGGTATTATCCGAGGGCAGTCACTGGAACAGATCCTGAGCGGCAGAAAAGAAAAGGCACAGATAGCACAAGAGAAGAAACCTGAGGTCAATCTTGACACATCAGACGAACGAGTTCGAATTCTTGATGGAACCGTCAAGGATCTCCGTGCTCTGGTATCAGATCTCCAGCAGGAGATAGCAGCTCTTAAAAAACAAAACCAGGCATTGTCCAGAAAAATTTCAGGTATGAAGGCGGAGCGGGAGAAGGGGATTAATATAGAGCCTGAGATAATCAAACGGGATCAGATCATACAAAACCTCAAGCACCGGCTAAGACAGGAGGAGCGGAACAATAAAAAATTACAGCGCCGCCTGAAACGAATAAAAGAAACCACTGATGAATTGCGGACTTTGGGAACCCGTGCCATTAAGGTGCTTCCTGACCTCTCACGTGAGAGTGTCCGCCAGCTTATCGAACGAATCGGTATTCAGCCAGGTGACATTCTTTATGTGAAAACGCTTGCCTCATGGGGGAAGGGCATCGTACATGAGCTCGCCGGATATGGCGTTGAAGCGGTTATCGTGCATGAAAAGGCAGCAGATACCCTGAGTACAGAACTTCGTGATGTCTTTTTCCATGAGAAACTGCCGGTTGTTCTCTCAAAGGATCTTCAGATCCAGGTTAAAGGAGAGATCGGAACCTGTGATGAGGTCGCATATGATGATGCACTTCTTGACTTTAACGCAGAGCATGAAAAATTCATGAAAGAGAAAGGTGAGGAGATGCTGGAGTCGCTCATGAAGGAATATCTGGCTGAGCGGGAGCGGAAGGTGAAATGACGTATGGATGACCGTGCACTCCTGGATGTTATCAGGCCGGTCTGCGGGGCTGATACCTGCTCAGACGACTGTGCGATCATTCGTCTTCCCTGCGGCACTCTGGTGACTTCAACCGATATGCTGCATATGCAATCTGATTTTCCAGAGGGTATGACAAACTGGCAGATCGGGTGGATGTCGGTTGCGGTAACGATCTCAGATATTGCTGCAATGGGAGCAGAACCGATACAGATCGTCCTCGCCATTGGTCTTGATGATCAGAACCGCTTATCAGAGATTGTGAAGGGAGCGTATGCCTGCTGCGATGCATATGGGGTCACCTACGCCGGAGGAGATCTTGATGCTCATTCTGAACTGACCATAGTATCAACCGGGATAGGGATCATCAGGGATGGAGAGCCGGTCAGAAGACGGGGGGCAATGCCAGGTGATCTCATCTGTGTGACCGGGACCTTGGGACGGGCAATTCTGGGGCTTTTTGGTGATCACCGGTTCTGGAAGGATCTATGTGAACCACAGCCACGGGTGAGGGAAGGGAGAGCTGCACGGCTGGCAGGGGCGACGGCTATGATGGACATCAGTGACGGACTTGCCATATCCCTCTATGATATCGCTGCCGAATCGCATGTCGGCATGGAAATATCAGCTGAATGTATCCCCCTGCCAAAGGATACGGATCAGAACAAGGCACGTGAGGCCGCCTTGTATGGAGGAGGGGACTTTGAACTACTCTTCTTCATTCCAGAAGAAAAATTCAAAGACCTTCCCATTCCGGTAACGCGGATTGGCAGGGTAACCGCACAACAGGATATTCTAATGGATGGTACCGTACTGCAAAAAAAGGGATATCTTCACCACTGGTAGGAATACCGCCAGTAGTTCCAGTTATTTGAGAAGTAGGTCACACCCTGATACAGAGAATCATATACCCGGGCTATATAAAGATTTTCTCCAATCTTTTTGAAATAGGGAAATGCCTCATTGACTTTTCCCATCTTATACAGGGTTTTTCCCATTCCAAACAGAGCATCCCGGTTTTCAGGATCAAGTTCCAGGGCCTTTGAAAAGTCCTGATATGCGTTATCAAGAAGGTCAATCTTCTGATATGCAGCACCTCGGTTTACATAATAGACTGACTGATTTGGATCAATCCTCAGTGTTTCATTAAAGGCAGCGATCGCTCCGTAATAATTCCCCTGCTGAAACCGGGCAAACCCAAGATTGGTCCAACCTTCTGCATTGTCAGGCTGAATCCTGACCACCTGGGCATATGCATCCTCACTTATTCCATACTCATTTGCAAGATCCGCTGCGTACCCTTTTCTCATCCAGGCGATGGGAATATCAGGATTTTCAGCAATCGCCCGATCATAGTAATGAATCGTATCATATGCCTGGTTAAGCTGACGCATGACCTCAACGAGATATTTGAATGCATCCTCTTTCAGGGGTTTGATCTGAAGGGCTGTCTCAAATGCTTTCTTTGCCACGTCATACTGTTTGTTCACCGCTGCAACATCACCAAGGAGGTACCAGGCGTCATAGGAGGACGGTGATAATTTGGTTGCACGGGTTGCAGACCGCAGTGCGTCATCCCGTTTTCCAAGGGCCAGTTCTGCACGTGCCTTTTGCATCCAGGTCACGGGATCGTTTGGATTGATCATGGTCGCATTATCAAACCGGTACAATGCGTCCTGAAACCGGCTGGACTGCATCAGCAAAAATCCTACATTGGTTATGGTAATCGGATCATTGGGCTGAATTTTAAGTGACTGGTTGAACGCATCAAACGATGCATCAAATTTTTTCAGGTTGGCATATGAGAACCCAAGATTTGCCCAGACATCTGCATTACTCTGGTTTATCATCAGTGCACTACGGGAGATCGCTGCTGATTCTTCAAATTCTCCAAGCACATTCTGAACACGTGCCAGGGCAACGAGCAGATCCACATTCTTAGGATCTTCTTTTACCAGACGTGCATAGATATCTCTTGATTCCTTGTATTTACCAGTCTTTTCAAGGAGATCGGCCAGGATATACAGATTGTCCGGATTGTCAGGCACGAGGGTATTCAACTGGCCATAGGCTACCGCTGCCTCTTCCAGACGGTTCGAAAGCCGGAGCATCTCGCCAAGACGCTGCCATGATTCGGCATCCTTCCTATTTAATTTCAGGGCATTGTCGTATGACTTTGCCGCTTCATTATACCGGCCGGCGTCATACAGAATTTCAGCCTGTTTCACATAATATTCATAATTTTTCGGGCTTAGGTTAATTGCGATGCCATATTCGGCAAGTGCCTGTTTGGTCTCATTCATGGCAAAATATACATCGGCAAGGCCTGCATGGGTTGCTGCATTTTTTGGATCCAGAATGGTTGCATTTTTCATATCTGCATACGCTTTTTCAAGATCTCCTTCCCGTACATAGGCCCTGCCTCTTCCGATACGTGCAGTACTGTTCTTTGGATCAAGGGTGAGAACATGTGAATATCCGATGATCGCCTCATCATCCAGTGATTCATTAGAGAGGAGACTGGCAACCTTCAACCAGAGAGACGGATCTGATGAATCAAGTCTGATGGCAGCATCATACAGGGACAAGGCCTCCATGGCGCTTCCATTCTGTTCCATCTTCTCAGCCTGCATGGTGAGATTGGTGGAAATATGTTGGACATCAATGGGGCGGTCTTCGACACATCCGCAGACCAGGAATAATCCAGTAATAATAGCAGTAAAAAGTATGCATTTCAGATAATTTGTCGTATAGCTGAGCATTCAAATCAATAAAAAAAGGTTAGAATCCGGTATTGTACGGGACACTTTTTACCAGGTAATATGCCCCGTTTATATCGAGTGTTTCTTTATATCCACGTTCAGTCAGATACCCCTGCGAACTGTTATACAGGGTGATCTCATTTGCCTTGAATGAGGCACTGCCGATGGCTCCATCAGCCCCGGACGGCATCTCAACCCGGTTCTTTGGCTGTGGATACCATCCTTCCGGAACCTCCTGCCTGACACCGGATCCTCGTTCATGAACCGTAATATAATCCAGTTCACGATCAGTGCTGCTCCACATGAAATCTGTCAGTTGTCCTCTGCTGGTATTCAGGTACTCTTCCATCGGGGTTTCATAGGTGTAATTTGAGTAGAGTGTTAAAGAGACGTCGTATTTTCCGGGTTCACGATAGATATGGACAGGATTCTTTTCAGTTGACGTATTCCCGTCTCCAAAATCCCATAACCGCCCATCCGCAAACCCATAACTGATATCATAAAATCTGACACGCAACGGCGCATCGCCCTCGGTCCGGTCAGACGTAAAATCAGCGGCAAGTGTTGAGACCACAAACTCATCATATGACGGGTGGCATCCTCGGGTGAATCCGGGTGGAGATGGAAGCATTGCTGGTTTTAATGTAAATGCAGCCTGCACTATCGTGCATGTCAGTATCATAAGGATAAAAAATCCAAGAAGGTATCTCCACCTGGCTGATGTCATAATGTAATTCCTGAGGTATAGGTAAATGACTTCATAAAGTTTACAATTGCCCCGCTCACTTTGGAGCGATCACGCCATTCATTCTGTGCCGAAACATTCTCCATCTTTCCCCGTCCTTCCAGAATAGAACCATGAAAATCTGTCATTACTGTACCGATTGCAGCATCAGTCCCATTGATCGGTGAGATGCTCACCATGTACTCAACTCCGGCCGGAGTTCCCTCACCACCGACCGCACGAATCTTCAATCTTGATTCCATTGCAAATGACTGCATATTGATAAGATTTGTCGAGCCACTCACATGGTCTTCAAAAGCAGGGGCCACCGAGAATGAATCGGCGGTAATGAGAACCGGAGTGGTGAAGAGGAAGAGTGTTGCGAGGATGAAAACGCGTATCTGCGTCATGGTTTGCACGCTCACTGGTTTGTCAGCGTGTACTAATATGTTTCCTGCCTGAACGGTTAGGTCGGGGAGAGACCCGACGTTACCGTAAATGATTTGCCGAAGGTGAATATCTGACCGTCTACCGTTGTTTTATCACTCATCTTCTTGGTCGATGCAAGGTCAGTCGTATTTGCCGGTGCTCCTTCCTCATTGGTCATGGCAAATTCAGTGCTTGCTGTCCCCGCTGCATAGGGTATACCTGAGGACATATCTGGGTGAATACCGATCAGATACCGGAGCTCGGCAGGGATGGTGTTGTCTGTGCCGACCGAACGGGCCCGGGCCATCGTTGCTATCTGACCGCTGGTCATATCAACCGCTGATGCCCCTTTGTAATAACTATTAAAACCACCGACATACTCACCGATGATGTCAGCAACGAGTGGGTTTCTCACCGAACGATTGACCTTGGTATAATTGCCTGAGTTGAACATCTCAAGTGAGTCCGAAGAGGTCATTTTACTTCCAATCTCAGGATCAGTGAGGTAGGTTGAGACGATCTTTGAGTCAACATTAAATGCCCCTTTCTGCTGTGGACCCTCATCAATCTTCAGACCCTTGCTCTGCGCAAGGTACCCTCCGTTTGTAGCCATATCACTTTTGTAGACAACTGAGGAGACACGCTCTCCATCATAGAGAAATCCTCCTTCATGACCCCCATGACTGCTCGTCTCCAGCTGGTACTGCTGGTGAGATGACATCGACCCGATGACTTCAAGATAGGTCTCTGACGGTATCTGCCTGTTCGTTGTGTTGGTCCCGTTTGGGAGAATATCTGCCGATGCTGTGAATATGAGCAATAACATCAGACTGATACTGAATAATACAGGAATTTTCGTATTCATAGAAGGCACCGGAATTGTCTTCATAGGTATTGGAATGATTACTATAGAAGATTGCCGGAAAAATCAGACGCCCAGATCGGAATTCGAATCCGAGTCGTCGGCGTGACAGGCCGACATGATAGGCCACTACACTATCTGGGCTGGGCATATCCCGCCTCCCGGATTTGAACCGGGGACATCGCGGTAGCTGCGCTCTTGCCTCAAACGGCAAATCAGTCTACAGCCGCGCACTCTACCAGTCTGAGTTAAGGCGGGATTGTGCTCTATAAGGTGGTAAACTCAAACATATATAGATATCCATTCTCATTTCATCTGATGTATCATATGCCCCCCTGATCAGGCTATGAACCGGGGGCTTTCGAAAAAACTCTATTACACGTCAAATGGAATACATAGTCACAGGTTAATCTTCATGACGGGAGTTCCAGACATTCTTTGGCTTGAGGAGATCCGGAAAGAGGATATCCCATCAGTTGGCGGAAAAGGTGCTTCTCTTGGGGAAATGGCCTCTATAGGGCTTCCCGTTCCTCCGGCTTTTGTCGTTACCAGTCAGGCATTCAGACGGTTTTTAGTCCAGACGGGTCTTGAAAAACCCCTCTATTCTCTCCTTGAATCACTGAATGTCGATGATAATGATGCGCTTGAATCTGCGGCAAAAAAAGCCAAGGATCTGGTTCTACAGGCAAAAATGCCCGAAGACCTCAAGAGCGAGATAGGGATCGCATATGAAAAACTCTCCCGGACTGGAGAAGTTGTTGCCGCCCGGTCAAGCGCGACTGCAGAAGACCTTCCTGATGCAAGTTTTGCCGGGCAGCAGGAGACAATACTCAACATCAGAGGGATTGAGAACCTTCTGAACGGAATTCATGAATGCTGGGCATCCCTTTATGGTGCCCGTGCCATATACTACCGGGCAAAACAGGGTTTTGATCACCACACGGTAAATATCGCTGTGGTTGTTCAGCAGCTTATTCCATCAGAGAAGGCAGGGGTCATGTTTACCTCTCATCCGGTGACCGGCGAGCCACTGACCATCATAGAAGGATCCTGGGGGCTTGGTGAGGCTGTTGTATCAGGAGCCGTGTCCCCGGACAATTATGTCTATGATCGCCGGCTTGAGCGGACGACAGACCGGCTTGTCTCACCCAAATTGATTGAGATTGTTCCTGATGGCACATATGGGACTATCACACGGAATGTCGAAAAAGCACGTCAGGAACAGCAGATTCTCTCTGATGATGAAGTGAAACGACTTGCAACCTATGGTATTGTATCAGAGGAGCATTATGGGGTGCCTCAGGATATGGAGTGGGCTATTGTTGGAGACAAAATATATATTCTCCAGTCCAGGCCTATTACCACAATCAAGGGTGCAACAGGGATGAAAAAAGAAGAAAAGGCCGGAACTGCTGAAACAGTCATCCTTCAGGGACAGGGTGCATCACCAGGTATTGCAAGCGGCCAGGTGATCATCATCGAAGATGTCAGGGATATCGGAAAGGTAAAGGAAGGTGACATTATGGTCACCAGAATGACCAATCCTGACATGGTGCCGGCAATGAGAAAGGTTGCAGCCATTGTGACCGATGAGGGAGGAATGACCTGTCATGCAGCTATCGTCTCCCGTGAGCTCGGAACACCAGCCGTAGTAGGGACCCGGAAGGCAACCCAGATCTTAAAAGACGGCCAGATGATCACCGTCGATGGGGAGAAGGGCCTTATCTATGATGGTGTGATAGCGCAGGAGACTCCGAAGGCCATGACAACCCATGACCAGGCGATCGCAGCACCGGCAAAGATCATCACCGCAACATCAGTCAAGGTCAATGTATCCATGCCTGAGGCTGCACAACGTGCAGCAGCTACCGGTGCTGATGGTGTCGGTCTTCTTCGGATTGAACACCTTATCCTGGGTCTGAATAAAACGCCAAACTGGTATATCCAGAACCACCGGGAAGAGGAGTTCATTACCGAACTGATGAACGGCATTAAGGTTGTGCTTGACGCCTTCCCCGGAAAGCCAGTATGGGTCAGAACTCTCGATGCACCCACGGATGAGTTCAGGAATATGCAGGGCGGGGAGAACGAACCGATCGAGCACAACCCGATGCTGGGGTGGCGCGGAATCAGGCGTGATCTTCAGAGCCCTGCCCAGTTCAGACTTCAGATTGATGCATTCAAACGGCTCTGGGATCTTGGGTATGATAACCTTGGTATCATGTTCCCGATGGTCTCCCACCCCCGTGAGTTCATCCAAGCAAAAGAACTCTTCAGGCAGGCAGGGGTTGATGTCGAGCATGTTGATCTTGGTATCATGATCGAGATTCCGGCAAGTGCGGTTCTTGTTGAGGACTTTATCAGGGCAGGAATCAAATTTGCCTCTTTTGGAACCAATGACCTAATCCAGTACACCATTGCCATCGACCGCAACAATGAGAACGTCACTGACATGTACTGGCCAAAGCATCCGGCAGTCCTTGCTCTCATTGATCAGGCCATCCAGGCCTGCAGAAAAGGCGGGGTTGAGATCTCCATCTGTGGTCAGGCAGGAAGCGAACCTGACATGGTTACCTGGCTCGTCGAACACGGCATAACCAGTGTCTCATCCAATATTGATGCAATTGCCAAGATCCGCGAGACAGTTGCACGGACCGAGCAGCGGATCATCCTTGATGCGGCGAGAAGACCTTATGGATGCTGAAGGCCTCTCAGCCGACAAACTTTTCTGTTTTTTAAAGGCAAAACGAAAGGAGGATTTTTCCTATTCGCATATCCTCTCGTCCATGTGCACAACACCGCATCCGGTTGCCATAGAGGCACATAATCTGTTCATGGAGACGAATCTTGGTGATCCCGGGCTTTTTCCGGGGACCGCAGACCTGGAAGACCGGCTGATCCGATGGTTTGCAGAACTCTACCATGAGCCGTCAGCTGGTGGCTGCACAACATCAGGCGGGACAGAATCAAACATCCAGGTGCTCAGGTTTTGTAAAAAGACAAAACAGGTAAAAGAGCCAAATATCATTGTTCCTGCTTCTGCTCACTTTTCATTTGAGAAAGCATGCGGGATGATGGATATTGAGATGCGGATTGCCCCGGTTGATGACCAGTACCGGATGGTGACCGATGCAGCCGGAGAACTGATTGACTCAAATACCTGCTGTATTGTTGGTGTTGCCGGGACCACCGAATATGGCATGACCGACCCTATCCCTGCGCTTGGAAAGATTGCAGAACAGGAGGGGATTCATCTTCACGTGGATGCCGCCTTTGGCGGGTATGTACTGCCATTCCTTGATCATGCCCCTCCTTTTGACTTCTCAGTCCCTGGTGTCGGTTCAATATCCGTCGATCCACACAAGATGGGAATGAGCACCATCCCTTCAGGTGTTCTCATGGTACGGGATGAGCATGTCTTTTGTAATCTCCTTGTAGAGACCCCGTACCTTACCACAAAACAGGCCTACAGCCTGACCGGAACACGACCTGGTGCATCAGTTGCTGCAGCATATGCAGTTATGGCATACCTTGGGCGAAAAGGGATGAAAGCACTCGTTACCGGCTGCATGGAAAATACAAGACGGGTGATCGAGGGTATGGAAGCATTTGGCGTCAACCGGAAAGTAACGCCTGATGTGAATGTTGCAACCTTCGATCATGTCAGTGTACCTGCTCCCTGGACCGTCTCTTATACCAGAAAGGGCGACCTTCGGATCGTCTGTATGCCGCATGTTACCCGAGATGTAGTAGAAGCCTTCCTGTCAGATTTTGGAGAATCATATGTATCCCATATTAGCTGATTCACTTGTTACCTGCCCGATTGTAAAAAAAGGTGAATATAATTATTTTGTTCATCCGATCACCGATGGCATCCCTGATATCGATCCAGGTCTTCTTCGTGAGATTGCTGTCGGTATGATCAGACGGCTCAATCTTACTGATGTCAAGTATATCGTCACCGCCGAAGCGATGGGTATTCCCATTGCAACGGCCATCTCCCTCATGACGGATATTCCGGTCAACATCATCAGAAAACGAAGATACGGTCTTCCAGGTGAGTGTGATGTCTGTCAGGTCACCGGGTATTCAAAGGGCGAGATGTATATCAACGGAATTTCCAAAGGTGATCGGATCGTCATCGTTGATGATGTTATCAGCACCGGCGGAACCATGAACGGTATTATCGAAGCACTGGAGAGTATTGGTGCAGAGATAGTTGACATCGCTTTTGTGATCAAGAAAGGAAAGCCAATCTTAAAGCTCCCCTATTCCTATCTGGTCGCTATTGAAGTGACCGACACGGTGAGAATCGTTGATCAGTCTGCCTGACCTTCACCAGCGGCTCATCGATCAGAAGTGCCGCACGATCGCACTTCAGGCTCCTGAAGGATTAAAACGATACCTTCCCCGGCTGGCAGGAGAACTCCGGAACCTTGGATATGAGGTTATCATCAGTGGTGATCCCTGTTATGGCGCCTGTGACCTTGATCTCCGTGCCAGGGATATGGCAGATGTTCTTGTTCATATCGGTCATACCCCGGTTGATGAGACCAAAGGGGTACTCTATGAACTCTGGCCGGTTGACGGGGATCTCTCAGTGATTACACAGGTAATACCAAGACTGGCCGGAAAAAAAGTTGGACTGGTCACAACAGTCCAGCATATTCATCTTCTTTCTGATGCGGCAGAAATCCTGCGCCATGCCGGGAT
>ERZ795046.4223-NODE-4223-length-10637-cov-4.711019_pt1 | contig 10637 bp, 9 predicted proteins | sample MGYA00375130_ERZ795046 | MGnify/ENA primary metagenome ERZ795046 (study PRJEB30175, sample SAMN05720202) | activated sludge metagenome | isolation source: anaerobic digester from wastewater treatment plant | place: Japan | collected 2015-05-15 ...
CTACCTTTACACCCACCTCCACATGGACTCCAACCCTCACCCCGACTTATACCCCTACTCCAAGCCATACCCCCACACCGACGCTGACCAGCACTCCGTCCTACACGCCGACTCGGACGCCTTCTCCCACCCGTACACCGGTAACCACACCGACGTTCACGCCGACTTCTACCACCTTGCCCAGTCCAACTCCCACGCCATCCGCCACCGCCACCCGGACTCCAACGGCCACGCCATCGCCCTCGCCCACCCATACCGCCACAGCGGCACCCACTCCATCTCCCACGTTCACGGCGGTTCCCAGTCCCACGCGGACGCCTACCTTCACGCCCACTCCTTCCCCCACGGCTACTTTCACGCCGGCTCCGTCCGCGACATCCACATGGACGCCGTCCCCCACACCCACCACCCGGAACACGCCCACCCCAGCGTCCAGCCCCACCGCCACGCCCACGCCTCTCATTCAGTTTCTATGCACGAACAATTTTGTGTTGCAACAATACCGCACGATTTCGTTTCCTAGCCGCCCGGCGGATTTGATCGTCCGCGATTTCACCGGCGATGACCTGCCCGACTTTATCACTGCTGTCTCCGCGGAGCGGGAAATCTGGTTATTTGAAGCCACGGGAAGCCTGGACAATCCCTTTACCATCCAAAAGCTTCCTGTCCCCATCGAACCGGAATATCTAGCCGGCGGCGACATCAACGGGGACGGATTCGTGGATATTTGCGCCTTGTCTTACCTGGATGAGCGGCTGGTGGTGCTGATGGGAGATCCGGATCATCATTTCACCCGGACGATTGAGATCCCCGTCCCGTATTACGATCTCACCAGAAACTTGACCTATGGCCGGAACCAACCTCTGGCCTGCGCCGACACCGACCAAGACTCCCGGCACGAAATCTATATTCTCCACGAAGATGACCAGGGCTGGCCCGCTATTTACCAATACGCAATTCAATCCGTGACTGCAGGTCCGCCCGTGACCACTTCGCGGAAATTGCATTTGCAGGGCACCGCCCCGCGGGAAATTCAGGCCATGGCCTTCAACGATATCAACCAGGATGGAATTCCCGAATTGCAGATTTTCACCATCAGCAATGCCTCGCTGGTGGTTTATGATCGGATTTCCGCCACGGAATATCAGGAGAGTATCCGGTTCTCATTGGAAAATACGATGTTTGGCAACACCGTCTCCGGTTTCACCCTGAGCGATGCCACCGGCGACGGTTTTCCTGATATCGTGGTGGTACCCTTTGATGGCACGATCCGGTTGTTCTCGTATCAGGATGGCCGTTTGCGTCATGGGACCATTGGGGATTTGGGTGAATTCGCCAAACATGAAGACGTCCTGATCGCGGACCTTGATCAGGACGAGAAGATGGATTTGCTGGTGGTCAGCCATTCCAAAAGCGGCATGGCGCCCTACCAGCAAATCAGTGTGGTCTGCGGCGAAAAGCCGGGTGAGTTCAAGGAAGCAGTCACCTTCCCGGCCAACCGCCTCAGCACCTTCTTCCCCCTGCGGCTGGGTGCTATCGACTTTGACCAGGACGGCCTGCAGGACATTTTTTTCCTGGATATAGCCGCCCGCGAAGCCATTTTGTTTCTCAACCGGTCCGATGCCTCCACCGCCATTCCTGATTGGCGGTTTTGGTAGCCCTCGGCCGTTCACCCGGGTATACAATCCCTGGAGGAACGACAACCGCAGGCTGGGGCGGTTTCAGGCCTTCCGGTATTTTCCCCGCTCGGCTTTTTGAACCGTTCCTTTTTCCACCTGCTTGCTCAGTTCGATATACAAAATCCGGCGGGGATCTTTTGACTTGCTCTTGTATCCATTCTGGACCAACTTTTCCAGAATCTCGTCAACCCCCAGCGGTTCATCACTCAACACATTCTGGAGCAGATTGCCAAGGGACACGCGCTGGGAAGGCCGCTTGCCTCCCGCGGCAAGCGACAGGGCAGGCGTCTGGGGTTTCTCCTCGGGAAGTTCGTGTTCCTGGACAACAGACGCCGGTCCCCTCAGCGAGCCAAGGATGGAACTCATGGATTGTTTCAATCCTTCGAATTCCGCCGCGATGTTCCGTTGGACTTTCTCTTTCACCAGCGCCAGAAGTTCATCGAGCGTATAGGTTTCGATAATGGTATTTTCACTCGGCCGCAGAGTCATGGGTTACCTCACTTGGACAATTGATGTTATCATCCGTGAAACGGCATCGGCTGTACTGCTGTAACAGGATGGTTCTCAACGGATGTCAGCGCCAATCGGCAATATAAGAAACGACATTCAAAGACTACAACAAAAATGCACATAAGTAAGTCCTATAGACCGAATCTTAACATTGTTCATTCTTCTTCCAAGGTGTTTTTTGATGTTACAACCGGTAAATGGGTTCTTTTGCCACGAGGGATGACCGGTATTCCTGTTAAACCATCGTGAAAGCACTACCTCCTATTTTCTCTCCTGGAACAAGCGATGATTTTAATAAGATTGAGCACCGGCCCGGATTGATTCCGGCCGGTATTTTGGAATATGGGACGCCTTAGCCGGGATGAATCGGAAAGAGGATTGTTCCAGCGGGATGTACCCCAAAAAATCGCCAGGCGGGTTGACAATTTCACGTTTCAGGGCACAATTTCCCCACTGTTGTTCTTTTTAGTTCGTTTCAGCGTGTCTCCATCGTCTAGGGGCCTAGGACACCGCCCTTTCACGGCGGTAACGGGGGTTCGAATCCCCCTGGAGACGTTTTTTCCCCGCCTTCCGCTGAATACTATGCCCTCCCGGCCGCTTGAATTGAATGCCACAACCTTGAGCCACAGAAAAAAGCGGATAAAAATAGAAGCAGGAGTATCGATCCTTTCACCTGGCTGCTTCATCTCTTCGGCGTTGAATAATCAACCACACCTGGGAGCGGAAATTATGTTGACACTGGAATGGATTCTCTTTTCCATCATGGGCCTGGCCGGCGTCCTCTATGCTTTAAAATCCCACGATGTGAAATTCACCCTGACTGACCATTTATGGGGCTTTCTCCAAAACCGCAAGGCGTTGTTCTTTATTGGATTAGCGATCGTCTTTTTGGGATTCGCCCTTGCCTACGTTATCCGGGAGCATCACGGTTTCATAACCCTCATCGGTTCCTGGCTCATGCTGGCGGGTTCCGCGCCCTGGTTCAACAAGCGCATCGTCAGGAGGTTCTTCGATCCGGCGGAATGGCGCGTGATCCGGACCACCATCTACGCCGGCTTGCTGCTCACCCTGCTCAGCACCGGCTTTTTCTATTTTCCTCCCCTGTTCTCTCCCGGCACCTTCTTGATGGGCATTGCCATCACCATTCTGGCCGGCCGCCTCTGGTGGAATCAGGACATCGAAGCCCAGAACCGCACCATGGTCTTCAGCAAAAGAGATTACTCGTAAGGTCCCCCAACCCGGCGGATTCGGCTTCCCGGACCCGCGCGATCAATTGCAGAACCTTTTCTGGATCCTTGATCCCCGGCACCGATTCCACGCCGGAGGACAGGTCCAGACCATCCGGAATCACCTGGCGCGCCGCTTCGGCTGCGTTGCCTGGATGAATACCCCCGGCCAGAAAGAGAGAGCAGTCGGCGCGTTCCCGGATTTTCCGGGCCGCCGCCCAATCTACCGTTCTCCCTGTCCCCCCCATCTGGCGTGTCCCCTCCCGGATCACGGTGGCGTCCAGCAAAAACCGGTCCACACCGGCCTGTTTATACTGCCTGATGCGGTTCAGGGTTTCATTCACGTCTACTTGTCCCCCGCACTCCGCGGCCGGCAAGTGCAGGACTTTCCAAATTTCGCAGGAGACGGCCTTACGCAACCGGCGCACGATGGCCGCCGGCTCGGAGCCGTGAAGCTGCAAGGCCGCAGGTTTCAATTCCCGCTCGAATTGGACCAGGCGCTCGACCGGCTGATCGAGCGTGACGGCCACCATCGGCAAGGGGGGATCGTCGAAGAGATCTCGGGCGATGGCCAATGGCAGCCCGCGGGGAGAATCGATTTCCACCAGCACGCCGCCGTAATCCGCTCCATGGCTGGCAATCAACGCCCGGTCGCCCAATTGGGTTATGCCGCAGATTTTGATATGAAAGCGCATCGCGTGAATCCTTGATCGATATCAAAATATATTATTTTTCAGGCTCATCCGGAAAAGGCTTACATTTCATAAACTATTTTTCATACTAAACTATTTTTCAGGCTAACGGCTCGCGTCTCTTCGAAAGGGTCGAGGAGAACTACCCCTCTCCATTCCCTTTTCCACTGGGAAAGAGATCCAGGAAAAGGGCCCATAACAATCTCCTCTCCCTCTGGAAGAGGGTTAGGGTGAGGATACAACCTGCCATCGTTGATTCACTTCTCTGATTTCCCTCATGCATTTCACAGCGCCCCTTTCAAGGGGCCGCCGTCCAGCAGCCCAGGATTTTAATCCTGGGCTGCGGTTTCAATCCCAAGGAATTGGTCGACCAACTGGATGCCCTTAGCAGCCCAGGGTTTTAACCCTGGGCTGCGGTCAATCCTGGGCTGCGATAAACCCTGGGCGTCGCCGTGGCGGTCGACAAGCGCGACATCGTGGATCAGGTTTTGACCCTGGGCTGCGGTTTCATCCCTGGGCGTATCTTTTCCCTCCCTGGACGAATCTTTATTCTACCCTTACGGCGCGCTGATATAACCCAGATACCGCCCCATCCAATAAGGCATGAGCCAGAACACTCCGCTGCTTTCAAGGCGGCCCTGCTCGTCGCTGAAATCGCCGGAAACCGCTTCCCAGGGATTTTTATCCCAACGCATGATCCCCCGCTCGCTAGGGGGAAGCATCCTGTCCAACTGCAATGGTTCGAGCATAGGAAAACGGATGAGCCGCACATCCTCCCGCGTGGAGTTGTCGACGCGCCATTGGACCAAGTCCAGGGGTTGATCGCGTAAGAACTGGATGCTCTCCTCCAGGTGAAAATTCTCTCCCCCCAAGAATCCATACATGAAGTTGAAGAATGGATTCTGGTCATTCTCCACGGTGCGGTACGCCCAGGTGAACGCTTCTTTGTAGATGGAGAGCAACCGCGGATCGTCTTCGTACAGCAACAGGGCGGGCGCGGCGAACATCAGCAGTTCGTCGTCGATATGCGTCCGCTGGGCGCGTTCGTAATTCTTGGGGCGGCGGACGTTGTCCGCGTAGCCGTGTTTTTCGATCAGGTTCATGTACTCTCCTTGATACTTGGTATTCCCGGTGATGTGATACGCGGCCTTGAGATAGGAGAGGATCTCGAACGAGTTGATGGGCGCTTCCACCCGCCAGTCGGGGTCGTGGTTCAACTTTTCGGGCGACCAGACTCCCCAGCGGGTGGGCTGCCCGTCGATGTCCCGCAGGACGTAACCGCCTTCGATGATGTAATCCATGATCCGGGACACCAGGTTCCGGACCCGCGCCTTGTGGGCGTCATCGGCGGCGAGGTCGTAGTAAAAGAGATACCCGAACATATGGCCGGTGATTTCATCCGAGCTGGTGTCGCCCTTCCACAGCCATTGTTTATCGGACGAGAGCCGCCAGCGTTGCTCGACCGGCTTGAATCGGGGATTGCGCACGCGGGATTCGACGCGTTCCTGGGGCGTGTAGGTCTGGTTGGGATCGGCCATTTCAGTCCAATCGGCGGGAATGATGGTGCGCGCCACGAATCCCGCAGTGCCGGTGATCGTCTGCAGAAGTTCCAGGGCGGCGAAGGCCTGGTCGGCGTTGGCCTTGGCTTGAGGATCCTTCGTCACGGCGTAACGGAAACATTCCATCACCAGGTAGAAACTGGTGTAGCTCCCGTCGTTGTCATCGTCGCGGGGAACGAAGACGCTTTGGTCGGCCGGATTGGGGAAAAAGCATTTCTCCACGAAGCCCGGTTCGCGGACATGGCGTTTCAGGCAGATGTCCAGATAATGTTCCGCCTTGTCTTGCAGGGTCATTTTCTGGTTTTTGATGGCGCTGACCCCAGCGGCGGTGGCGATCCAGGCCGTACCCTCCGAGTCGAACGTGATGTCCCGGACCTCGTCGCTCAGCAGCCAGCGGCGGCTGTGGCGCAATGACCACTTCCCGTCCAGGTAGCGGGCCGCGCCCAAACCCGTCCCGATCCACATCCGGCCGCCGGGCGCGTACGCCAAGGCGCGGACGTCGTAATAGGGCAGGCCGTCTTCAGCAGTGAGGGTATCGATCCGGACGCCGTTTTCAATGATGTCAATGCCGCCCAGTTCGCCCACCCACAAGCGGCCGCTTGAGTCGAAAGCCAGGGCGTTCACCTCGCTGGAATAGAGTTCCTCATCCCGGCAATAAAGACGCAGACCGGTTGGATCCTGGCGGTAGAGGCCCATACCGGTGGCGATCCAGAACGTGGCTCGGTTCTCCACCAGCACATCCCGGATATTGCCGGACCATCGCCGCGGAATGCCTTGCCATCGCGCGTCCACACATTCCCAGGCGCCGTCCGGACCGAGCGCGATAAGGATACCATCCGTGCCATGAACGGCGGATACCGTGTCCGTCACTTCGGGAACATGGACAGCCCGGCCGTTTTCGATCCGGTACAAGCCATCCCACGCGCCCGCCCAGACGATCCCGGATTCATCCCCGTACAGCGCGTACGCCGGGCCGGGGGAGAATCCATCAACCGGCTTCCAGGCCTTCTGGCTCAATCCATACACACCTCCCTGGGTGGCGGCCCAGACACGATTGGTTTTATCCACGGCGATGGCCCGCACGTCATCCCCCGGCCCGCCTGGCTGGATGGGGTACGCCTCGTGGTATTCCTGCGGGAAGGGATCATCCGGCAGGACCGGCCTCGGTCCCGCCGCGAAAGTACCCACCGCGCCCAGCAGGACGATGATCATTAAGGCATTGCGTTTCGTGTTCATGGAATCCATGGTCTCCCGGATAATGGATCGATACTCTGGAATACCATCCCCTTTTCTGATTCCTCAGACAAGTGGATATCCAACTTCATGATTGGGCAAAAGAATCCATGGAACTACTGATCCGCATGCAGAACTTTTTCTCTGCTTGCTTCGTGGCAGGACGGCTAATGGAAACGCGAAACGATTCCCTCGCCCTCGGAGAGGCGGCCCTTAAACATCCCCTCTGCCTCTTGGAAAGGACCACGGTGAGGATTTTAAACAGGAACGGACCTTGGTATCCGCTCGTCATTCGGTAGCACTTCCCGGATGATCCACAATTAAGAATCTTGGCAATCACTTTCCTATTGAATCCAAATCAGGGATGATGGGATTATATATTCTATCGAATCACATCAATGAACCAAGAAAGGATCGAGGATGGACGGAATAAAATTATTGCGATTCGCCTTCCTGGCCGGTTGGATGGGCCTGGCGGCCGTGGGAATTTGCACGGCGGAGGAACCACGGGCGGAGGAAATCGGAGTGGAACTGCGCGACACGTTCCCGGTGCAATTTCCCGCGTCCACGGATTGCAACAGCCCCGCCCATTGGGATGATGAAACGTTTTATCTGTTCAATTCGGCCGGCCATCCCTCGCGCTCTTCCGGCCCGGACCTGTTTGGCCTGGGAAAAGCCACACCGGCGCACTACAACAACACGATGGATGGCGGACGGTGGATCGAGGCCACGCACCGGGATAACAACGGAACGCTGTACGGCTGGTATCACAACGAACCCACCGCCGGGTATCCGCAGAATAAAGAGAACCAAGCCCGCTTGACCGCTCCCCGCATCGGCGCGCTGCGATCCCTGGACAACGGCATGACTTGGGAAGATCTGGGCATTATCCTGCAGGCGCCGGCCGATTCGCAAAACCGGGAAACAGAGAATTTCTACTTCACAGGCGGCAACGGCGACTTTTCGGTGCTGCCGGACAGGGATGGGCTTTTTGTGTACTTCTTCATCAGTACGTACAACAAAGATATCGCGGAACAAGGCGTCGCGGTGGCCCGCATGCGGTACGCGGATCGGGACAATCCAGTGGGTAAAGTCTGGAAATGGCACAAGGGAGCATGGAACGAACCGGGCCTTGGAGGGCATGTCACCCCTATTTTCCACGCCTTCACCGACTGGCACCGGAAGGACGCGGATGCTTTCTGGGGGCCGTCGATTCACTGGAATACCTTCCTGGAGCAGTATGTGATTTTGCTGAACCGGGCCAAGGATTGGAAATGGTCGCAAGAAGGCATTTATATTACCTTCAATCCCGATTTGTCCGATCCGGAAGGCTGGAGTCCGCCCCGCAAAATAATGGACGGCGGAAAATGGTACCCGCAGGTGATAGGCATCGATACGCGTCAAAAAGAGACCGACAAACAGGCCGGTCAAACCGCCCGGTTTTTCATGGCGGGCGAATCCCGCTGGGAAATCGTTTTCACCAAACCGGGTACATAACCGCCACCGCCGGGATGGGCCGCGGCCCGCGCCGCTAAACCAACCTGATCCCAAACACGCGAACCGGTAAGAAAACCGCCTGGGCACTACTCAATACTGGGTTGTACGGGGTGAAACAACCGGGGGTTTTGTCTTTTCTCCGCGCAATCCGTGTATCCCCTCCGTGTTATCCGTGGCGCATTCCGAGGAAAAAATAAACTTTCCTTCCGGGACCCTCTCCCTCGAGGAGAGTGAAAGGATGAGGGCCGTCCTGAAAAGGCGAAAAAATTCTGCTTTTTCAATCGAGGATACGACGGTAAAAAATGAAACATAGTTTCGCGGGAAAGATATTATGAAACGAACCACTATTTCAGGAGGTCAGGATTGCATGAAAAGGCATCGAATAATCATTTTCAGCTTGTGGTTTACCAGTATTGCGACAGCCGCGCCGGCTTCCGAGTTGAGTGTTACCCTCCGGATCCCGGAAAATCAACAAGCGGTGGGCGTGTTCCAAGAATTCCGGACACTGCGGGACGAGTATGAACTCCTCTCGATGGTGCAGTTTGAGAGCGGCGATCACATCATCCCCATCGTCACGGGAGAACACGTGTCGTCCCACCTGATCGAACGCTTCGAATTCGGTCCCCAACGGACCCTGGCGGAACCGCAAAGCCCCGGAGAATTCTTCGTGGATACCACGCCATGGGATCCCAACGCCCGGATTCTCAAATTCGAACAGCCTTTCAAGGCACTGGATCAAACCATCACGCTGAAGTTCGAACTCTACCTGGTTATCCAGGACAATGGCGCCCTGCAACGGGATTTGTTTGTGCTCGATGACGATTACCTCGACTCTAACTGGTTTTTGGAAGGATTGGTGCAAACCGGAACCGAGACCCGGAACCTCCGCTTCGGAAGCGTGAAATACGAATCGCTTCCCTTGTGGCGGATCGATGTGCAACTTGAGGGGGAGCAATTTCTCAAGTTGTATCAGCGCTACCAGGTCCCCATGGCCGGTTCGGGACCCGCCAAACTGGTGTACGCGGAAGGCGGGATCGACGAAGGCCCGATCCGCCAATCGAGTTACTGGCGGCTGATATACTCCGCCGGCCATCACAATTGGGATGAGAAATTCTGGGTACTCTTCGATGAACCGTTGGGAGAGGCCTACGGGATCGCGGTAATCACCGAGGAGTTTCCTTTCACGGTAACCGCGTACACCCTGGACTCGAATCTAAATCCCTTGCGGACGATCGAAGTGGTGAAATATACCAAGGCGGAAACGTCCGACCTGATCCCCGATCCCACCACCCCCGTGCCGGATTGGGGATGGCACAAGTGACAGCAGATCGGTGTGGTCCCTATTTACCGGAGGGCCATCCTATGTTGGAACGCCAATGGTGCGGCATGCGTATAACTCAAGGCATTATCTCTGGAAGGGATAAAATCAGAGTATTGAATTCCCTTTCCCCCTGGGGGAGAAGGTCAGGGTGAGGTTAATTTGGTAAAAGGTGGACCTGGATGTCTACTCTCACAGTACCAAAATTTGTTTGTCTGGGAGTAACTTATACATCTTAAAATTCGTTTAATACTTTTGGGTTTCCATATATCAATATGAACCGGGAGGAATCCACGATGCGGCGGTTTGGGGTAATCATCCTGCTAATATGGATTTCATGGGGACCGGTGACCTTCGAATCGGCCTCCACCGTTGGGCAAAATCAAGCGCGGCTAATCGCCCCTCTGCATCCCTGGTCTGTCCTGGGATTGCCGTTAGGTGATCTGGTGCAGCGGAAAGGGGAGGGAACCGTCGTGTTTGAGGAAAACACGCAAGAAAAAATCCTCTCGCGCGTGGATTATACCGAGACCTGGTTCGGCTTGGATCAACCGGTGAAAGCGCATTATTTGGGCTCAACCACCGACCCGAAAACCGTCCAGCAAATTACGCTGAATTTTCCCGCCGGAGTCACCCGCCAGGAATTGATTGAGCAAATCTCAGGTTTTCTTGGTGAGGCGGAACAGGGGAAAAGCGATCCCTCCGCCCCCGCGAAATATTTCGCGCGTTGGCTCCAGAAAGGAGTCCGGTATGAACTGCAGGATTTTGGTGAATATATGGAAATGTACATCCTCCCGGCTTGGTTTTCCGGCGCGGAGAATTATTCCTTGCCCGGGAAAACGTACCTCATGCAAAAAGCTGCGGCGGACGTAACCGGCGATGGAAAGAACGAACAGGTTCTGCTGCTCGCGGAACGGTTTGAAGAC
>ERZ795046.4224-NODE-4224-length-10637-cov-3.737384_pt1 | contig 10637 bp, 8 predicted proteins | sample MGYA00375130_ERZ795046 | MGnify/ENA primary metagenome ERZ795046 (study PRJEB30175, sample SAMN05720202) | activated sludge metagenome | isolation source: anaerobic digester from wastewater treatment plant | place: Japan | collected 2015-05-15 ...
TTTGGCGCAATTAGCACTCCAAGATAATCTACATATTGAAGCTGAACAATATTTAAACCAATCATTACTATCTGCAAATGTATCCACAGGACAAAAAGCAGATTCTTATCTGATGCTTGCTACATTATATTTCGATAAGCAAAACTATCTTAAGGCAAAGTATTATTATGATAGTACTTTATTGAATCTCGCCAAAGCAGATCCGCGAAGACCAGAACTTAGCGCCACTTCAGCCAATCTTTCTGAAATAGCAGCCAATCTAGAAGTGATCAATCTACAAGATAGTTTGATCAGGGTTTCATCACTATCTGTGAAAGACAAAAGAGCACTAGCATTAAAGATAAAAAGTGAACAAAAAAATAAAAGCATAGAACCCACGACGAACGCATTAAGAGCATTACAGATGAATAGAGGCGAGTTCAATTTAAATGAATCGCTTTCAAATGAAATAGAAAAACAAAAACAACTTACTTCCAATTTCTTTGCTTATGATGAGCGCTTGAAAAATCGAGGCAGATCAGAGTTTAAAGATTTGTGGGGCAATAGAGTATTAGAGGATAATTGGAGAAGAGAAGATAAAAATTCTTTTACATTTGAAGAAATAGCGACTAAGACAAATGAAGAAAATAAAGATTCACTAGAAGCAGATCTTGCTGCGATCTTGAGAGGAATTCCTTCCAATGATTCAGAACTTGAAGCGGCACACAAAAAAATTCAAGATGCCATGTTTAATCTTGGAGTGCTTTATCGCGAAAAAATAAACAACTATTTAAAATCTAAAAATACATTGGAGAATTTGATTTCTCAATACCCTGGAACAATGAGAAAGCCAGATGCGCTATATTATCTTTATCTAAATTGTCTTGACTTAAATGATATGGGTTGCACCAATTCATATGCTGACAAAATCAAGTACGAATTTCCAGACAGTAGATATGGTAAATACCTCACCGATCCAGACAATGCAAAAAAAGAATTCATTAAAAAAGATGACGTCGCTACTGGCTACCAAGCAGCCTATGATCTATATTCTAAATCAAAGTATGATGAAGCATTCAATCTACTCCAAGTAACAAAAACTAAAATTATAAATCAACACACCCTTTCTCCAAAAATTGCATTATTGTCAGCCTTTTGTGTGGGTAATACACAGGGTAAAGAAGTTTATATCAATGCACTTAGAGATGTGGTGGCAAACTATCCTTCAACGACAGAAGAGACAAAGGCAAAAGAAATATTGCGATTCATCAAAGGGGATAAAGATGCATTTCTTGAAGTGTCTTCAACAGATTTGGAGAAAACACAATTCAAATTGGAGGACGATAAACTTCACTATGTTGTCGTCTTATTATTCCAACCAGAAGATAAGCTCATGGATAAAATAAAAATATCTATCGCAGATTATAATATAAAATACCACAAACCAGAGAATCTAAAGATGTCTGTAGTAGACCTCGATATAGAAAACAATCTTCCACTTATTCATATCAAAAAATTTGAGAACAAAGAAATGGCAATGAAATACTATCGAGGTGTAGAGCGAAAGCCAAAAGAGTTTTGCGGTGTATTTGAGAACTACGAGATGTATGTCATCAACCAGAGCAATTACCGAGAAGTCTTGAAGCTCAAATCTTTCAAAGAGTATAGTAGTTATTTTAAGGCTAATTATTTAAATACGGAGATCAAATAAGAAGATCGTTCATTTAAAGGAAACAAGGATAAAAGGTGATCGGTTAATTAGTCTTAAATGATTGGAACCTTATTGATGAAATAATTAAGAATAGACAGAGTGAAGAAAGCAATCTTCAATTATGCTTGACTTTTAAATTAATGTTAGAATATTATTGCACATGTAAAGCAAAGACTTTATTTTTACAGCATGCCTTGAATTGAAATAATAATTTTTAATAATATTATATGAAAAAATTCGCAATAATTTTTTGTTTGCTGACAGTAACATTTACCATCATGCAAGCACAAGATTCTACCAAGTTAATTTACATGGAAAAAGTATTTGGAGGGTATAACTTTTATAAGAGTGATACCGAGGAAAAATTAAAAATGAAACAACTAGTCTATACCATGAGATTAAACACTCAAGCTTTTCAACAAATTCAAGCTGCTCGAGGAAATTTAATCTTAGCAAATATAATTTCTAATGTAGGAGGTTTCATGATAGGGTGGTCAATTGCGGGTGCCCTTACTGGAAATGGCGGAAAGTCAGACTTAACGATTGGTGGGATTGGAGCAGGTTTAATTTTAGTTTCAATTCCAATAAATCGAAATGGTATTAAGCAAGCAAAACAAGCAGTAAATACATATAATGATGGTATTAAATCATCATCAAATTGAAAATAAGAATAATTTGAAATAATTCTTATTTAACTCCAAACATATTGCTTCTTATTCATCAACAATGCTTCTCCAGTAAAACATTGATCCCCACTGCTCACTTCATATATGGCACAATCGTAAAGAACACGGTTTTTTTCAGGAAAAATCTCTTTCACAGTGATCACAGCTTCATATTCAGTCTCGACGAACATTGGGCGCATCCACTGCATCGTTTGTTTCATATAGACATGACCATCAGCCATCCATAAAGCCCCAAATATTTTGGTAAAAACGGCTCCACCAAGGAATCCATGAATGATATTTCTGCCAAACATACTGTTTTTTCCAGCTTCTGCATCGATGTGCAATGGGTTAGTATCGCCTGATACTTTGGCAAAAAGGTCGACATCTGTCTGTGAATATTGAAATTTATGTCGAAATTGGTCGTTTATTTGTAGCATCTTAACTTTTATTATTAATTTGTTGACACAGTTATACGACACTTTAGTCGTAATTTTGCGTCACAATATTACAATAGTCAATTTAAAAAAAATAAAAAAAATGGCAGAATCAACAAAAACCCAAGGATTTTTTGACACATTAGTAGAAACTCAAGCTAAATTTGTTAACGAGGCAGTAGAAACTACTAAAAAATTAGCTAAAGATCTTCCGATCGTTAATGAAACATTGGACAAGGGTCACAAACTTTACCAAGACACAGTAAAGGTTCAAAAAGAGACAATTCAAAAAACAACAGAAAACTTCAATAAAACAAAAGCAGAAATGAATCAACAATCCACAAACGCTCAGAATTTTTTCCAACAATGGTTTGAAAACCAAATGAATTGGGCAAAAAATGCCTTCAATCAGACTACTGCAAATACAACAAACAATACTGATTGGATGGCTCCTTGGCAGAATTGGATGAATCAATCTCAACAATTTTGGGCTACATCAAATCAACAAAACCCATTCATGAATGCAATGAACCAAAATCCATTTGCAAACTGGATGAACCAAAATCCTATGATGAATCAAGAGTCTATGCAAAAAAATGTGCAAGACAATATCAACACATGGGCTCAGCACACAAAAGAATATTTTGATTTTGTAAATGCTTCTTTTACAAACTGGCAATCACAATTTGAAAATGCAACTACTGCAAATTCATTTAAAGGAATGCAAGATTTGAATCAAAATATGACCAAATTCTTCGAATTATGGATGCCTATGATGAAAAGCATGAATGAAAAAACTTTTAACACTGAGATTTTTTCTCAAATGTTAAGCCCAGAAAAATTCAAAGCATTCATCGATCAGTTCTTCAAATTTATGCCAGAAGGAAGTCAGAAAATGATGGATCAAATGAATGTTCAATTCATCAACATGATGAAGCAAGCAAGTGAAGCTGGATTGAATGGTTACAACTCATTCAAAAACCAAATGGGTCAAATGCCAGGAATGACTGGTAGCCCTTATGCTTCAATGTGGACTATGTATCAGCAATGGAGAGAAGGAATCAATGAAGCAGTATCTCCTTTGACAAAATTGATCAATGGAAATGAGCAAGTTGAAAACGCAAAGTTATGGTCAGACCTAGCTGATAAAATGGCTGAATTCAGCTTAAAGAATAATGAGTTGCAGTACATGATTTATCAAAATGGCTTGAAAGCTATGGATAAATTGGCTGTAAAAGTAGCTACACAAGTAAAGAATGGTGAATCAATCGAAAGCATCGTAAAGCTATACCAAGAGTGGATGATGACAGGAGACGAAGTGTTCACAAAACTTTTCTCAAGTGACGAATATAGCAAGTTGATGACAGAAGTAAGCAGCTTACAGATGAAGATCAAAAGCGAAATCGATCGTCAGATGGAGAAAATGATGTTGGTAAACATCCCAGTAGCGACTAGAACTGAGATGGATGAGGTTTACAAAAACTTGTACGACTTGAAGAAAATGTACAAGAATTTAGAAAGAGCATTTACAGCGATGTCAGAAGCAACAGGAACTACAAAATCTAGTACACCTGCTCCAAAAGCTCCTGCAGCGAAAGCAGCAGCTCCTGCTACAGCTAGCAAAAAAGCAGCTCCTGCTAAGAAAGTAGCTAAGAAAAAATAATTTAACAGAATAAATTGGAAAAGCCCGATCAAATTGGTCGGGCTTTTCTATTTTTGCAATCCAAATCAAATTTAGACATGATCAATACACAAGCTGTAGTCAACGAAGTAGTCCAATTATCACAAAAACTGAAAAGAGGACAAGAAGTCCTAAGATCAATAGATAAAGTAGAAGTAGCCACCACACCAAAGGAATTGGTATGGGAAAGTGATAAAGTCAAGATGTATCATTACACTAGAACTACTCCGGCTACATGCAAGATACCAGTCTTGGTTTCATTTGCGATCATGAATAGACATGATGTCTTGGATCTTCAGCCGGACAGAAGCTTAATGAAAAAACTTCTTGAAGAAGGACTCGATATCTACATCATGGATTGGGGCTATCCTACCAAAGCGGATAGATACTTGACGATGGAAGACTATATCCTTGGATATATGGGTGATGCTATTGATTTTGTAAGAAGAACTCACAAAGTTGATAAAATCCATAAAATGGGAATTTGTCAAGGGGGATTGTTCAGCATGATCTATGCTGCGATGTTTCCAGAGAAATTACAATCTTTGACGACTTATGTTGCGCCTTATGATTTTACAGATACCAATTGTAATATGCTTTACAAATGGACGAAGTATGTCGATGTTGACACGATGGTGGATACACAAGGGATCATCAGCGCAGGAATGTTGAACTCAGCATTTGGTATGTTGAAACCCTCTGCAGATTTGGCAAAGTATTTTGGCGTCATGGACATGATAGAAGACAAAGACAAGTTGATGAACTTCCTTCGCATGGAGAAGTGGAAAGCAGATTGTCCTGACCTCAGCGGTGAAATGTATAGAAAATATATCAAAGATTTGTTCAGAGACAATAAATTGATCAAAGGTGAATTGGAAATGGATGGAGTAAAAGTCGATCTGAAAAACATGACAGTTCCATTCTTGAATGTTTATGCAACAGAAGACAATATCATTCCAAATGAATCTTCAATAGCTGTCATGTCAAAGATAGGCAGCAAAGACAAAAAGGAATACGCGTTCCCAGGTGGACATATCGGCGTATTTGTCGGAGCAAAATCACAAAAAGAATTAGCTCCTGCAGTAGCGACATGGGTTAAAGAAAGGAGCTAAAAGTCAGCTTTTTTCATGAGTTCCAAATAGTTCAACAAATTTTTTATATTTGCGACATGAAAAAAGCATGGTTAATTCTAATATATTTTGTGAGTCTTGGTCTATCTTTTGGACAAGATAATTTGGTCAATTCTTTAAAACAGAATGCATCGGATAGCGCAAAGAAATTTAAGTTTACAATAAAAATTGATCTAGAAGACTCTCCTGTAAAAAATCAAGGGAGTAGCGGTACCTGCTGGAGCTATAGCGGAAACTCTTATCTTGAAAGTGAAATGCTCAGAATGGGCAAGCCATTTGTAGATATTTCAGAAATTTATACTGCAAGATGTGCTTATATTGAGAGAGCAAAAAACTATGTAAGAATGCATGGCGGCATCCCATGGGGAGATGGCGCAGAACTTCATGATGTTGTTCAAATCTATAAAAAATATGGCGCTATGCCTTATGATGCCTATACTGGCTTGAACTATGGTACCACGAAGAATAAATTTGGAGAAATGCAAGCCATGATTGAAGGCATGTTAAAGGCTGTAGTTGAAAATAAAAATGGAAAACTTACTCCCAATTGGCTTCCAGCTATTATTTCAGTTCTTGACACATACTTAGGCAAAGTTCCAGAAAAATTTAATTATAACGGGAAACAATATACACCTCAAAGTTTTGCAAAAGAAGTGGTCGGAATTAATGGTGACGATTATATTGAATTGGGATCATTTTTATATGCAAATAATTATGAACCAACCATGTTAATGGTTCCCGATAATTGGAGTCTGCAACCAGTATATAATGTTCCTATGAATGAAATGTCTCAAATCGTAGACAATGCATTAAATAAGGGATATAGCATCGCTTGGGCTACAGATGTTAGTGAAAAATATTTCAGCTGGAAAAATGGTGTTGCGATTGTCCCAACAAAAGATTTTGAGGACATGACTGACGAGGAAAAAGCTAAGATGTTCGATGGTCCAATGGAAGAGCGAAAGATCACAGCACAATTAAGAGAAGATGCTTTTGATAATTATAATACTACTGATGATCATGGAATGCACATCGTAGGATTGGCTCACGATCAAAATGACAAACCATATTATATCGTAAAAAATAGTTGGGGAGATAAGAATGATTACAAAGGATATCTCTTTGCATCTAAAGCATTTTTTGACTATAAGACTATCGCTATCTTAGTTCATAAAGATGCAATTCCACAAGATATAAGAAAAAAACTTTTGAAATAATTTACTTAGTTTGAATGATGGGGTAAGGTAGTATGCTTCCCAATTTTATCTCTATTCCATTTTGGTTTTTGTTTTATGCCATCTCAGGTTAAGACAAAGTGCCAAGTGATCTGCTACGCCATAATTGACCTTTAATATCATGCCTAAACTGGGCTCTATACGCTTTATGATTTTTGGAAATCTATAACTTACGATTAATTTATTGTATAAAGCATATCCTCCTAACACAACTTCCTTGTTCAATCGATACCCTGTCGAAAGCGATATGGCGCTTTGACCAATTTGCCATTCATGAGAAACAAATACTTGATGTCTCAATGCTACTTTAAATGGATCAATTTTATCCACATTTACAGTGTGAATATAAAAGTAAGGTGACACATTGTGATATTCTTCTTCTATGCCGACACGTATTGATTTAAAATCACTGTAGTGATAACCGCCATCAACCGCCAAAGTATAAACAAAAAATTTCGGGCCTCCTGTAACTTTAAGTTCTTTCATTGCAATTCCATACAGTAATGAAAAGGACCATTTTTTAAACAGTCTTTCATTATTTTTTTGCTTTATAAATTCTGAATTTATTACTGAGTTTTGTCTTATTTGAAAATCAATCGAGGGAAAATTCAAACCCAAATTTGGAGATTTTATTGACCCGTTAGAATAGTGAGTAATTCCCACACCAGAAAAAAAACTCAATCTTTCAAAATTATAAACATTCCAGAGGGCTTTAAAACAAACTGATCTATTCCAATGAGATCCAATTGCATTTTGATTTGGATTGGTCTTTATGTTATAAGGCTTAGGAAAATAGGCAATTCCGTCTGAAAGAAATAAGTGTAATTTTTTACCAATATTAAACTCAATAAACGGATAAAATGAATATGCATTTCCTAAAATTTCTCGAGGAGCACCTAAATAGAAAAACTTAGCCATAAATCCATAACTTGGAGCATTATAATAGTTTTCCCATCGCTTATTACCGGCTGTTCTTTTGAAAAGTTTTAGTTCCAAACCATGTGCGGCACCACTAGGAGTAAAAACCATACGAGGTGTATGCTTACGCAATGTCGCAAGGTTGTATTCAACACTCCATTGCCAAGGATTCTGTGCAAGAACTTGAGCGAAAAGACAAAGATTAAAAAAAATTAGAGCATATTTTAAAACGGGCATTTCACACCATTTAAAAATTCAGTTGTATCAGCATATAATTCCTGTGGTATATGGTCTTCTAAAATAATAGGCAATTTTTTTCTGTATTTACTCAAGGTATTTTGTAGATGTTTATCAAAAATGATATTGTTTCTAAAATGAATAGCCCGAGATGCAACGATCCACTCTAATGTCAAAAGTTGCTCTACATTATCTAAGACTTTTATGCATTTCCACATTGCGTTTGGTGCCATACTGACATGATCTTCCTGAGCTTTAGAACTTATTATTGAGTCAACACTTGAAGGACTGCATAGGCTTTTATTTAAACTCGCTATTGATGCCGCAGCATATTGAACAATCATATATCCTGATTCTAAACCAGGGTTATTAGCTAAAAAATCTGGTAAGTCACGACTACCACTAACCAGTTGATAAGTTCTTCTCTCAGAAATACTGCCAAGTTCAGATACAGCAATACTTAAAAAATCACCAGCCAATGCTAAAGGTTGAGCATGAAAATTACCTCCAGATATTATTAAATCATCAACCAATAATGGATTGTCTGTTACTGAATTTATTTCTCTTTCTACAATGGATTCAACATAGTGGATGACATCAAGACTTGCCCCATGGACCTGAGGGATACAGCGAAATGAATAGGGATCTTGAACAGCTTGTTTCTTGCGTGTTTGAATATTTGATCCTTTAAAATAACTCAAGAATTCTTCTGCACATAGTTTTTGCCCAACTTGATTTCTCAATACATGTATCGATGAGTCAAATGCTTCCAATCTCCCATTAAATGCTTCAAAAGAAAGAGCAGAAACAAAATTAGAGAGATGGTATAATTTCCTAGCTTTATTTACTGCAGTGTATAGCATTGCTAGACTGAACTGAGTGCCATTAATTAAAGCAAGTCCTTCTTTTGCCTTTAGAGAGATTGGTGTAATTTTTTTCTTTTTAAGGACTGCTTTGGTTTGAATCCATTTTTCACCATCTTTCATTTTTCCTTCTCCTAGAATGCAAAGAGATAAATGAGACAATGGAGCAAGATCTCCTGATGCACCCAGTGAGCCAAATTCTGGAATATATGGGACTCCATTTTTATTAAATAAGTCTATAAGAAATTGTAATAATTCAATTCGTATTGCACTATTCCCCTTTGATAGACTGAGTACTTTCAATAATATTAATGTTCTCACAATCTTGTCTTCAATTGGATTTCCAATACCACAAGCATGAGATTTAATTAAATTTTCCTGTAGTTTTTCTAGATCTTTTTCTTCAATAAAAGTGTTACAGAGCGAACCGAAACCAGTATTAATTCCATAGATAGGAGCGGATTTATTTTTCAGTAGTTTCTCTAATTTTTCCCTTTGTTTTTTGACGATACTTTCAGTTGATTTATCTAATACAATTTTTGAATTTGTATTTAAAAAATCATTAATATTTTGTAGCGTCCAATCTTTGCTAGATAATTTTTTAACAGAATTCATTCTGCAAAATTAAACACATTCTAAATGATAGCTGCTATTTTAGTCAGATATTTTGATTTCTGGAGGATGCTTCGCGTCTTCCAGTACTTTTGCACAAACGATACCATCTAGAATTTCTATTTTTTCTAAATCCCAATGGTCATGTTCTGTTTTTAATATTATATAAAAAGTACCTTCAAACCTTGCTTTTAGTATTCTTGTTTTTTTGTCGTAAGAAATTACTTTTGCAAAAGTGTTGTCCTTTTCTTCTCCACTATTCTTAGGATAAAAAATAGCAGAAAATGAACATCCATTGTCTATATCATTGAGTATTGCAGCAATCGGATACTCTCTTGCATAACAGTTTGAATAGCTTGGAAAATTAGGCAAGTATCCTAAAAAAATATGGCGATATAACATTCTATAATCTGGATAGGCGTCAAAGTCATAAAGCCATAAATGCAATACGTCACCAGTCTTTTGATATTTTAAAAATGGGTAAAGTTTAATTTTTTTTCCATTGAGTAATGCTGTACAATATCCTGCGTATCTCCAGTTTTCACATACCCCTTCTTCGAATAAACTGTCATTAAATGCAAGACTATCAGGAGTGATGGTTGTATATGGTTGGTCTATCGTTGAATTGATATTGGTAAGTTGCTGCTTTTGACAAAATATTAATAAAGGAAAAAAAAGCAGAAGGTAAAAACACTTCATTCAATTATTTTTACAAAGTTAAGTATTTTTTGATTAATACCAGTATTAAAAATAATAAAATAACTTCCATTAGGAATCTCCGCAATATTTATTTTGTTTGATTTAGTTAAATTAAGCCTCATGGATTTCTTTATTTGTCCATGTGTGTTTTGAATCATAATATGAGTAGCTACTTCACCAGAAAGTTTTGAATTGATCATTATTTCATCACTTACTGGATTGGGATAAATGGAAATATCTAAATCTGTGGTAGACTGAATTGTTCTCCCAGGTAATGGCACAGAAACGATTGGGCACCTTGACTGAAAGCGCTTAAATATTGTATTATACTTAAAAATATTGTTTAATTTAGATGTTACTTTAACCCTGATATATAAGATTGAACCTATGGGTAAATTTAGAATACATATATTTGAACTTCCTCTTTGAATTTCTGTAAAATTAGTTCCATCTATACTTGATTCAAATAA